>Ga0307489_10001449_pt1 | contig 15618 bp, 13 predicted proteins | sample SB12metaG_FD_202247 | JGI IMG/M metagenome (GOLD analysis project Ga0307489, IMG submission 202247) | Sea-ice brine microbial communities from Beaufort Sea near Barrow, Alaska, United States - SB 1.2 | ecosystem: Environmental > Aquatic > Marine > Coastal | place: USA: Alaska | collected... | reverse complement strand
TCAAAGTGTCTAAATCTTTATAATCGATCTCAGGCGCGCCTTCGGCACTGAAACGACAAAACTTTCTACGACGTACAAACTTAGCCATTATTCTTCTCCCTCGCTTTTCGCTGCTTCAACAACTTCTTCTGCTGGTGCTTCAGCGGCTTTGGCAGCTTCAACAGCAGCCTTGGCAGCATCTTCAGCGGCTTTAGCTTCATCAGCTTTAGCTTTTGCAGCGTTGCGACGCTCACGTGCTTCTTTGTCTGCTTTATCAGCATTCTCGATTTTCATAATCGGTGACTCAGCTGTAATAGCTTCATCGCGACGGACAACCAAGCTGCGCAGAACAGCATCGTTATAACGGAAAGTAGAATTAAGCTCGTCGAGAACTTCCTGACTACATTCAACATTCATCAGAATGTAGTGAGCTTTGTGAATTTTATTGATTGGGTAAGCCAACTGACGGCGACCCCAGTCTTCCATGCGATGAACTTTGCCTTCACCAGCTTCAATAGAAGCTGTGTAACGCTCGATCATGCCGGAAACTTGCTCGCTCTGGTCCGGGTGAACCAGAAATACGATTTCGTAGTGACGCATTGTATCTCCTCGTGGGTTGAACAGTCTCCTGCTAGCGCCTATCGGTCACTGCAGTAAGACAAGGAGTGCCTGAACAAAATTGCCCAGACGCTGTAAGGCGCGCTATTGTAGTGACTTGACCTGCCCGTTGCAACCGACATTTTTAGGGCTTTTCAGAGGCTTTATTTGGCCATTTTGGAGTTGCCCTTTAAGAAAAATATTGAAGTCACATCACTGCGCGGCTGGGTCATAACTGAGGTGATCGCTATCTCTTCAAAAGCGACAATGATATGGAACACAATTACCGCGTCAAAAAATAGATCGGCGCCCATCAGGGTAAGCAGGTAAAAAGCTGGCGCCATCAACACCGCCGCGGTCTTAGCCCCAAGGGTATGATAACTGGGGTACTCCCCAAACTTGCTCAAGGCATAGGCAACCGGCACCACAAACGACAGCGCCGCCGCGACTAAAAACCAGGCCTGCTGGGCAAATAACTCGGGCCAAATCCAGTAGAGACCTAAGATCATACAACTATAAGTCAGCACATCGGCCCAGCTATCCAGCTTCGCGCCCAGCTCTGAAACTTGATTTAACTTGCGTGCAAGATAGCCATCAAAGACATCACTCAACAGTGAGATGGCGAGAATGACCAAGAACGCCTCAGCACGAGCAAAGTAAGCTAATGTAGCTAAAACCGGCACCAGCGCCAGGCGCATGAGACTTAATAGATTGGGTATTGAATAGAGATTTTGCACTTCCATATGCCTAACCAGATAGTAGTTGCCGTACAGGTGGTAATTGCCAAACCGACTGCCTGCGGACTTTGCGTTATTCTTATATAGAGGTGACGCGACCAGACGCGACCTAGCGTAAAGAGCTTTATAAGATTAAGCATAGCCGAAAAATGCCGCCGAGCGCTTTTGTCTCGGCGGGCATGTTTCAAAATCAGATATTAGGGATATAAAGCAGGCTTTTTAAAAGGTTCTAACCTAGCCACGCCGCTGACGGACGATTTCAAACAGGCAGACTCCAGTTGCCACAGAGACATTCAAGCTACTCACCTCTCCCGCCATAGGTAACTTGGCCAGATAATCGCACTGCTTGCGCGTCAGCTGACGAATACCTTTGCCCTCAGCACCCATGACCAACACCAGAGGCCCAGTGAGATCAAGGTCATAGATAAACTGCTCTGCTTCGCCGGCAGTACCCACCACCCAAGCACCAGCCTGCTGCAACTTCTCCAGCGTACGAGTGAGATTAGTCACCATCACCAGGGGCATCGACTCGGCAGCACCACAGGCCACCTTCTGCACCACTGGAGTCAGACCCACAGAATTATCCTTAGGCACAATCACCGCGTGGGCCCCAGCACCATCTGCGGAACGCAGGCAGGCTCCGAGGTTATGTGGATCAGTAACACCATCGAGGACTAGAAACAGCGCCTTGTTACCCTGCTTTTCCATCATCTCTAGCAAAAAGGCTTCGTCGTGAGTTTGCCCCTCTTCACAGAGAGCAATAACACCCTGATGACGACCCTCAACTTTATCATCGAGATTTTTCACCGTCGCCCACTGCAGGGTCACGCCATGCTGCTCGGCCAACTTGTGAATTTTTTGTAGACGATCATCCTGACGGCCACGTTGCACATGCAGCTCTCGTACGCGCCCCGGCGCTGACTTAAGCATCGTTTGAACAGCATGTATGCCGTAAATCCAATCCACCACAATCTCCCGATAGTTTTTCTAATGATTGCGCATTGTACTGGCTTTCGGCAGAATTCGGAGATGATTAACCACCGTGACCAATAATATATGTCCCCCTCTGAATCTGAGTCCTATCCCACTGCCAATTTGTGGCGTCGTCTGGCTGCACTGATCTACGATGCCTTCCTGCTGTTTGCGATTATCCTCGCCTACGGACTCCTGCTAACCATGCTTAAAGTTTTATTTAATGGATCCCAGCAAGTTGAAGATGTGCAACCAGGGGCCTTATTGCAATGGCTAAGCTTTGCCGGCTTGATCGCGGCATTAATCGGTTACTACTATATATGTTGGCGCAAACAGGGCCAGACACTGGGCATGAAATCCTGGCGCCTCAAACTGCAGCAAGCAGATGGCTCACTGGCCACCCCCGAGCAATGTATCAAGCGTAGCCTCCTCGCCAGCCTGTCTTTTGCCGCTGGCGGTATTGGTTATCTCTGGTGCCTAGTGCCACCGGCTAAAGTCTGCCTTCATGATATTTACAGCGCGACAGAAGTTGTGGTGCTGCCAAAAACAAAATAATTAAAGCCGTGATACACGGTTAGATAAAAGGCCTGACCATGGACAACGAGAAAACATTGATCTTAGCAATGGACCAGGGCACCACCTCCTCCAGAGCCATACTCTTTGATCAGCACTACGCCATAGTCGCCCAGTCACAGCAAGAATTTGACCAGCACTTTCCCGACTCCGGCTGGGTTGAGCACAATGCCCTAGATATCTGGCAAACCTCCATCGACACAGCCAAGCAGGTACTCATCGAAGCAGGGATCGACGCCCAGCAGATTGCCGCCATCGGCATCACCAATCAGCGCGAAACCACATTGCTCTGGGATCGTAAAACCGGCGAGCCAATCTACAACGCCATCGTCTGGCAAGATCGCCGCACAGCAGAGTACTGCAACAGCCTAAAAGATCAGGGCCACGAAGCCATGGTCAGCGCTAAAACTGGCCTTTTACTCGACCCCTATTTCTCCGCCACCAAAATCGCCTGGCTATTAGACAGCGTGAAAGGCGCACGTGAGCGAGCCGAACGCGGCGAACTCGCCTTCGGCACCATGGATAGCTGGCTGCTATGGAATCTTACGGAAGGTAAGAGCCACGCCACCGACGCCACCAACGCCTCAAGAACCATGCTCTACAACATTCACGAAGGACATTGGGACGATGAACTATTAACCCTATTTAATATTCCGGCCTCCCTACTCCCAGAAGTAAAAGACTGCGCCGCCGACTTTGGCAACACCAAACTACTCGGCAATAACAGTGTAATTCCCATCCTAGGCATTGCCGGCGACCAACAAGCCGCCACAGTAGGCCAAGCCTGTTTCGAAACAGGCATGATGAAATCCACCTATGGCACCGGTTGTTTTGCACTGTTAAATACAGGCACCACCGCCGTCGCCTCAAGCAATAGATTGCTCACCACCATCGCCTACCAACTCGACGGCAAAGTCACCTACGCCCTAGAAGGCTCCATCTTTATCGCCGGTGCCGCCGTGCAATGGCTCCGCGATGGTCTCGGCATTATCGACAGCGCCAAACAATCAGGCGAACTGGCCCAGCAGGCCGATGACAATCAAGACGTCTACATGATTCCCGCCTTTACCGGCCTAGGTGCCCCCTGGTGGGACGCCGATGCTCGCGGCGCGCTGCTAGGCTTAACCCGCGGCACAGGCCCAGCGGAAATTGCCCGAGCAGCACTGGAGTCAGTTTGTTATCAAACTTTGGATTTGCTCAATGCCATGCACGCGGATTGGGATCAAAATGTAGAGACAGTATTGCGCGTTGATGGCGGCATGGTCGCCAGTGATTGGACCATGCAGCGTCTTGCGGATATTTTACAGGCACCGGTTGATCGCCCCGTGATTGCCGAGACCACTGCATTGGGTGCGGCTTGGTTGGCTGGATCACGGGCTGGAATTTGGCCCGATCAACAGGGCTTTGCTGATAATTGGCGCCTGGATAAAAACTTTGCACCTGAGATGGCGACTGAACTGCGTAATAAAAAAGTGGCTGGCTGGGATAAGGCGGTTAGACGAGTGCTGAGCTAAACCGCAATAATTGATATTTTTTAATTGAGGAGAATCAGGATGATTAAGTACTTAATGGTAGCAAGCCTACTACTTGCCGGTTGTACCCCGGAAGAACAGAGCATCAGCTCACCGGCACCCGACCTGCCCGATAACCCCACAACTGCCGTTCCCTTAAGCCTCTACACCTTTGACTGCGGCTCTATAGACGTATCTGATCTCGATGCCTTTTCCTCCACTGGCGACTATGCCGGGCAAACAGATAGCCTGACCAACACCTGTTACCTCATACGTCATCCTCAGGGCGACCTGCTGTGGGACCTTGGATTGCCTCATGGACTGGCAGGCGCAGGCCCTCAGACTGAAGGTATCTTTACCATGACCCTCGAAAGAACATTGATCGAGCAACTGGCTGATATTGGTCTGAGTCCAAAAGACATTGAATTTATATCCATCTCTCACAGCCATTTTGACCACAGTGGTCAGGCTGCTCTTTTTCCTGAGAGTCAGTGGCTGGTGAATAAAGATGAGTTTAACTATATGTTCAGCACTGATGCCAATAAGGCTCAGAATGCGGCTTTTGCCGAGCTTAGCAAGAGCATCCACAGTGGTAATCACGATGTTTTTGGCGATGGGTCGGTGATGATGTTAGCGCTGCCGGGACATACTCCGGGGCACAGTGCACTGCAGGTTAATCTGGTTGAGAGTGGCCCGATTCTTCTCACTGGTGACCTCTATCATCGCAGTGAAAGTCGAGAGCTAAAAAGAGTGCCTCGGTTTAATACTGATGAAGCTCAGACTAGAGAGTCGATGGAAGCGTTTGAGGCTTTGGCGAGGGATTCTGGTGCGCGGGTCATTATTCAGCATGAGCCCGTGGATGTGGCTACTTTGCCTAAGTCGCCGGCGTTTTTGCAGTAGGTTGTAGCTGCGGAAGCGGGTACGATTTAGGTAAGTTGAGGGGGCTCGGGTAGTTTTGAGATCTCTCACATTCGTTCGAGATGACAGGCTGAGGTTTGGGCGCGAGGGAGCTCAGCTTTTTCTTCAGCAAAGCGCTTTTCATTGTCACTTACTTAATGAGTCTCACTGGGAGTTTTGAGATCTCTCACATTCGTTCGAGATGACAGGCTGAGGGTTGGGCGCGAAGGAGCTCAGCTTTTTCTTCAGCAAAGCGCTTTTCATTGTCACGTACTTAATGAGTCTCACTGGGAGTTTTGAGATCTCTCACATTTGTTCGAGATCACAGGCAGAGGGTTCTGCGTGAAATTTGGACTAACGCTGTGATCTCAACAGAGCCCACCAATTCTGTCATCCCGACAGAGCGAAGCGACGAGGGATCTCATTCCCTACCCACTGCGCCTAAGCAAAAACAATCCCACCAATACACAGAACAATATCGGCACCAACACCGCCAGCAGCGGCGGAAACTGAAACACCACACTCAACGGCCCGAGCATATCCTGAAAAATCCGGAAGCTAATACCAAACACCACGCCGATAAAAATCCGAAATCCCATAGTCGAGTCACGCAGCGGGCCAAAGACAAATGAGATACCCAGCAATACCAAACCAATAATAATCAACGGCTGCAAAACCTTGCGCCACATGGCCACTTCATAGCTGGCCGTATCTATATTCTGCAATTCAAGAAAGGCGATATAGTTATACAAACTCTCAATCGACAAAGAGTCCGCCGGCAAAATATTCAGCATCAACACATTCGGCGTCAACTCCGAATCCCAGCGCCGAGTAATCAGTTTGTCTTTCTCGGTGCGATCACCCAAAAATCGTGTCACCGACACATTTTCTTCAACCCAATAGAGCTCCGTCGAATTAAAGGTCGCACGAGAGGCAAAGCTCGCCTCTTGAATCTGTCGTTCGTCATTAAACTGATAGCGTGTTACGCCATATAAAACCCCGCCAGGAAACACAGCATTGGCGTGCACAAACTGATTGCCTTCACGATTCCATAGTCCAGAGGAAGAATCCTGAGCACTCTCCCCTTTGCGTAAATACTCGCGCTTACCCTCAGCCAACTGATCCAAGTAGGGAGAAAAATACTCGCCAATGGTCATACCTAAAATAACAAATATCAGCACCGGTTTGAGTACAAACCCGACAATACGCAGTGGCGACACACCGGCCGCTCGCATAACAATCACTTCGCTGTTCCCCGCCAACAGGCCGAGGCCCACAAGACAGCCAATCAGAGAGGCGAAGGGAATATATTCATAAATTCTTGAGGGCACCAAGGTAACGACATAGATCAGCGCATCAGCAAAGAAGTAGTTGCGCGTAACATCCGCAGACTGATCGATGATCGCGCCCACAGAGTCGAGGCCGACTAAGACCATCAAGGTCACTGCGATAGAGGCGAATACAGTAGTACCCACATGCCAAGATAGACGCCGCATCATGCCGCCACCTCGCCTGTAGTTACCGCTACCTTGGGTTTTTTAGGACCACCGGACCTCAGCAAATAAACACCGATCGCCAGATACACTGCATGCACAGGCAGCAATGTCACCGCGATCGGGATGGCTCCAGATTCCAGCGCGCCGCGCATAGCATTAAGTGCAACCAGATAGGTAAAGTAGAGCACAATCGCAGGCAATAATTTGCCGTAGCGGCCCTGACGGTTATTAGTACGACTTAAAGGCACCGCTAATATAGTGACTACTAATACCATCAACGGAATAGATAGGCGCCACTGCAAGGTCGCTTGCAACTCCGGATCATTCGAGCCCAACAGCGAACCTGTAGCCATGGCATCAGTCTTGGCCTTCTTAATAGTCGGCTGAGTATTCTCTAGGCGTGAGCCATATTTTTCAAAGCGGGTAATCTGATAATCGTTTTGCCCCGGCACCCCTTCAATGCGGTAGCCACTTTCCATCACCAAATAACGATCGCTGCTGTTCTCTGCCTGCTGTTGGCGACCCTTATCAGCCAACACCAAAATCAAGCGACGATCAGAGTTCTCATCACTGCCGGCAGTCATGGCCAAAAAGATCTCATCTAGCTCTCGATCCTCGGTCACCGCCTCGGCATAGGTCACTCCTTTGCCTCCGGACAGAGAATAGAATTTTTTCGGCATCAGCTTATCCAGCTCACTGCGGGATTTCTCGGCATCGAACAATGCCTCGGCCTTGGCCATACCTGAAGGAGAAACCGACAGACTCAACCAGCCGGTGGCCACAGCAAACACCGCGGCAATAATGAGTGTGTAACCCATCAACCGTCGCTCTGAGACACCGCAGGCTTTTAAAACACTCATCTCATTTTGCACATAGAGCCGACCAAAGGAGAGCAGTACTGCGAGAAAGAAGGCCAGGGGCAGCGTTAACTCGAGAAAGCTAGGAATGCGATAACCGATCATCGCAAAGATAGAGTTGGAGTCCATATCCCCGGCCACCGCTTTGGCGAGGTATTTAACAAAGCGGCCACTCATTAACACCAGTAGCAGAATCACGCAGACCGCCGTAGTGGCAGATAGAATTTCGCGGCAGAGATAACGGAAAATAATCACAGATTAAGCTTATAGCCCTTGGGTGTTGTAGCGAAATTTATGCTATCGTTCGCGTCTTATTTAGATTCAAATCATTCAAAAAAACGACTACCAAACGGAGCAAACATGGATTTTACTGCATCTGCCGCAAAGCTGTTAAACATAAAAGCGGATTCTCTCATTCTCCCGACCGGCCCACAACTAAAAGACAGTGCTGAAGCACTAGATAAGTCTTTGGACGGCGCGATTTCCTCATTTATCAAATCTGGCGACTTCTCCGGTAAGAGCGGTGCCACTCTGGTTATGCACATCCCCGGGGCCAGCGGCAAGCGCGTTATCTTGCTCGGCACTGAAGGCGCAAGCAGCCCACAGCAGCAGATAAAAGTGATTGCAGCCGGTGCCGCAGCACTGCTCAAGACCCCCAGTATCAAAGCGGTCTGGGTAGGCGAAGGCCTTGCGGACGACAGCGAATGGCAGGCGGGCATGGTCGCACGCAGCATCCAAACCGCGAGCTACCAGTACGCACCAGCGCCCAAGGGCATCGCCAAAACTAAGGCGCAGAAATTAAAGTCCGTTACCTATTGGGCTCCCACTAAAGCAGACCTGAGCGCCGCCAAAAAAGGCCTCGCCTACGGCTCTGCAGTTGGCAACGGCATGAACGTCGCCCGCCAGCTGGGCAACTTGCCCGCCAATATCTGTACTCCAGACTATCTTGCGACCCAAGCCAAGGCTCTAGCCAAAGGCCAAGCCAAGTTCACCACCAGCGTGCTCACCGAAGCGGATATGAAGAAACTCAAGATGGGTTCACTGCTCTCGGTTTCCGCAGGCAGCGATATACCAGCGAAAATGATCGTGATGAAATACCAGGGCACCAAAGCCTCGGTTAAGCCGATTGTCTTAGTGGGCAAAGCCGTGACCTTTGACTCCGGCGGCATCAGCCTTAAGCCCGGCGGCGGCATGGACGAGATGAAATATGACATGTGCGGCGGCGCTTCTGTGATCGGTGTATTCAATGCACTGATCGAAAACCAACTGCCTATCAATGTTGTCGGTATAGTCCCAGCCACCGAAAATATGCCCAATGGCCACGCCACCAAGCCCGGCGACGTGGTCACCAGTATGTCTGGCCAGACCATTGAAGTATTGAACACCGATGCCGAGGGTCGTTTGATTCTCTGCGATGCACTCACCTACGCCGGACGCTTCAAGCCCGACACAGTGATTGATATCGCGACTCTTACCGGTGCTGTAATTGGCGCACTGGGCAAAGTTACCGCTGGCATGCTCTCCAATGACGACGAACTTGCCGAGCAACTGCTCAGCAGTGGCACTCGCAGTGGCGACCGCGCCTGGCGCCTACCGCTATTTGAAGAGTACGACGAGCTACTAAAAAGTAACTTTGCCGACATCGCCAATATTGGTGGCCCTCAGGCTGGCACTATTACGGCAGCCTGCTTCCTCGCGCGTTTCACTAAGAAGTATAAGTGGGCACATTTGGATGTTGCCGGAACCGCATGGGTTTCTGGTGCCGCCAAAGGTTCCACTGGCCGCCCTGTCCCGATCCTGATGGAATACCTGCGCAGCAAGGCGGGATAAGGCCAAGATGACCAGTGTTTCATTTTATAAGTTATCCGGCGACCTTCAGGTCGCCCTCGCACTGGTCTGTCAGCTGACACAAAAGGCGATTAATGCCAATCAACAGGTGCTGTGCTTGGTGCCCGATCAGGACACCGCACAGCAGTTGGATAAATTACTCTGGGACTTTCAGGCCAGTTCGTTTGTGCCCCACGGCCTTGGCACTGAGCACCTGCCCATCGCCATTAGCGCCGACAATAGCGACCCCGGCGAACATCACGGTATTCTGATCAACCTGCAAGGGCCAATACCCACCTGGTTCAGCCGCTTTGAGCGCGTGATGGAAGTTATCTATCCGGAGCCTGCCTACGAGCAAATCAAGCGCGATAACTTTAAGTTTTACAAAGAGCGCGGCTATCCCCTAAGCTTTCACGACCTTACCGAAAAATTTAAACCCTAATGACCGATCACAGTAACAAGGCCCAATCCAGCACAGAGAGTTCTGCAATCCGTTCTTCAGATCTCGAAAACCTGCTCGACGATCTCTACTCTCTGCAAGACAATCTGCTCTCCGACTCAGCCGAAAAAGCCCTGGCTAATACAGACCTGGAGCTGCCAGAAAGCCTCAGTGAAGAAGACGTACACAATCTTGAGATACCGATTCTCAGCGATGTGGTGGACGATGAAGTGGATGGCGAAAAGCTATTGGGCGACCAATTTAATCAGGCCCAGCAGCATCTATTTGAAAAGCCCTCAGCCGCCCAAGCCAGCAGTCATGGGCCGAGCAACGAACAGATCAACGCCGTGGTCAACAAACTGATGGCCAAAATGCGCCCGCGAATTGACCAGCTACTCCGCGAGAAGATTCGCAACCTGGTGGTCGAGCGTTTTAATCGCGAAAATTAATTCAGTCTCAGGGCAGTTGTTGGCCCTCAGCGCTAGGAACAAAAGCTAGCAACCCCTATAATCTGCCCCCTAAACTCTCCACCTCAATTCTCCGCCCCAAAACCAGATAGCCGAGCTCGATAATGGAAAAAACATTTGCCCCCCAGGAAATAGAAACCAAATGGTATAAAACCTGGGAAGACCGCGGCTATTTTGCCCCCAATATGAGCGGCAGCGCCGATGCCGGCGAGCCCTACAGCATTATTATTCCACCACCCAATGTCACCGGCAGCCTGCACATAGGCCACGCCCTGCAGCACGGCATTATGGATGCTCTGACCCGCTACAATCGTATGAAAGGCAAGAACGCCCTCTGGCAAGTGGGCACCGATCACGCCGGTATCGCCACGCAGATGGTTGTCGAGCGCAAGCTCGCCGCCGAAGGCCAACCGGGCCGCGAAGAGATGGGCCGCGAGAAATTTATTGAAAAAATCTGGGAATGGAAAGAAGAGTCCGGCGGCAACATCACGCAACAGATGCGTCGACTCGGCAACTCTGTGGACTGGGAAACCGAACGCTTCACCATGGACGATGGCTTTTACAAAGGCGTGCAAGAAGCCTTTATCCGCCTCCATGCCGATGGCCTGATTTACCGCGGCAAGCGCCTGGTTAATTGGGACCCCAAACTGCACACCGCCATCTCGGATCTCGAAGTTGAAAACCGCGAAGTCAAAGGCAAGATGTGGCACCTGCGTTATCCACTGGCCAATGGCGCCAAAACATTAGATGGCAAAGACTACATAGTCGTCGCCACCACCCGCCCTGAAACCATGCTCGGCGATACCGGCGTTGCGGTTAACCCAGAAGATTCTCGCTACGAAAATCTGGTCGGTCAGTTTGTCGAATTACCCTTACTGGGTCGCCTAATTCCCATCGTGGCCGACGACTACGCCAATATGGCAAAAGGCACCGGCTGTGTAAAAATCACCCCAGCCCACGACTTCAATGACTATGAAGTTGGCCAGCGTCAAAAGCTGCCAATGATCAACATACTCACCACCAATGCCGATATTCGCCAGACCGCCGAATGTGTCAATACAGACGGCAGCGACAACAACGACCTCGACGCCACTCTGCCGGAAAAATACCGCGGCATGGAGCGCTTTGCCGCCCGCCGCGAAATCGTCGCCGATTTTGAAGCCCTAGGCTTGCTGGAAAGCATCGAAGAAAACGACATGACCGTACCCTACGGCGATCGTGGCGGCGTGGTTATCGAACCGCTGCTCACCAACCAATGGTATGTGGACGCCAAGAAACTCGCCGGCCCAGCCATCGAAGCAGTGGAAGATGGACGCATCAAATTTGTCCCCCAGCAGTACGAAAACATGTACTTCTCCTGGATGCGCAACATTCAAGACTGGTGTATCTCACGCCAGCTGTGGTGGGGTCACCAGATTCCCGCCTGGTACGACGAAGCAGGCAAAGCCTATGTCGGCAAAGACGAAGCTGACGTCCGTGAAAAATATAACCTCGGTGATATTGCCCTCAAGCAAGACGAAGATGTTCTCGATACCTGGTTCTCCTCAGCACTCTGGACCTTTGGCACTCAGGGCTGGCCCGAGAAGACCGAACGTCTGAAAATGTTCCACCCCACCGATGTGCTGGTCACCGGATTCGATATTATTTTCTTCTGGGTCGCGCGCATGATCATGATGAGCATGCACCTGATCAAAGACGAAAAAGGCGAGCCCGAAATACCCTTTAAAACCGTCTATGTCACCGGCCTGATCCGCGATGAGCAGGGCCAGAAAATGTCCAAGTCGAAAGGCAACGTCCTCGACCCCTTGGATATGATCGACGGCATTGATATAGAAACCCTGCTGGCCAAACGCACCGGCAATATGATGCAGCCCCAGCAAGCCGCCAAGATCGCCAGCCGCACCAGAAAACAATTCCCCAATGGCATCGAGCCTCACGGGTCAGACGCATTGCGTTTCACTCTCTGCGCACTGGCCTCAACCGGCCGCGATATCAACTGGGATATGAAGCGCCTAGAAGGCTACCGCAACTTCTGTAACAAAATCTGGAACGCCTCCCGCTATGTGCTGATGAACGCTACTGGAGAACAGGGTGCCGAAGACTGCGGCCAAGACAACTCCGAAGACTACAAACTCAGCCTCGCTGATCGCTGGATTATCTCGCGTCTGCAGCAAGCGGAGACCGACGTCACCGATGCGATCAATAACTACAGATTTGATCTCGCAGCACAGGCCCTCTACGACTTTGTCTGGAATGAATACTGCGACTGGTACCTAGAACTGTCCAAACCCGTCCTCTGGGACGAGAATGGCGACCCGCAACTGAAGAAAGGCACTCGCCGCACATTGGTTCGAGTATTAGAAGCCACCTTGCGACTAGCGCACCCCATGCTGCCTTTCATCACCGAAGAGATCTGGCAAAACATTGCGCCACTGGCCGGTGTTGAACTCAATCCCGCGGGCGACACCATCATGTTGCAGCCCTATCCAATAGCCGACAGTAGCCAAGTTGATCAAGATGCTCTGGCCGATATTGAATGGCTCAAAGCGGTGATTATCGGCGTGCGCAATATTCGTGGCGAAATGAACATCTCCCCCGCCAAAGCCCTGCCCATCTATATGGCCAAAGGCGGTACCAACGACCAGCGTCGTATGCAAGACAACCACCAATTCCTCAGCAAGCTGGCCAATCTCGAATCCATCACCTGGCTCAATAATCCAGAAGAAGCGCCGCTCTGTGCCACCGCACTGGCCGGTGACCTGGAAATCCTCGTACCCATGGCTGGCATCATCGACGTCGACGCCGAACTGGCACGTCTGGATCGTGAAATTGACAAGAACGCCCTAGAAGCGAAAAAGCTTTCAGGCAAACTCAGCAATGCCAAATTTGTCGACAACGCCCCAGCAGAAGTGGTCGCCAAAGAACGTCAAAAGCTCAATGAATTCGAGAGCTCCCTGACCCAGTTGCAAGACAAGCGCAAAGTAATTTCTGAAATGGCCTAAGGGTCCGCGGACCCTAACCGACAAAACAACAAAGAGAACCGAATGGCCAAAACGCTAAACCCCCAGCAGCAGGCTGCGCTGAAATATATCGACGGCCCGCTGCTAGTACTAGCCGGTGCCGGCAGTGGTAAAACCAGTGTAATCACGCAAAAGATTGCCTACCTAGTCGAAGAGTGTGGCATTCCGGCGCGCAATATCGCCGCCGTAACCTTCACCAACAAAGCCGCCCGGGAAATGAAAGCCCGAGTGTCCAGCCTGCTCAGCAAAGCCGATGGCCGAGGCCTCACCGTCTCCACCTTCCACAACCTGGGTCTAAACATTATTCGCAGCGAGATCAAAGCCCTGGGATTCAAGCCCGGCTTCTCGATCCTCGACCAAGAAGACTGCCGCAACCTGTTAAAAGAATTGTTAGCGCGCAATAGCGAACTCGATGAAAAGCTCATCGACACCGCCCAGAACACCATCTCCAACTGGAAAAACAGCCTCCTCGAACCCCACCAAGCCGCCAGTGCCTCCGCAGGCAACAGCGAGCAAGCCACAGCCATGCTCTACGAACGCTATCAGCGCGCCCTAAAGGCCTACAACGCCGTAGACTTCGACGACCTGATCATGACCCCAGTGTTGCTGTTTCGTAACAACCCCGAGATCCTCGGCAAGTGGAAGCGACGCATCCGCTACCTACTGGTAGACGAATACCAAGACACCAACCTCGCCCAGTACGAACTGGTGCGAACATTGGTCAATGAAAAACAGGCGCTAACAGTAGTAGGCGACGACGATCAGTCGATTTACGCCTGGCGTGGTGCCCGCCCAGAAAACCTCATGCAACTGCAGACGGATTTTCCCAGCCTCAATATTATTAAACTCGAGCAGAACTACCGCTCCACCGGCCGCATCCTCAAAGCCGCCAACACGCTCATCGCCAACAACCCTCACCTGATCAGCAAAGCGCTGTGGAGTGAACTGGGCCCCGGCGATCCGCTGCGCTTTATCAGCAGCGACAATGAAGACGGCGAATGCGAACGCGTGGTCAACGAAATTATCGACATGCGCCTCAAGCGACGCTGTAAATACAGTGACTTCGCCGTGCTCTATCGTGGCAACTACCAAGCCAAGATAATTGAAATTAAACTGCAATCCCAGAGTATTCCCTACGAGATCACCGGCGGCCAATCCTTCTACGCCAAGACCGAAATCAAAGACATCATGGCCTACCTGCGGTTAATCATTAACCCAGACGACGACAACGCCATGCTGCGGATCATCAACACCCCGCGACGTCAGATAGGCCCCACCACCTTAGAAAAACTCGGCGAATACTCCAACAAACGCACATTGTCACTCTACGACGCCATCGACGAAGTCGGCCTCACCGCCACCATGCCCGCGAACAACTTAGAGCGCCTAAAACGCTTCAAACACTGGGTGCAAAACATCAATCGCAACGTCTACAACGGCAAACCCATTGAAGCCATCAATGAAATGCTCGACGACATCGAATACCTCGACTGGCTAAAGGCAAACGCCAGCAGCGACCACGTAGCGCACAAGCGCTGGGACAACGTGCAGTTCCTGCTCAAGCAACTAGCCCAAGTATTAAAGAACGACGAGACTGAAACCGACGAAGAGAAAGGCGACACGAAAATTGAAAACGCCATCTCCAAGCTGATTCTCAGAGACCTCCTCGACCGAGAAAAAGAAGAATCCGCGGATGATAAAGTCCAGCTAATGACATTGCATGCGGCGAAGGGATTGGAGTTTCTGCATGTATTTATGGTGGGAATGGAAGAAGATATTCTGCCCCATAAAAACAGTGTTGAAGGCGGTGCTATTGAAGAAGAGCGGCGTCTAGCCTATGTGGGTATTACACGGGCGCAGCGGACGCTGACTATGACCAGTGCTCGACAACGCACGCAGTTTGGGGATACGTCACCGACCACGCCGAGCCGCTTTGTGGATGAGTTACCTGAGGATGATTTGGTCAGGATTGGCGGTGGTGTTGAGATTAGTAAGGAAGAGAATCAGGCTAAGGGTGAAGAGTCATTGGCGGCGTTGAAGTCTTTGTTTGGGTGAGTAGTAGTAACCCTGGATGAACTCCCCGCCAAAGGCTGTCACCGCGCTGTCATCCTGAGCGTAACCGAAGGATCTCCTACAGACTGGCTGGGACTGTATGTCGTCAAAGATAGTTGGACCGTTCGCGGCCTGATTTAAGAGATGGTTTAGTTCATCAGGTTGTTTGATCGGTGTCGATCATAATGGTTTTT
>Ga0307489_10001448_pt1 | contig 15627 bp, 23 predicted proteins | sample SB12metaG_FD_202247 | JGI IMG/M metagenome (GOLD analysis project Ga0307489, IMG submission 202247) | Sea-ice brine microbial communities from Beaufort Sea near Barrow, Alaska, United States - SB 1.2 | ecosystem: Environmental > Aquatic > Marine > Coastal | place: USA: Alaska | collected... | reverse complement strand
AGGTTTATTTCAGAGGTAAATTTCATAGCGGCGCGCTGCGCGCTGCCCGGTGGTCCGCAGCTTGCCACGTGCGCAACGATGCTTCCATGTTCCGCCCGGACGAGGGTCACGGACGCCACACTCAGTGAACCCGGACCAGACCGCGACCGCGCCACCCACCCGCCATGGCAATGACAATGTCCGCTCTGTCCGCCGCGAGCCTCGCGCCGGCGCCAGCGCGGGTGCCAAACCGGCGCTCTAGTGTGGGTGGAGCTCGAGCAGCAAACAAGTCGGGTGCCTTCTCACCGACGCCGCGCCATGCCCATACCCAAATATCGACGCGCACGGCCGCGCTGCCCGAGACCATCGAGGGCGGCTCCGAGGCAGGGGCTTACACTCGCTCACGTCAGGGCTCAACTCGAGTATTTTTGGGACACATCGCTCACGTTAGAGCTCAACTTGAGCAGCTTTGGGACACATCCTCGGGTTAATTTGGATTATATGGGGGACAGAGTATACTTAAGTTGAGCGGCAAGGGGCAAAGTAAGCTCAAGTTGAGCGGAAATGGGAACGAGTGTAAGCCCCTGCTCTGAGGGGTACGTCGCGGTGTTGGAACAGGCGTACAGCGACGAGGCGATGGGCAACGAGGTGCGCGCTAGGATGGCAACCGACCGCCTCTTTTCCATCGGCATCAACACAGCGATGAAGGATGCCAAGTATACGGCAAGGAACACAACATGCCTCCTCCTCCTCCTCCTCCTCCTGCTCCTCCTCCTGCTCCTCCTCCTCCTCCTCCTTCTCTCCCTCCTCCTCCTCCTCCTCCTCCTCCTCCTCCTCCTCCTCCTCCTCCTCCTCCTCCTCCTCCTCATTCACTTGTCCCTGACGCACTTGAGTTATTCCACTTCATACCTCAACGATACGGGATACTAGTGCGCAAGTGCTGGCTGAACTGGCTCGAAGAAACACTTACAATGCGCTGTACGAGTGTAAGGCACTGGTAGACGGATCGGCTGCGCGCGGCCATCGACGCGTCGCCGTACATGCAGGCGGCGGCGGTGGAGGCAGAGGCTCACACTCGTCTACTTTTTGGCTCAGCTTAAGCTCTTTGCTTGGGATGGGGGGTGCATGTCGGGGATATTTAGGGGGTGTTTAGACGGCGTTCATGGGGTGTCAGGGGGAGTAGGGTGTGTGCAGGCTGGATTTTGTGTCAGAAACGGATCAGGTTGAGCTGAAGAGTGGACGAGTGTAAGCCCCTGGGTGAAGGTGCAGCGGCGCCGCGGCGAGGCTGACGCCGTGCAGGCCGTCATGGGGGTACGGACCCGGCGAATTTGCCCTCCACGTCATGAGACGCATTTCGAACCCTCGTTTCTTGTGTAACAGAATATATGGAATACCCAAACTGCGCGCAGTTTTCCTGGCGAGGGTACCTCAAATGCCGGTCGCCAATTCTTGAGTAATAGACGTTCGAATCGCCATATTGTACATTGTATGGCAAATCTGACCGTCTATTCACTCGAGTCTTCCGATTCGAAGAGCGTTGACCGCCATTAGAGGTACCCTGGAAAACTGCGAAGAATGTCCGTCTAGTTACACGACATCCTATGACGTGGCCAGGAACTTCTACCCGGCCATATGTTGGGGACGCCAGCGTGCAGGGGCAGCTGGCGGAGATGAGCAACAACCCAGAGGTGCTGCGCCAGACCCAGGTTGGGCAGTGCAGGTTGCCCCTATCAAACCCACGTTGAAAGCGCATGGAATTAACTCTAAAACTGAAATGTGACAAACCGCTTTCAAAATTTGCTTTCAATTCCAACCTGCGGCGCTATACCCAGGACCAATCGGAGGGGCTATTGAAGAAGGTGGCGGCGGAGCTGGTGGACGGCAGGGGCTTACACTCGTCGAACCCTCAGCCCAACTTGAGCCGTTTCTGGCACAACATACACCCCTTAACACCCCTGAACACCCCTCGTGCACCCTGGCACCTGCAAAAACCCCCTAAGCAACCCCTGAATGCAACCCCTATCTCGCAGACGGGGCTCATGTTGAGCTGAAATGGGGACTAGTGTAAGCCCCTGGTGGACGGCGTGAAGGAGTACCGCGAGGAGTACGAGCCCGACGCCGACAACCTGATCGCCAAGTTCGGCGAGATCGCGGAGGCAGGGGCTTACACTCGTCCACTTCACAGCTCAACCTGAGCCCTTTCTGACGTAAACTACACCCTGTGCAACCCTTAATACCCTCTGACACCTGCTACGCACCCCTTAAACAACCCCTGTATGCACCCCCTACTCCACAGAAAGCGCTTACGTTGAGCCGAAATGTGGATGAGTGTAAGCCCCTGCGCCGAGGTGGGGTACGACGCCTTCGTGAAGCACAGCATGGTAGGGCGGTGCAGGTTGACCCTATCAAACCCATGTTGAATCGGCGTGGAACTAAGCACTTGAAACTAGGATGAGATGAACTGCTTTCAAGTTTTGCTTTTACATTCAACTTGCGCCGCTACAGCATGAGCGACGTGTCCGTCAAGGTAGGGCCTGGCGGATATCACTCAACACGTCATAGGATGCCAATTCGTTCAATAATCGAGGGTTCAACAGGCCGATTTCGGTATATCGTTTCCCGCGCCGAGCGCCGACGCTTTGCCCGCAACTCTGTATGGGCATGTAACGTGGCGCCCGCTGTCCCGCGCAGAGCGCTGACGCTTTGCCCGCAACTCTGTATGGGCGTTTCACCCAGGCGATATTCCGAAATCGGCCTATGAATTCATGAATCGAGGATTCAAATGCGTGAGCATGACATGACGGGGCTTGCAACATGCGCGCGGCCCTGGGTTCAGAACGCCATCATCAACGCGCTGTACGACGAGATGGAGGAGGCGCAGTCCACTGCCACGGCGGCGGTAGGGCCATTGCCTCGACCTGACTGTTTGCTCATAGTGTACCGGTGCACCCCGGTGCACCCGTTGCCTCGACCTGACTGTTTGCTCATAGTGTACCGGTGTACCCATTGCCTCGATCTAACTGTTTGCTCATAATGTACCGGCGCAGACCACTGCCACGGCGGCGGTAGGTCCGGCCAGATGTTGTCCGCCACGTCATAGGTTTCCATTCGGCTCAAGAACCGGGGGTTTACATTGTGTTGGTTAACGTGGCGAGCAACATAGGGCCTGCCAGATATTGTCCGCCACGTCATAGGATTCCATTTGGTTCAAGAAACGAGAGTTCATATTGTGTTGGTTATGACAAAGTGCGTGACACCACTTGGACACTTAGCAACAAGTAGTCCTAAGTCGCCCAGATGGAGCGTTATGATTGGTCGAGCGGGACGACTTAGCACTACGTCTCTTTAAGTGTCAAAGTGGTTTCACGCACTTTGTCATAACGTGGCGTGCAACATCTGGCAGGCCCTCGACGGAGGCAGGGGGCTTAGTGAGGGAGGTTAGCGAGGGTGAGGGAGTGGAACAGTAGAGCGGTGCGGGTGTTGGTAGCAGGAGGTGCAGACGGCTGCGCCGGCGGCGGCGGGGGTGGTGGCGGGGGATGGTGAGGGCGGCGAACTTTAGAGTCGTAGAGCTGAGCGGGTGTTGGTAGCATGAGGTGCACTTGGCTGCGGCGGCGGGGGGGGCGGCGGGGGTGGGGGGTGGTGACGGCGGCGAACTGTAGAGTTGCACATGTAAGTGGGTGTTGGTAAATGCACTGGTAGATGCAGCACACTAGCGGTGTTACCATAGCGGGACGGCGGGACGGCGCGGCTTTTTAACAATGCAATGCTCTCGTTCGGTACACTAGATATATGCTATGAGCTTCAGCCTTGGCGCAGTGCCCCCAGACACTCATACACTCGGGATGTTGTGACACTTGTGACATATGTGAAATCATATCACAAGTATGGTGTCAGCGCGTATAAAAGGAGGTGCTCGGCAGTACTCGGCAGGCCAAAATCAATCCTGGCTGTTGGCGCGAGGCGGGTGTAGGAGACTTTCGAGACTTGCCAACTTGTGGCTAGCAGTCGACGGCGACGTTTTCACGCGACGGCACTCCAAGACGCACCACGCAGCAGACGTCGGGCGCCGCGGCACGACGGGTGCGGTCGCCACGCTTGGGGGGGAACCGCGCCGTCGCCTCGTGACCGTGGCGATACGTCGTGAGTCGTGAGACGATTTATAACGTCCTGTTGCTTCCGATTGTGACGAAAGTGAACCCTGGGCACCACTAGTAAGGTCCGGCGGGACCCGCGGGGAGAGCGCCGCGGCGGTCGAGGAGCGAGCCCAGCGCCGGAGTTGAGTTACCGCCATGGCGCCCTCCAACGCCGCCGTCACCACGGTGGGGTACGGCGGCGGAGACGTGGCGTTCATAACCGACACCGTCACGTGCTACCTCACCGGCGGCACTCTCGTGTTCACAGATACGACCACCCTCGGCATGGGCTTACACGCGACCACATTTCAGCTCAACTTGAGCGCTTTGTATGGGATAGGGGTGCGCGTAGGGCTTGTGTAGCCCGTGGCAGGGGGGTGTTGGTGGGTTTTCAGGGTGTGGAGGGTGTTTTGTGTGTGTCGGGGACGGCTCAAGTTGAGCTGAAAAGTGAACGAGTGTAAGCCCCTGACACTCGGCGAGCAGACTCATCAGACGCATGCATGGCCGCCGCGGCCGAGCGAGGACGATGTCGACGCAGGTTCGAGCCCCGGCGGCTGCGGGAGCATCACCGCGTTCGCCGTGTGCACCGCCACCCGCCACGTGGCCTACAGCTGCAGCGGCGGCGTTAATCCCCCGGTGGTGTGCGTCGCTCATTACCCGTCGATGGAGGCAGGTGCTTACACTCGTCCACTTCTCAGCTCAACCTGAGGCTCAGATGACACAAAATATACCCTGAACACCCCCTGATGCTCCTTAGAACCCCCTGACACCTCCTGAACACCCCCTAGACAAACCCTGAATGCACCCCTATCCGACAGAATGCGCTTAAGTTGAGCCGAAAAGTGGACGAGTGTAAGCCCCTCGATGGAGGTGGTCGCACAGCTGGCACCGAACGCGCAACTCGGCATCGCGCACCTCGCGTTCAGCAAGGACGGCGCGCGACTGCTCGCGGTGGGCGCCGCGCCCGACTACACCGCCACGCTCTGGCGCCGCGCTGGCAATGTCGGCGGCGGCGGCGGCGGCGGCGGCAACGGCGGCGGCGGCGGCGGCGGCGGCGGCGGCGGCGAGGATTGGCACGCCGAGATGGTTGCCACCGTGGGACCCGAGTTTGTGGGAGTAGGCGCGTCGTTCTATCCGGTAGAGCCTGGCAAATATGCTCGCCACGTCATTGGATGCCAGTTAACTCAGGAAACGATGGTTCAAAATACGTTGGATGACGTGGCGTTGGTCCTGGCAGATATCCTCGCCACGTCATTGGATGCCAGTTAACTCAGGAACCGATGGTACCGAATACATCGGATGACGTGGCGTTGTATATCTGTCAGGCTCTACTGGCCGGGCGACACGGGTGCCCCGGGGCGGCCTGTTGGGTTCGCTCTGGTCGGGCCGTGCGGCGCGCGGGTTTACGCTGTCAGCGACGGCGGCGGCGGCGGCGGGGAGAGCGGCGGAGGGTGGGGGCAGCGGGGCAGCGGCAGCGGCAGCAGGGGTGCGGGAAGCGGCAGCAAGGGCGGGGGCAGGGGTGGGGGCGGTGATGCGGGACTCGGGCCGGCGCATGTAGATATCATCGTAAGGCCGGGCGGTCCGGACGCGACCGGCGCACTGTTGGCAACCGACCAGGTCCCGGCGGCTGAATCCCTCCCCGCTGCATCGAAGGCAGGGGCTTCCAATCGTTCTCTTTCCGGCTCAACTTAAGCACCTTCCAGGGACATTTTCCTATGGTGTTACGGACAGACCAGCTGAAGTTGAGCTGACAAGGGAATGAATGTAGGCCCCTGATATTGGGCCACGTCGCACTGCTGGGGCGCAGGGGGCTCGCTCTGGTTCGGAGACGCCTCGGGGCTGTTACACGCGCGGCAGGGGCTTACACTCGTCCTCTATTCTGCTTAACCTAAGCACGTTTTGTGGGATACGTTGGGCGCATGATTTCCCCCCAGTCTATCAGATAGCGGGACACGGAGAGGTGTAACCAAAACGGCTTAGGTTGAGCTGAAAAGTGGACGAGTGTAAGCCCCTGACGCGCGGCTGGACGCGGCGGCGGCTCCGGCGAGCTCCGCGGCGCAAGCGTCCGGCGTCATGCGCGCCGACACCATTGCTCCGACGGCGGCTTATGGGGTTGCAACACGGAGGCCCGGAACCGCGGTGCCCTCAGCTTCCAGCGAAACCCGTGCCGCCGCCGCTGCCGCCACCACCGCCGCCGCTGCGCCGACGTCGGCTCATGCTACACGGAACCCAGGGACCGTGTTGCCGGCGTCGACACTCTCGGACTTACCCTTCGGCTCTGACGCTATCACAGGCCTGCTGTCAACCACCCAGGTAGGGTGGTGCAGGTTGACCCTATCAAGCCCATGTTGAAAGCGCCTGGAACTAAGCGCTTGAAACTGAAACATGATAAAACGCTTTCAAGTTTTGCTTTCAATTTCAACTTGCGCCGCTATTCCAAGGGTCTCGTGGTGGCCTCCGCGAGCGGGCGGGTGACGTGGGCAGGGGCTTACACTCGTCCCCTTCTCATCTCAACCTGGGCCGTTTCTGACACAAAATACACCCTGAACACCCCCTGATACTCCTTAATACCCCCTGACACCTCCTAAACACCCCCTGAAAAACCCCTCAATGCAACCTTATTCCACGGAATGCGCTTAAGTTGAGCCAAAAACTGGACGAGTGTAAGCCCCTGGACGTGGGTGAACCTTTGGGTAAACGGTGGCGTGGGGGGCGGCAGCGTGGCGGCGGAGGCAGGGGCTTACACTCGTCCAGTTTTCAGCTCTACCTGAGCCGTTTCTGGTCATTGACCCCGCCCACAAATACACAGTATTGCACAAAAAGTGCTTATATTGAGCCGAGAAGTGGACGAGTGTAAGCCCCTGAGCGGAGGTGGACCTGCAGAGCGGTGTCACCGCGCTCGCCATGTCGCCGTTGTTCACGACCGTGGCGGTGGGGACGTCGTCGGGGGGCGTCGCGGTATGCCCCGCGTGGATGTCCTTCGCGCTCGATGCCGCCGAGGCTGCTGCGGCGGCGGCGGCGGCAGAATCGTCTTCGGCGGCGGCAGCGGAATCGGCGGCGGCGGCGGCGTTGGCAGGGGCTTACACTCGTTCCCATTTCAGCTCAACTGGAGCTCCGCTTTCCACCGTGTAACTCAAATTAAATTATGAACGTGTCCCGGAGTTGCTCATGTTGAGCCTTAACGCGAACGAGGGTAAGCCCCTGAGCGTTGGTATCGGAATCGGCGGGGTCAGAGTCAGTGTCGGCGGAAGCGTCAGGGGCGGGAGCGGCGGCGGCGGATCAGGAATCTTCGGTAAATGTTGAGTCTGGGGATGGCAGCGTTGCCGGCGGGGACGGCAACGGCGAGGGCAGTGGATCGCTGGGGGGGCGAGCAGCGAGGGAATCACATTCCAACGCGGTGGTAGCCGCCGAGGTAGGGCGGTGCAGGTTGACCCTATCAAACCCACGTTGAAAGCGCCTGAAATTAAGCTCTTAAAACTGAAATGTGACAAACCGCTTTCGATTTTGCTTCCAAATTCAACTTGCGCCGCTTCACCGAGGCGCGCGACTATGTGCGATGGGTCACGTGCGGGCACGGCGGGGCCGTCACCGCCGTCGTGCCCCTCGCCAGTCGCCCCGACGGCGCCGCCACCTTCGCCACCGCCTGCACTGACGGTAGGGCCCGCTCGATATAGGCCGATTTCGGTATATCGCTTCCCTCCCGCGCCGAGCGGTTACACTTTGCCCGCAACTCTGTATGGGCATTCGACCAGGCGCCCGCTTTTCCGCGCGGAGCGCCGACGCATTGCCCGCAACTCTGTATGGGCATTGCACCCTGGCGATATACCGAAATAAGCCTATTGCCCGCCTCGTCATCGACCCCAGACGCGTGTTTTGAACCGTCATTTGTCGAGTTAGATGGCATCCTATGATGCGGCGAGCAGTATCTACCACGTAAAATGACATTCTGTGACGTGGCGAGCAGTATCTACCAGGTAAAATTGCATTCTGTGACGTGGCGAGCAAGATCTGGCGGGCCCTAGGCGACGGGGTGCTGCGGGTGTGGGACACGGCGAGCGGAGTGGCGCTCACCGCGGCGTTCGCAGTCGGGCCGGCGGCAGGGGCGTACACTCGTCCACTATTCAGCTCAACGTAAGCACTTTTTGTGGACTACAGACGTCCACGTTTCGGCTTGACGTGAGCACTTTTTGTGGGCTATGTTCAGGGGTCGCATCGGTAAAAACGTCTCAGGCTGAGCTGAGAAGTGGACGCTTGCTGTGGCTTCAGTGACCAGAAACGGCTTAGGTTGAGCTGAGAAGTTGACGAGTGTAAGCCCCTGCCCGGCGGCGCTCACCGCCGCCGCCGTGCTGTCGGTGCAGACCAGTACTCTGCTGGTGGGAACCGCGACGGGCGCCGTGCACGCGGTGTCATGCGCGTCGGGTGCTCTCGGTTGGGCAGTGCACGTTGACCCTACCAAACCCACGTTGAAAGCGCCTGGAACTGATCGCTTGAAACTAGAATATGATGAATTGATTTCTAGAATATGATGAATTGATTTCTAGAATATGATGAATTGATTTCAATTTTTGAGTTCAAATTCGAGTTGTGCTGCTACATCTCGGGTTCTCCGCGCGGCTTCACACCGGCGCCGTGGCGGCGGTGGCGGTGTCGCCGGACGGACGGTATGCCGCCACGCTCGGTAGGGCGGTGCAGGTTGAGCCTATCAGACCCACGTTGAAAGCGTCTGGAAGCGAGCGCTTGAAACTAAAATATGAGGACCTGCTTTCAAATCGGGTTAAAATTCAACTTGCGCCGCTACAGCTCGGCGACGACGATGGCCGGGTGGTATTTCTGTTTCTTTCCGTGGCGGCCGATGCCGGTGCAGCCGTCACGCCGTTGGGGTACACGCGCTGCAAAAAATACGGCCGAGCGCGTGCCATCGCGTGGGTCAACGGCAGTGGCGGCGGCGGCGGCGGCAGGGGCTTACACTCGTTCACGTTAGAGCTCAACTTGAGCAACTCCAGGACACATTCATGATTCAATTTGGGTTATAGGGTGGACAGAGGAGCTCAGGTTGAGCTGAGATGGGAACGAGTGTAAGCCCCTGGGCGGCGGCGGCGGGTTGACGCTCGCCGTGTCTGTCGGCAACGGCGACATGCTCCACCTGACACCCCCGCCGCCGCCGGCCGCTGCCGTTTCGAAGTGGGTCATGTTCGAAGGCGACGTCATGCCCGCGGCAGGGGCTAACAGTCGTCCACTTTTCAGCTCAACCTGAGCCGTTTACGCCACAAATTACGCCCAAAACATCCCTCAATGCCCCATAATGCCTCCTAAGCACCCCCTAAGCAACCCCTGAATGCACCCCCTATTCCACAGAGAGTGCATACGTTGAGCTGGAAGGTGAACGAGTGTAAGCCCCTGGCCCGCGGCGGCGCCGACCGCAGGCGAGCTATCGGCGGCGGTGACTGAGCCCCACCTAGCGCGGCTGCTGACACCCATCGTGGCGATGCACTGGGTGAGCCAATCACTGGGCATGAGCGAAGCCGAACACGGTAGGGCGGTTCAGGTTGACCCTATCAAACCCATGTTGAAACCGCCTGGAAGTAAGCACTTGAAACTGTAACATGAGGGACTGCTTTCAAACTTTGCTTTGAGATTCAGCTTGCGCCGCTACAACAAGGCATGCTAGCCATGATGACGGATCGGGCCATCAGATACTACAGATGGGACGACTTGGACAACTGGTTTGCCAGCGACGCGTCTGACATGGACATCAACGACGCTGATTCGGAGGCCTGTCTATGGGGTGCGGGCAGGGGCTTACACTCGTCCACTTCTCAGCACAACCTAAGCCGTTTTGGTCACATACTCGTATCTCCCTGTCTAATAGACTGGGGGAAAACCATGCACCAAACGTATCCCAGAAACTGTGCTTACGTTGAGCCGGAAAATGAACGAGTGTAAGCCCCTGGGTGCGGGCTCTGTGATGTGCGTGAGCGGTGACGGGCTGGTCGCCGTGGGGATGAGCGATGGTGAAGTCGTGGTGATGCAGGCGGGGGCGCTGGACACGGGGGATGTTGTGGCGCAACTTCGAGCGGGCGGCGGCGGCGGCGGTGGTGGCGGCGGCCGCGGCGGCGGCGGCGTGATGGCAGTGGGGCCATACACTAATTTCTACGTTTCAGCTGGGATGTATGGGCATTTTGACCCTATCCAAACGGATTCCGGATTCGGACGGATTCGATAGAGGGTCGGCTTCGGACGGATTCGGACGGATTCCTGGACCCCAGATATGGAAGTCACGAACCCAGCTTTTCAGCTCACCTCAATTCGTCGTCTTGTGCCTGATGTCCTGAGGCTGTTATCCAAACTGAAGCTGACCCTATTAGCCTGACTCAACACCTCGAGCGATTCTCACGTTGAAACGTGATGAAGTGTTGTAGACCCTGCCCCGCGGTGGCGTTTGTGGCGCGTGGGAGCGGGTTTGGAAACTTGCTCGTGACCGGCGGCGGCAGCGGCGGCATGCGGGTGGTCGCCATCGGCCGCCACGCGCAGGTGGGGGCGAGCGAATGTTGCCGATGGCAATCCCCCAAAGTTAATTTCCTGATTTCCGCCGCGAATCCCCCCCAAATTTCCGCCATAGATTCCGCGTAATCCGCCCAAATCCGTGCGAATCCACCTGGGAATTCCGGAATCCGCCCGACTCCGCCCAAAATGCGCTTGCCCCTACGCGCAGGTGCCCGCGCTCCCCGCGCCGCGCGCCGACCACACCGCCGTCGCGGCGTTGCACCCGCCGGCAGGGGCTTACACTCGGTCCCATTTCAGCTCAACATGAGCTCTTCTGTCCACCGTATAACCCAACTTTACTCATGAGTATGTCCTGGAGTTGCTCAAGTTGAGCTCTAACGTGAACGAGTGCAAGCCCCTGCCCGCCGGCGCTCGCCCACCCTCCCTCCGCCATCTCCGCCGCCGCGCCAAAAGTTGCCGCGATGACCGCGACGGAGGCAGGGGCTTACACTCGTCCACTTTCCGGCTGCATAAGCGCTTTCTATGGGATAGGGGTTGCGTTCATGGGTTGTTTAGGGGGTGTTGAGCAGGTGTCAGGCGGTATCAGGGGGTGTCCAGGGTGTATTTTGTGTGAGAAACGGTTCAGGTTGAACTGAAAAGTGGACGAGTGTCAGCCCCTGAACGGAGGCGGCCGCCGCGGAGGCGGCCGAAACGGAGGCGGCGGCGGCGAAGAGGAAGCCGAGTACAATGGAAAGAGCCAATGAATCCCTTTTTGCTGCTGCCGCCGCCGCTGCATCCGGTGATTATGCGCGGGCTCAGGAACTTGCGGCGGTTCTGGCCGGGCACACAGGCTCGGTAGCAGACGCAAGCCGTCGCGGTGAGGATACGAGTGGCAAGGGCTTACACTCGTCCACATCTTTGCTCAACCTGAGCCGTTTTTGTCACTGAAACCAGCAAAGCACCCCACCACATGGGACACAAATTGCTCAAGTTGAGCTGAAAAGTGGACGAGTGTCAGCCCCTGACGAGTGGACGCCTGTCCGACGTGGCTTCCGGTCCGACCGAAACCCTCGCTGATCGTCTCCATCAGCTGCGGGATAACTTCCTCGCATCGCTCGAGCGGAATAAAACGGCGTCGGCGATGGATCAAGTCGCGCGCCGCGACTTCGTCATCGACCGCGAACTCGAAACCGAGCTAGTCGCCGAGGCAGTGCCTGACAGACATCGCCCGCCACGTCATCAACGCGCACTCGAAATTCAGTGTCAGATCTGGTACCAAATAAATTGTATTGAATCCCTTCCGACCAATCAGAATTGTCCATTTAGATAATCCCACCGACCGACTCGCCGCCTGCCCGACTGGGTCGCCATCCTTGAGTAAATACACCCTCGATTGCGATAAGATAAGGGTGACTAGTCACTTCTACGCTGAGTTGACACCCTTGTTTGTTGAGTTGAATGGCATTCTGTGACGTGGCGAGCATTGCCTGGTAGGCTCTACGCCAAGGGGCAGAGCTGCGTGGTAGGGCAGTGCAGGTTGACCCTATCAAACCCGAGCCGAACCCGTGCCTGGTTCCAGCGCTTGAAACTTATATGTGATGAACCGCTTTCAAACTTTGCTTTCAATTTCAACTTGCGCCGCTACAGCGTGGCCGCACTCCGCATCGACTTGGCCCACGTCAACACGCGCACCGTGCTCCTCACAGAGCGGGTCGGGGCCAGCCAACAATGCTCGCCACGTCATCCACCACACAGCATACCGGTGCTCGCCACGTCATCCACCACATAGCATACCGGTGCTTGCCACGTCATCCACCCCATAGCATACCGGTGCTCGCCACATCATCCACCACATAGTGTACTGGATCCCGCCACGTCATCCACCCCAGTTTAGTCCCTCGCCTATTGAATTGGAATTCAAGAGTCGTCCTATGACGTGGCGGTCATTATTCGCTTGACCCTACGGGTGGTTACGCGAAGAAACCTGGGACTCGATGGAGACTCAGCTTGGTAGGCCGGTGCAGGTTGAACCTGCGAAACCCACGGTGAAAGCGCATGGAACTAAGTGCTTGACACTGAAGTTTGATATCTGCTTTCAAATTTTGCTTACAATTTCAACTTGCGCCGCTACAGCTTGTGTCCGTGACAGCGTTCGAGCCGCTGCCGCCGCCGAATGCGTCGATCGTGCACAACTTCCCGCTGCGAAAGGTGTCCACTGCGGTAGGGCGGTGCAGGTTGAAACTAGCTCGAACCCCTGTTGAAAGGGAGATGGTTTCGTGAGTGGGGCAGGCCCCCCACGACCCATTATTTCCTCACTCTGATAAATGGGGGAAGCCACCTGTGCACCATTCAACGCTTGAAACCCATTTGCGATGAACTGCTTGTAAGTTGTGCTTTCAACTTCAACTTGCGCCGCTACACCGCGGAGGCTCGGAGGCTGAAGTGCGTGGCGTTTCTTCGGCGCGTGGAGCGGCACGAACGGGTGCTGCGGGACCCCGACGGTAGGGCGGTGCAGGTTGAACCGATCAAATCCAAGTTGAAACCGCCTGGAATTGAGCGCTTGAAACTAAAACACGACAATCTGCTCTCAAGATTTGCTTTCAAATTCGACTTCCGCCGCTACAGGATGGTGAGCGGATGGGGCCACTATCGATGGCGGCAGTGAATCGCTCAACGATTGATGTCGAGGTCGAAGGGGACGAGAACGATGCAGGCGGCGGGGGCGGCGGCGGCGGCGGCGGCAGTGGGGTGAGAAGTAACTCAGTCACCCTAGCGCCGGGAGCCGTGGCTAATGTCGGCGGCGGCAAGGGAGGTGACTCCACCACCGCTGCTGCCGCTGCCGTCCCCGTCACCGCCAGGCAGGAAGTAGCGGCGGCGGCGGAGGTAGCAGCGGCGAAGGCCGCGGCCTTAGCGCTGACAAATATGCCAGACGAAGACCTGGTGTATGGGATTGGCATGGACGCCGGCTGCGGGCAGGGGCTTACACTCGTTCCCAGATCAGCTCAACTTGAGCTCTTCTGTGCACCGTATAACCCGAATTAGCTCATAACCGTGTCCTAGAGTTGCTCAGGTTGAGCTCTAACGTGAACGGGTGTAAGCCCCTGGCTGCGGGCGCCCTGGCGGCTTCGGCGAAATCAAGACGGTCGTTAAAAACCTCACCGGCGAAACAATTCTCGACGGCGACAGATCCCTGGGTAGGGTGGTGCAGGTTGACCCCAGGTTGAACCCGTGTTGACCGCGCTTGGTTTGGGCACTTGAAGCTAAAATGTGATGAAGCGCTTTCAAACTTTGTTTTCAATTTCAACTTGCGCCGCTACACCTGGGCGGCGAGATCCGCGCACGGGGTCTGATGTACCACCCGTTCGAGCTTTACACCATTCAACGCCGCATCACACAGGCAGGGGCTTACACTCGTTCATTTCAGCTGAACTTGAGCTGTGCTTGTGCCCCACGTAACCCATCCTGACCCATGAATGTGTCCGAATGTGCTCAAATTGAGCTCTGACGTGAACGAATGTAAGCCTCTGCACACAGGCGGTGCTCACGGCTCGCGAGGCCCACGTGATCCAGGCACTGTTCAACGCCAAAGTAGTAGCGGCAGGGGTTTACACCTGTCCAATTCTCAGCTCAACGTAAGCACTTTTTGTGGGACACGTTGGGTACCTGCAGTAGATAGATGGGTCATAGCTCGTCACTTACTGGACACTCAACGGCTCACTTACCAAACCGGCTTAAGTTGAGCTGAGAAGTGGACGAGTGTAAGCCCCTGAGTAGCGGCACTTCATTCCAAGGGAGGCGACATGGATAAGATCGCGGCATTCCGGGATCGAGAGGTAGGGTGGAGTAACACATCACATGTAATAACCCGCTTTCCCATTTCAAGTCCGACCATCAAACACGATGTAGGCACATTTGTGTATCCCATGACGAGATGTAGGGATAAGTCACATTACACTGCAATGCTTGCTGCGTAGGCAAAATGTACGCAGTTTTCCAGGGTACCTCAAATGGCGGTCGTCAATTCTTGAGAAATAGACAGTCGAATCGCCATATTGTACCATTGTATGGCAAATCTGACGGTCTATATACTCAAGGTCTCAAGTTCGTGACGCGCTGACCGCCATTCCAGGTACCCTGGAAAACTGCGAAGATGTGGCATCCCACGACGTGATGAGCTTTATCAGCCTTGGCCCTGTCCCGCGGCTGAAATCACGGTGGAGCTCCACTCCAAACGCGGCGACTGGACCAACGCAGATCTGGCGGCGGCGCGGGCTGTGGCCTCGGCGGGTCCGGCGTGTCCTCTGGTAGGGCGGTGCAGGTTGACCCTATCAAACCCACTTTGAAAGCGCCTGGAGCTAAGCATTTGATCTGGAATATGATAAACTGCTTTCCACTTTTTCTTTCAAATTCAATTTGCGCCGCTTCACGCTGGACTTCGTTCCCGTGTGGGAGCGCCCCGAGGCTATCCTGGAAGTGGACGACGACGAGGTAGCTGCGCAGCGGGTGTTGACGGAGGCCGAGGTGGAGGCGGAGGAGGCGGCGGCGGCGGCGGCGGAGGAGGCGCGCCGCAAAGCCGGCGACGACGGCAGGGGCTTACACTCCTTCCGATTTCAGCTCAACTTGAACTCTTTTGTCCACCGTGTAACCCAACTTGAACGTGTCCTGGAGTTGCTCAAGTTGAGCTCAAACGTGAACCAGTGTGAGCCCCTGGATGACGGACTGGGCGCCCGCGCCATCGACGCTATGATGGGTGGCACGATAGAAACCAAACGCGGGGGAGCGTACGAGCTCAAACGCGAGGCCTGGATGGACATGCCCAAGGACAAGATGACGGGTGATCAAGTGAGGGCGTCGCGGGAGTGGGATGGCAGGGTTGCCGCGGCGGCGCTGGCAAAAGAAACCCATCACAAGGCAGGGGTGTATATAACACGTCCGTATGTTCGGCCATGTCCATACAAAACTGAAAAACAGACGGATAATACGCTTCCCGCCACATTTGCTCATTTCAGGCGCCCCCCGATGGGCGTCTGTG
>Ga0307489_10001447_pt1 | contig 15629 bp, 16 predicted proteins | sample SB12metaG_FD_202247 | JGI IMG/M metagenome (GOLD analysis project Ga0307489, IMG submission 202247) | Sea-ice brine microbial communities from Beaufort Sea near Barrow, Alaska, United States - SB 1.2 | ecosystem: Environmental > Aquatic > Marine > Coastal | place: USA: Alaska | collected... | reverse complement strand
CCTCCTCCTCATCCTCCACCTCCTCCTCCTCCTCCCCCTCCTCCTCCTCCTCCTCCCCCTCCTCCTCCTCCTCCTCCTCCTCCCTCACCTCCTCCTCCTCCTCTGCGTGTATGAGTCTTCACCCTGAAGGTAAGTCACGCGGGCACGTCTGATGTCGGCTCAAATTCATGTTCTCAACGACCCTTCCGCCAGGTGCACACCGCCGAGACGGGTCGCGCCGCCCTCGAGCTCATCGCCGCCAACGCACACATGTACACCCTATGCCTGGTCGACACGGTGCTACCCGACATCGAGCCGTGCTCGCTTTGCTCCCAGATCTCGACGCTCGCAAGCCGCGCCGTGCCGCTCGTCCTCATGGTATGGACCCTAAACCCTAAATCCTCAACCCTAATCCCTTAATCCCTGGGTATGGCATGGTGAATGCTGCCTGCCACGTCATCCTCTACATTATAGACCCCAATATATTGAGTACCAGGGCAGTGATAGATCGACAGACGCTTCCGCGTGTATGAGGAGGCACCAGGCTGTCGCCCTGGCCCCCGTATTGAGTTAATCCCAGTCTCCGGTATGACTGCCCGAAGAATCCCCCGAACTCAGCCTATCGCCCATCAGGGACAAAGAGAGAAGATCGAGTCCATTGACCGAGCAGGGACTATAAACGATTACGAGCAGATTTGGCGCGAAAAGCGCAAAACATCCAGCCAATCAAATTTGAGCAGATCATTCTCTCGACCAATCACATGAGCGTCTTCAGCACCTTATCGGGGGCGAAGAATGGGTTTGAAGGGCATCGCATGACGTGGTGAACACGATCTACCAGGCCCTGCCTCATGGCCTCCTCCGAAGGGGACAAAGGGGACCTGTTCCCGTCGCTCGCCAAGGTGGTTGAGATGGGAGGGGAGGACCTGCTGGTGAAGCCCGTGGCGCGCGCGATGCTGCGAGGTAGGGGCGCACACTCGTCCACCTGTCACTTTAAACTGAGACCTTATGTCACTGAAAGAAACCACCCACAAAAATTGCGTACATTGAGCTGACACTCGTCCACTTGTCGGCTGAACCTGAGCCATTTTGTCACTGAAGCCACCCACAAAAAGTGCGTAAGTTAAGCTGAAAAGTGGACAAGTGTAAGCCCCTGCTGCGAGACTTGGTGGCGCGAATCAAGACGAAGGCGGCGGCGGCGGCGAACCCTGGTAGGGCGGTGCAGTCCACCCTATGAAACCCACACTGAAAGCGCCTGGAACTGAGCGCTTGAAACTAGATCCTGATGAACCGCGTTCAAATTTTGCTTTCAATTTTAAGTTGCGCCACTACACCCAGGGCTGCAGTCCAAGCGCCGCACGTCGGACGAAATGCGCGGGACCCACGTGCTGTATGCGGAGGCAGGGGCTTACACTCGTCCACGTTTCAGCTCAACCTGAGCGGTTTCAGACCCAGGATACACCCTGAACACTCCCAAATACCCCCAAACACCTCCTAAACACCCACAGCAGAGCCCCTTGGTGCACCCCCTATGCCACCTAGAACGCTTACGTTGAGCCGAAAAGTGGACGAGTGTAAGCCCCTGCGTGGAGGACTCCATCCTCTCGCAGCGGATCGTCAAGCGTATGCTCGCCCGCGCCGGCGTAGAGTGCTCGGTAGGGGGCTTACACTCGTCCACTTCTCAGCTCAGCTTGAGCCGTTGTCATCAGTGAGGCAACAGCCAACTTCCACTTCTCAGCTCAACCTGACCCGGTTTTGTCACCGAAGCCACCATAAGTAGAGCTAGATACCCTTCGAAAAGAATCTCACGTCGAACCGAAAATTTGACTAGTCTAAGGCCACAAAAAGCGCTCAATCAAGCGTAAAAGTGCACGAGTGTGAGCCCCTGGTTCACGGTGGTTGAGAACGGCCAGGCTGCGGTGGATGCGGTGCTGCGCGCGTCCCCGCCGTTCGATTGCATCCTTATGGGCAGGGGCTTACACTCGTCCACTTTCTGGTCTGAAGTGGGCACTTTTTGTGGGATAGGCTGGGATGTTTCTCAGTGTCATGTGACAATAATGGCTCAGGTTGAGATGATGAGTGAACGAGTGGAAGGCCCTACTCCGAGACTGCAACATGCCGGTGCTCGACGGGTGGGAGGCCACGCGTGAGATCCAAAAGGTGATGGATCATAGGATTCCGATCATCGCCGTCACCGCCAACGCCATGAAAGGCGACCGCGAAAAATGCCTGGCGGCCGGCATGGTAGGGGGGTCACTGAGAACACGCACTCGGCCGATGATTCATCGCCTCTTTGCAGCGATGCATCGCCTCTTTCTCCTCCTCTTCCTCCTGCTCCTCCACCTCTCGTCGTCCTCCTCCTCCTCCTCCTCCTCTTCCTCCTCTTCGCGACTGTGCGAGCATTCACCCTGAATGTAAGTCATGCCCTGACGTCGGTTCGAGTGCTTTCTCAATGACCCTTCAGCACGGACGATCACACGACTAAGCCGGTCAAGCTCTCGCTGCTCCTCGAACTCATCGGCAAATGGATGGCGCATTGCCACGAATGTAACGCTGCGAAAGACGCCGCCGCCGCCGCGCCATCCGCTGCCGCCGCCGGCCGACTGTCGATCGTTCCTCGTCGCCGGATGAGTAGCGCCGGTGAATACGGCGACGCGTGCCAGGCGCTTTCGCCCTGACCCCCGTGCGATGTGATCATTGAACGGGCGGGACGCAAGTAAGGCGATGTAACCATTGTAACCAACAGTTTGAATTCTGTACAATACAGTACTGTAGCTATACAACGCCTAATATATATAACAGGAGGCGGCGACACCTTAGAAGGTGGTACCCCTCCATACCAATTTATTCTTTCAATCATTTCTTTAATACATTTCTTTAACGTTATCGAGCCGCCAGGCGCTTCACACGATTAGCGTAACCATCCCTCACCGTTCATTTATTCATATTCATTCACTCGCTCCTCCTGGACCTGATCGGCGAGTGGGTCGCCCACTGCCACGACCGCAACGTCGCGACATACGCCAACGCGACGCCGGGGCGGGCCGCGGCTTCAGGCATAGTCGGCGGCAGATGAGTAGCGCCGAGGAATACGGCGACGCGTGTAAGGCGATGTCACATGGTTGTGTGCCCATCCCCTCCTCCACCTCCTCCTCCTTTCCTCCTCCTCCTTATCCGCCTCCTCCTCCTCCTGCTTTCCCTCCTCATTGGCGAGTGGGTCGCTCACTGCCACGACCGCAGTGCCGTGACACACGCCAACGCGCTGGCCGCCGCTGCGGGCCACTGCGTCATTCGTCAGCGGATGAGCACAGGGACAAGACATCCCATATCGATTCTGTCATCTTACATATCGATACTGTCATAGTCCATATCGATACTGTCATCTTCCACATCGATACTGTCATATTCCACATCGATTATGTCACGTTGTCATCTTCACAACATGATGACCATATCATTTCTTGTAACTCTGCGGATGAGTAGCGCCGGAGAATACGCCGATGCGTGTATATGTCGAACGGGGAGGCATGTCGCGGACGATGACTAGGTAAGGCAATGCAAGGCAACGGAGACGCGTATAAGGCGATGTATCATTATAACTAAAGTCTACACAAGTCAAGTATACAATCTGTAGCTGTGCTATGAGCTGTTGCGTCGTGTAATATAATAAAGTATTTTCACCCTGTGCTAACCTATTAATTATATTTCAATGGAAACGATGGCTTGGCTTTGTGCCCCTGCGCTCCGACTGTTTGCGAGCAGTGTACCCGCACACCTTCGCCTCCTCCTCCTCCTGCTACTCACCCACTGTCCCTAAAATTTCCCACGGGCTCTTGCTGTGCTCTATAATAGAGGCGGACAGACAAGTATTGCCTTATCTACGGTATTATCTTATCTACAGTATTGTCTTATACTTATCATATACTTGTCTTATACCTGTCTTATACTTGTCTTGTCCTATACTTGTCCTATACTTGTCTTATACTTGTCTTATACTTATTTCATGCTTGTCTTATACTTGTCTTATACTTGTCCTGTTTCTAGAGTGTTGTCGTATGCCTAGAGTATTGACATATATCTCAATATCCACGCGGCCGTCCACGCCACCACATCACATCACCACACAACACCCGGGGGGCATACTGTAAGAGTTGACCCTCGGCACTGTACACTTACCCTGTGTGCAGGGTCGCGCACTAGCATATGAGCTGTGCTGTGAGCAAACAGTCAGATGATGCCGGGCATTAGGCGGAGGAGATAGGGGAAGACGAGGAGGAGGCATAGGATGATGATGATGAGAAGGAGGAGGAGGAGGTGGCATACGATGATATGAGGAGGAGGAGGAGGAGGAGGAGGGGCAGGAGCAGGAGGAGGAGGCAGAGGATGAGGCAGAGGAGGAGGCAGAGGAGGAGGCGACTGTGCAAGCGTACACTACGAGCAAATAGTCAGGTGATACCGGGCCTTAGGTGGAGGAGACACTGATCTGGTACGCTGGTACACTTGTACACCGGTACACTGGGACACTGGTACACTATGAGCAAACAGGCCCTGCCATGACTTGCAAGGGTTTGAGCGCCGCCAACAGCTCGGGTGTACTGGTACACTATGAGCAAACAGTCTGGGACACTGAGGCCCTACCATGACCTGCAAGGGTATGAGCGCCGCCACCAGCTCTAGGCTCGACAGCCGCTCCACTGGGTCTGTCACCCACGCTGTAGTGGCGCAAGTTGAAACTGAAACCATCACTTGAAAGCAGATGATCATATGTTTACTTTCAAGCGCTGAAAGCATCCTCGTTGGCGTTGTCAACAGGGGGGTTGAAGCTGGCAACTGCACCGCCGCCACATTAGACCCTTTATCCGTATAACGTTGACCCTACATCCGTATACACTTGACCCTATATCCGTATACATCCGGGGTCAACCTGGGTTCAACCTGCACCGCCCTACCACGCACGCTCTAACAACACCCGCCACTCCAGTTCGTCGACCTCGCCGATGCTGGGCCGCGCCCCTTCCGTGGCGGCCGCCTTCGCCCACTCGTTGGCCAGATACCAGGGCCCTCCAATAGTTCCAGTTTCAGCTCAATCTAAGCACCTCCGAGTGACCACTGCCAGTGGTTGCACGGACAGATTAGCAGAAGTTGAAATCAGTGTTAGGTCTGGTACCGAAGCTATGGTATCGAATCCTGTTCGACCATTCAGAACTGTCCATTTCGAAAATCCCACCGATCGACTCGACATGCGTCCGACCAGGTCGCTATCCTTGAGTTCATAGACCCTCGTTTTGGAGGAGATAAGGGCGACTAGTCGCCCCTACAGTGAGTTTAAGCTGAAAAGGGAATGGTCGGAAGGCCCTGCCGGGTACTCATACGATCCCCCATCGAACTTCTTGTGCATCCCGGTGAGGAACATCTGGCGCGTGTGTAGCTCGTATGCTATCATGGCCCGCGGGGAGGGCCGAAAGGAACTTGCTCGCCATGTCACCGACTGCCAATTAAATCAAAACGGGACGATCTGACGATTTGACTTCACGTGGCGAGCGCTGCTTTGGTCACGGGATGCCGTTTGAACCTGGAAACGAGGGTCTGACGTGTCTGTAGTGACGTGTCGATTGACGCTGTGGTAACGGGAACGGGATGCTTTTGCCCCGAGAAACGAGGATCTATCGTTTGAGTAGTGATGTGGCGAGTATGATGTGATGAGGAGGATGAGTATGAGGAGGATGAGGACGAGGCAGAGGAGGAGAGGGGCGAGGAGGAGGGGGGGAAAGGAGGAGGAAGGCGATATGAACTTGTCCAGCCCTGCCCACGAGTAGACATCCGCCCGCTCGTTGGACATCTGGCCGAGGAACACCTCCGGGGCCATGTACTTGAAGCTACCCGTGCCTAGGGTCTAAAGCATCGTGTACTTGTCGAAGAAGGCTAGTGCTGGCGATGGCGTGGGGGTGTATTATTCAGCATCCTTTATGATTAGTGGCTAGTGGTTAGTTGTTAGTGGATATGCAGGTGCCTGAAATATGGGGGCGTAAACTGGGCTAGTTTAGCCTAGTTAAGTGTTCAAACGCAGATTGGACCCTCGATTCTTGACTTAAATGGAATATTCTGTCGTGGCGAGCACTATCCACCAGTCCCTACCGGTGCATTGCGTGGAGTCATACAGCACCGACACCCTTGGTTGCCTCGGTGTAGCGGCGCAACTTGAATTTGAAACCAAAGTTTGAAAGCAGTTCATCATGTTTCAGTTTCAACACGCTTAGTTCCAGGCGGTTTCAACCGGGATTTAATAGGGTCAACCTGAACCGCCTCACCTCGGTTGCTTCGGCGAGTCAGAGAAACTTGGTGAAGGGCCTGGCGGATATTACCTGCCACGTCATAGGGTGTCGTTTTACTCAAGAACCGAGGGTTCAGAGCGCATTGGATGTCAAGTCCTGGCGGATGTCGCTCACCACGTCATAGGGTGCAATTTAAGTCAAGAGATGAGGATTCCAATAGGCCGATTTCGGTATATCGCTTCCCGCGCCGTGCGCTGACGCTTTGTCCACAACTTTGTATGGGCATTCAACCTGGCGCCCGCTTTCCCGCGCCGAGCGCTGGCGCTTTGTCCGCAACTCTGTATGGGCATTCAACCTGGCGCCCGCTTTCCTGCGCCCAGCGCTGGCGCTTTGTCCGCAACTCAGTATTGGCATTCAACCTGGCGCCCGCTTTCCCGCGCCAAGCGCTGACGCTTTGTTTGCAACTGTGTACGGGCATTTGCCCCAGGCGATACACCGAAATCGGCCTATTGTGTTAATGACGTGGGGAGCAATATCTGCCAAACCCTACCATGGGGGTTGGGGAGTTATCCCAGGGTTTAGGCAAGGTTCAGGGTTTAGGGTTGGGGTCTAGGGTTTGGCGCTTAGGGTTTTAGGGTTTAAGGTTTAATTTGCCATCAGGCCCTACCTTGGGGTTGGGGAGTTATCCCAGGGTTTAGATAAATAGTCTCCGCGCCCGCCGGGTGAGTCCTCGGCGATATCCATCAGCTCGACCTCCGCTCCAGGGCCGGGAATATACGTCTCGCCACGTCATGTGATGGCGTCTGACTCGACAAACCGGGGTCTGATATGTGATATGTGGTGGATGACGTGGCTGCTTGTGGCTCACCACGTCCTGTGTTGGCAGTTCACTCAATAACTATACTTGTCGCCCCTAAACTAGCCTACTAAGCACTAGCCCCTAAACTAGCTTAAACTAGCATAGTTTAAACCCCCCTATTTTACTAACCCACCGTAGTCGCTAACACTAACCCACTAACCCACTAACCACTAGCCCCTAATTTAGCTTATGGTAGCTTTGTTTAACGCCCCCCCTCGCCAGCACTAACTTAGTTTGACAAGCATATCAATAACCGAGGGTCTGACATGTGGTGGGTGACAATGCGGCTCGCCACGTCGTATGAACATGGCGGCTTACTCACGCGACGAGGGTGTAACGTGCTGTGGATGACGCGGCGGGTAACATATACCCAGCCCTACCGCTATTATGCCAGGGCTAACGCGCCTGCTACCTGTCGTCTCCCTCCCGTGACCCCCGCCCCCGCCGCCGCCCCCGCTGCTGACGCAGTCCCCCTCTCGCGCCACTCTTCGCGCTGCCGCCCGTTCATTTTGTCGTTCTTCCATTTCCGGCGTGAGCATGTCGCTTGAATCGTCCTCCAGCTCAGTGAAACCCTCCTCGTCCTAAGGCCTAACATATAACGCCTGCCACGTCATCCTTCACAACGTAGACCCTCGTTCCTTGACTAAAACGGAATCACTTGACTTAAATGGAATCAATTGACGTGGCGAGCATTATCCATCAGGCCCTACCTCATCTGACGCACTGTCAGGCGGTGGGCTATCAGGTAGGCTGGGGCTGTCAGGTCGGCTGCCGGGTTGGCTGCCAGGTTGGCTGCCAGGTTGGCTGCCAGGCGGCAGGGACTTACACTCCCCCACTTTTCATCTCAACGTAAGCGCATTTGTATGGGACGGGGGTTGCGTTTATGGGGTATCTATGGGGTATTCACGAGGTTCCAGGGGGTGTCAGGGGGTGTTCAGGTATGTGCCTTTGTGTCAGAGACAGCTCAGGTTCAAAATCTATCAAGCTGTCAGAGCCTGGGTGTATTTTTAGAGGTGTTAGGGGTGTATTGGCGGTGTGTTGGGGGTGTGTTAGGCATGCATCAGCAGGTTGAGCCGACAAGTGGACGAGTGTAAGCCCTTGCCAGGCAGTGGACAGCCGATCATCTTCGCCAATCCGAAGTGGCGCAAGTTGAATTTGAAAGCAAAGTGTGACGGCGGCTCATCAGATTACAGTTTCAATTGCTTAATTCCAGGCGCTTTCAATGTGAGTTTGATAGAGTCAACCTGCACCGCCCCACCAAACCGAAGTCGATGAGCCGCACATTCCACCTGTCGTCCAGCATGCAGGGGCTCACACTCGTCCACTTTCCAGCTCAACGTAAGCATTTTTGGTGGGCTACACGCGTCCACTTTTCGGCCGGACGTGAGCAGTTTTTGTGGGCTATGTTGCGAGGAGTTATCAGCAAATACGTCTCAGGTTAAGCTGAGAAGTGGACGCTTGCTGTGGCTTCGGGGAGCAAATACGGCTCAGGTTGAGGTGAAAAGTGGACGAGTGTAAGCCCCTGCCAGCATGATGTTGGCCAGCTTCAAGTCCCGGTGCACCACCACGGGGCTCCTCAATGTAGCGGCGCAAGTTGAAACTGAAAGCAACGTTTGAAAGCGGTTCATCATGTTGTAGCTTCAAGCGCTGAAACCATAAACGCTTTCAACACGGGTATTGATACTGTCAACCTGCACCACCCTACCTCGAGTGCAAGTACTCCAGCCCCCGCGCCGCCTGCAGCTAGGGACTGACGGATAATGCGCATCACGTCACCATCACGTTTTGAACCCTCTGTTCTTGCCCGACTTCGCTTATCACGTCAACCATCACATTTTTAGCCCTTTTTTCTTGACCCGACTTCTTAATCAGCTCTGCTGCACGGTAGCAGGCGCGACCCGGTACCTGTCCACCTACAGAGAGTAGCTCGGAAGCTCGCGCCATCCTTGTGGTAACTTGGAAGCCAAAGTTTGAACCGCATTCTTACCATATTCTACTTAACCGGCAAGCGCTAAACCTGGCGAAACCTGGCGCTTGGCTGTGAACACGGGTTTCTTGGCGCTTTGGAGTAAACTGGTATCCTATGACGTGGCGAGCACTATCCATCAGTGCCTAGATTGATGGATAATGCTCATCACGTCACCATCAGATTTCGCACCCTCCTTTCTTGTGTAAACTGGTATCCTATGACGTGCGTGGCAAGCACTATCCATCGACAGATGGATACTGCTCATCACGTCACCATCACATTTTGAACCGTCTTGAGTAAACTGGTATCCTATGACGTGGCGAGCACTATCCATCAGTCCCTACCTGCAGCATCCACTTGCTCACATCGCAGTTATTGTAACTCCCCGGCGCCAAACTCTCCCGAATGCAGGGCCGGAGTACGTAGTGGTGGATGATGATTAGCCTACAGCTGACTGCTCCCACTGCTCCCATAGTACTGGTATACCATGCCGGTCACTTCTTTAGATGACGGGGAGTGCTTTTCCGTACTACATATTGCTCTCGTCGCTTCATGAAATTCAACTCAATACTCAAGGGCCTGAAATGTTTTGGATCGCGTGGGACCATGCAAATTATGGTGCTCGCCACGTCATACGTTGTCGTTTGACTCAAGGTGGATGTTGCGGTGGCGAGCGTTGTTTTGCATATCCGTTTAGTAAATTTGCATTCAGATATGACTGCCCCTCGATACGGCCATAAACCTGAAAGACTGTGGTCCGTCCGCTTGAAAGGGCGGAGAGGGTTGGTTAAGCTCACCATGTGAAGCGCCTTGGGGCTCGATGAACGTTATAAAAGAAACAACCTACTGGGAGTTTGGGTCCCCTACGTTCATGATGAGCTTCTGCAGGTTGCCCCCCTTGATCAGCTCCGTTGTCTAGCGGCACAAGTTGAAACGGAAAGCAAATATTGAAACCAGCAAATTTCAAGCGCTGAGACCAGGCGCTATCAACACGGGATTCAACTGGTTTCAACCTGCAGCGCCTTACCGTGGCGACGAACAGGCGGCCGGTGCCGGGAATGCTGCCCACGCCCACCAGGCGCATCAAGCATGGGTGGCTCAGCTGCGGGAAGGGGCGGGGTGAGACGGGACGGAGCGTCAGGAGCGGTGAGCAGGTGCGACGGAGCGATTTTCTTTGATGGTGTTTCAGTTTCTTGCTTTCGGTCACTTGCCCTTTTCAGAAACCCTGAATTGGTAAGACGACCAGATCTCAACTCCGCAATTCAGTTGCCGATATTGACGGCGGCGGTTTAGCGGCGCTTCTTGCTTGACTCCGCGCCGAGAACGCACGGGGGATATCAATACTCGGCATAGATGCCGCGGGATCACGGGCTCCGGCCTCCGGGGCGCTACTCGAGCGGCGGACGCGGTCAACTAAATCAAACAGACGGCCGGACTCGCTGCCCCCCCGCGGACCGGGACCCCATCGGAAACCGACGAAACCGTCAAACTGCCAGCTCAGCATCGTGCAGGCGCTGTGCGCGCAAGGCGCGCGGCCGGATGTGTCCAACTTCCGCACGGGCTTCAACCCACTCGGCGTCGCTTGCATACAAGGGGTCCATCAGATTGCCAAAACCCGGCAGGTGAAGGAGCGTTGGCGCTCCTCTGGCCAGCGGTGTCGTCTGTTTCGCAAGTTTTTGTCGTTATTTTATCGGTTACCTTTTTGGGTGCGTGTTGTGAATTTGATAGGGCGTTCGGATGGGGGCTGCGTGCGAGGGGGTCGGTGTCTGGCGAGCAACGCGTGGGCATGGGGAGGATCTGCACGACTGCCTGGTTGTCGCACCAATGCCAAACGGTTGCGTAGCTCCACCCAGAAGCTCTCGTCCGAAGAGCGACCGGCCCTGAGCCCGAGTAATAGCGTTTTGTTCGACTGACGGCGGACACCTGAAATCCTTGACGCGGGACTGATGGGGACCATCACTGGGGCGCACCGTGGACAGGACGTTGACCTCGGATTCCAGGTCGGCGCGCGCGCGCTCCGTGTTTCCCGCCTTGCTGTTCAGCACCTTCACCGCCAGCGTGCGGCACGTGGCCTTGTTCTGTGGACAGGGACCCGCAACCCACTGCACCCATCCACGTGTTAACGAGAAAGGCAGAAAACTCTGAGACGACAGCGACATCCGGACGGCACTCGTCTCGAACCAGACTTGACAAGCATCAACTGTCAACTCACACTCGGCGGCGATAGGACACGCGGAGGTGGAGTGCTCGTGCTCGTGGTCCATGCACAAGCGGACGGAGACCGTGTGGGTGATGAGTAGGTGCGCGCCTTACGCACCCACACTTACCCCTCGTCCCACGGAAGAAATCAACCGACAAGCATCGCCGTGTCCAGACGCCGCCCTCGGAGGCGAGAATGGGGGGGAACCCGTGAACATGCTCCATTGTAAGGGGCCGGGGACCGTGCGTGGTTTACGCAGCGCGTGGGAGGGGACATAGCGCGCGGCGCGGTCCGTACCTGGTACTCGCTGACCTCCCCGAACACGCCGTGCCCGAGCATCAGGGCCCCTGACACCGTCCACTTTTCAGCTCAACGTAAGCACCTTTTCAGATCCGATGGGGGGGGAAGAAATCCAACCTCATGCCCGCACGACTTCGATGGTGGGTCATAGACCGTCGTAGACCTCCAATATCAATTGATACTTGATTCCCCATCAGATTTGCGCCGTAAGGGTGTTCCAGTGTCCAAAAAACGTCTCAGGTGGATCTGAAAAGTGTGGGGTAAAAAGTTGAACCCCTGCCTAGCTTCCGAACGAACTTGAAATCCCTGAAGTCCATTTTGCGGCTGATGTCCACCACCTCTCCGAGGGTGCTGTAGGTCCGTGGCGCGTCCGGCATGATCACGACTTGACACTCCACGGGCGACATCTCTTTCGCCGAATCCCGGTCGACTAAATCGGCTCTCGCCACTGTCACCGCCGATGCGCGCGCGGCGAATGGATGGATGGATGGGAGGAGGCCGTGCGGGGCAACGCAACGTGTGTCTTGTCGGTCGATCCCCCTACCTCCCTCTCGAGATTTCGTACAAAAGCGGTTGTGATGGTTAGGTGTCCGACATATTTCTTGGTCTATTAACTCAAGGCCCACATCTACTCCCCACCGACAACCGTTTTTTTATAAATGTAACGTTTTGACCCATCTAAACGCGACGAAGGGTCGCGCAGATGGATACTCGTACGTCGTAGCAGAGGGGGGGGGTGCGTCTATGCTTTGGAAACGAGGTAAAACCAACCTCTCCACCTGCACCTATCCGTGCTGAACCCGCCCCGCACTGTGCAGCTGTAAGGCCGCATGGCGGTGGCATGCGATGGATGGTACGAGGCAGGGACAGCCCGTATGAGCCAAGCCCGTTGACAGGAGCTTCCCCACGCTGTTGGTAGGAGTCTCGAGATGAGAAACATAGATCCGGACCCAGAACTTATGTTTTGGGCACCGTGGTTGGTGCCGCGTTGCGCAAGCGTACTAAACGGACCAGAGAGTGCACAACGCCCGGTCTATGCCTACTATATTATGTGTTCTCCACCCACGTCAGTCCTCACGTCAGTCCAACCTTTAACAAAGCATACCGTCCATTTACGTCAGTCCTCTGTCTAAGCCATCGAAGGCCCGGTATGCTCCCATCCACGTGACCATGCCACGAAGTCAATGTGAATGTGTGTGTGTATTCAAAATACCAGCTAGCATGCCTTAGCCTCACCCAGAACAAAGTAAAATAAAGCAAGGAAAAAAAAAAAAACTACCGTCGACAGCGAAAGAGGCCGCAGTGCAGGCTAATGTCTGGCTAAACTCGACGCCGGTCAATCTTTCTTGCCCCACAGGCGCCACGCCCCCGCGAGCGTGGATCCAATGCACGAGTGCACTGTGGCGCTGATGGCGCACGGCACCGCCGTTCAGGGCCTGCCTGATGTAGCTAGCCGCGTCATAGGTTGCCGGGTTGCTCAGATATGACATTGCGTTAAAACTAAAAACCTGGATTCAAAGAAAGGAGGCACCGTGTTTTCGGCGTGGCTCTCGTGAGAGATAGAGAGACGCTTCCACGCGTATACGGAGGCACCAGGATTTCCGCCGGGCCCTGCCGCCACCAAGGGGTCAGCGAAGTGCGCCGTGGCCAGCACCACCCCCAGCGCGCTATTCTGCATGCCCACCTCGATGGAGACCGTCCGCCGGTCCTTCTCCTGGATGTAGCGGCGCAAGTTAAATTGAAAGCAAACCTTGAAAGTAGTTCATCAATTATCAGCTTTGAGCGCTGAGACCAAGCGCGGCCAACCCGGTGTCAACGTTTGGTCAACCTGCACCGACCTACCTGGAATCCGAATACACCGCTGGTGAGGTACCCCAGCGCGAATCCGGCGCCGTGCAGGCAGACCACGGCCGCCAGCAACGCGGGGCCCGCCGCGGGATACGGCCCGACAGACAATGTACAAAACGATGGTCAAGACATCACGCGGGTGGCATTTAACTGGGGCTATTGAACACAAACAAGCGCTGGCAATGTTGATGCGCTTAAGTATGAAACAGATCGAGTGGCGAATGTGCAGAGGATTTTCTGCCAGGCCCTACTGTGGCGATGGCGGCTGAGGAGCTGCCGATGACGGACGCGCAGATGAGAGCCACGGTGAACACCGCTATCAACGGACAAGCCGGGAGCACGAACTCCACCGCGGCGGGAAAGTTTTTCTTCAGGAATAGTCCCGCGAGGATGGGCATGAGAACCACCTGCAGGGTGCTGACAAACAGCCCCGCAGCGTTGACCGGCACCAGGGTCCCCGCCCGCTAGGGCCGCGCCACTCCTTCCCTCACTGCTCACTCATCGTGTACCAGTGTACCAGTGTAGCCGTGCAAACTCGCCAGTTCCACCTCCCTGGCATAGCCACTCGTTCCCACACTGGCTGTTCATAGTGTACCAGTGTAATCGTACACACTCGCCGCATCCTCCTCCCTGTCCTGGCCACTCGTTCCCTGACATTTCGCTCATGGTGCACCGGTGAACCTATATATTATGGCCGCATCCTCCTCCCTGGCATGGCCACTCGATCCCTGGCCATTTCCTCATACTCGTAGTATATCTGTGTAGCTGTACTCGTAACCCGTACACACTCGCCGCATCCTCCTCCCTGGCCTGGCCACTCGCTTCACCATAAGCCAAAGGTCAGTGAACGAGTGGCCCGGCCCAACCACGAGCTGCTTGGTCAGCAGCGGGGGTAAGAACGAGTCGAGGAATGTGGAGGCGGTGGCACATGGTACATTATGAACAAGCAGTGAGGAAACAAGCAGGCCTGGCCCCACGGCGAGCTGCTTAGTGAGCAGCGGGGTGAAGCAGGAGGCCAGCACCGTGGAGACCGTGGTCAGCACCACGCTAAGCGCCACGTTGGCCTTAGCCAGGTACGTGACCAGGTTCGAGGCGGTGCCACCGGGCAGGGCCGTGACATACTGTGCAGTTCTAGGGACTGTCCAAATAGTGCATCTCACATCGATAACAGGTGCTGTTATTGCCTGAACGTGCAATATGAGGATATATCCGTTGAGACATGGACACTATACAAATCAGATTGGGAAGACACGGTGTAAGTCGCGAGAGGCCTTTTCCGATTTAACTCAATAATCCCAGTCTAATACTAAGATGCGCTATTAGGACGGTCACCAGAACTGCATAGCATGTGAGGCCCTACCACCGGGGCAGCACCCCACGAGGATCAACCCCACCGCGAAGGGCTGGGCGATGGGGAAAAACTTCCTGACCACAGGGCCTGCCACTCGTTCCCGTTGCAGCTCAACCTGACTGTTTGTTCATACGTGGGTAGTATATCAGTGTACCCGTACACACTCATCCTCATGTGTGGCGGCCCCACCCGACGGCAAGGCCCAGCAGCGGCATGATACTATATTGCAGCGCCACGCCCAGCGCCACCTTGCCCGGCGCCTTCACGGCCGACGTGCAGCACGGCCTTACACACGTCGTCAGCTGGAGCTTAGCTCCCGTGATTTCAAGGACAAACTGCGGTAGTGGTGTGTGAGTGTGCACTGACAAAGGCCTGAGGATGAGCTCACTCAGCTCAGCCGCCTGCCGTAATCTCAACCAGGCAAACCAGGCAGATACGAACACAAACAGCTCAAAGTGCCAGCTGAAAATATGCACTTAGGTGAGGCCCAGCCGTAAAGTCTTCGATGTCCAGCGTAAGACCCATCCCGAGCATGGTGACGGCGAGCGCTACGGTGATGGAGGTGCCCTTAAACCGGGTGACAGGGCCGCACCCGTGAAGCCAACAGCACATGAGTTGTTGACTCCCAGGCACCCGAGAAGGTCACGGCAAGCATCATGAACTATCAAGCTCACGATAAACAGATAGAGCTACACCACTGACTCGACGGGCTATCATGTCGACACAGCCTGTTTTTGGCACACGACCTCACACGACCGATAGGCTGCAGGGGGCGCAGTGAGCGGCGGACCCTGCCAGGTGACCGCGGCAGGGTTGGTGAGCCCCACGACGGCGCCCAGCAGCACCCACAG
>Ga0307489_10001445_pt1 | contig 15641 bp, 21 predicted proteins | sample SB12metaG_FD_202247 | JGI IMG/M metagenome (GOLD analysis project Ga0307489, IMG submission 202247) | Sea-ice brine microbial communities from Beaufort Sea near Barrow, Alaska, United States - SB 1.2 | ecosystem: Environmental > Aquatic > Marine > Coastal | place: USA: Alaska | collected... | reverse complement strand
TCACAAGAAAACACCCTGCGCACCGTAAACAACCCCTAACACCCCCTTAACACGGGCCACACAACCCCTACGCGCACCCCCTATCCTATCCAAAGCGCTCAAGTTGAGCTGTAAAGCGGACGAGTGTCAGCCCCTGAGCACCGGCAGCTGGCCACGCTGAACGCGGCGGCGGTGATCGGGGGAGCGGAGGGGGCGGCGGGCCTGGGGGGTGACACCGGCAAGAAGCCGGCGGATGCCAAGCGGGTGCGACCTCGCAAGCTGGGGCACCCCGGCGTCACGGCAGGGCCGGCGGACTCTCGCTCCCTTTGCAGCTCAACATTTGACTGTTTGCTCATGGTGCACCATTGTACCCGCACACGCTGAGGTGAAGCGGGCAGCAGCGGGGCGGCCCCCCTTAACACCCCCTAAACACCCCCTGAACACTCCCTAAACACCCCTTACACACCCCCTACACACCCGCTACATATCCCCTTAACACCCCATAAACACCCCCTGAACACCTCCTAAACCCCCCCAAAACACCCCCAAGACACCCCCTAAACACCCTGTAAACACCCCCTAAACAGTCCCTAAATGGCCCTGCGCGTGGGTGTACAACCTGCCGCCGCTGAACCACGGCCCGCTGTCGGTGTTCGCGCCCACGCCGTCCGCCGCCGCCAACCGCCTCTTCCTCGAGTGCCTCACCCCGGCCAAACGCTTCGTGCAGACCCCCGGGACCAAGGTAGGGTCGAGTGCAATGCCCGCCCGGTCATCCACCACTCTGTTGAGTAAAGACCTTCGCTTCTTGAATATAAAGGCATCATACAACCTGGCAAGCGTTGTCCACCCAGCCTACCCTACCCTAAACCCTGAACCCTTGATCACCCGGCCCTACCCTACCCTAAACCCCAAACCCTAAACCCTAAACCCTAAACCCTAAACCCTAAACCTTGTCCAACCGGCCCTGGCATGAGGGGCGGCCGCTGTCGGACTACCCGGACCCGAGGATGAGAAGTCAGTTTGTGAAGACCGAAACCCCGGTGCGGCAGGACACCATCATCGATACCATGCGCAAGACGGCGACGGGGCACTCCCTCATGGTGCCGGACAAGGTGGGGCGGTGCAGGTTGACAGCATCAAAACCCGAACTCAAAGCGCGCCTGGTTTCAGCGCTTAAAATTACAATGCGATGTACCGCTTTCAAACTTTGGGTTAAATTCAACTTGCGCCGCTACAACAAGGGGGCAGCCAATGACAAGAAGGGCCCGTCCAAGGTAGGTCGGTGCAGGTTGACAGTATCAAAACCCGAGTTGAAAGGGCGTCTGGTTCAGCGCTTGAAACTGAATTGTGATGAACCGCTTTCAAACGTCGCTTTCAATTTCAACATGCGCCGCTACACCAAGGTGTACCGCGAGGTGGTGTTGAAGCCCTATAAGATGGGGCCCATCAAGTGCTAGGACGTCACTGGGTCACCGAAACCTGACTGTTTGCTCATAGTGGACGGTTGTACCCCCACCTCCACCTGCCCATCAGAGTGCTGGGAGGGCGGTGGGTGGGCAGAGGACGTGTCACTGGGTGCGTAGTGGTCGTGCCAGTAGGTGCGGTGCGCGCTGAGAAAGCTTGAAGCGCTAGTAGGACAGTAAGTGAGCGGGCGCTCCGTAACTGAGGCTGAGAGAAGAGAGCCTTATACGGGGATCGGGGATCGGGGTGTGTTGAGCATAGTTTAGAGGGAAGATAGAAATGTCTGCTTGTTGTTTCATATTACATTGACAATTTATATGTTGGTTTATATAACAGTGAACATTATGGTTACTAACGTTCATCGAGCCCCACGGCGCTGACATGGTGCGCAGTAACCAGCCCCATCCGCCATTTCAGGCGGACAGACCAAACGGTCTATCGGACAGTCAATCAAAGTGTTTGCGTCATGGTCCATCTACCACTGTGACTACTGCCTAGTCTGTAAAGCGTGCTATATATAGTATCTCGTACGTAGGCGTTTGGTGATTTTGACCGAAAGTCATTTGACTTTTGGCCAAATCACAAAACTTCAGCTTATTAGAAGTTACTAGCCCACAGACTAGGCACTAGCTCCGATCCGCGTCTCACAGCCTGTCGCCCACAGAGAGGCGCCATCGTGTGTATCATGATACACCAAGCTTTCGCCCCATACCCCATTACTGCCTGCCGCCCACAATGATGGGCATGCTGTATGACGCCGGGGAATTGGAAGAGCGTCTGTTGAAGGGAGAGGTGGCCGCCCGGGTCCGCACGCGAGGATCCGCGGCAGCCTGAGCAGCAGCGGCAGCAGCAACCTCCGCGGCACCCTCTGCAGCAGCCTCGGCGACCAAAGCCTCAGCAGCCGCCTCAGTGTAGCAGCGCAAGCTGAAATTGAATGCAAATTTGAAAGCGGTACGTCACGTTCTGGTTTCAAGCGCTTAGTCTAGTTCCAGGCGCTTTCAACGTGGGTTTGATAGGGTCAACCTGCACCGCCCTACCTCGGCAGCAGCCGCAGTGTCACCCTGAGTGGTAGGCATGGTGCGAGAGCCCTGAGCCACCACTGTGCGAGTGCCGGTCTGGCGAGATGGCGGGATGACGGGATGGCTGTTGATGCCGCTGGTGCGGCGGGGAGCCAGGCAATGGGGCCCACAACCGTACATAGCAATAGCAAATTGGTAAAAAAACTGATTAGGCCCCAACTCATAACAAAAGAAGCGGAGTGTGGGTATGGGCAAATGGGATGAACGACCCTGGGTACACAGGGCCAAACTGAATATCACACACAGGTGTTTAGTCAGGCAAACTGACGCCTACCTGTCGAGCGTCTATTCGTAGCGGCACGTGATAAGATCATTGTGTATGTGACACAGGCATTTAGTCAGACACACCGACGACGGGTTATCCCGTGTGAACAACCCTGCCATGTATGCACCCGCCTTGAGCTGCGCAACCTTGAACCCGCCGCTCTTGACGAACTTTGCATTGTCACCGCCGCAGCAGGAGTCGAAGTCCGTGCAGCAGTCGCCGAACGTCCCGCACTCGCCGTCGCAGCAGCAGTTCGGTTCCTGCGCCTCTGTTTACGGCCCACCGCGTCTGACCTCAGCTCGTCGGTACAACTGGTTCGATCCAGTCTCCGGCATGACTACCCCCTGAACCCACCTCCCCGCAACACACCTTTTGACCAATCTGAGACCGCAAGAATATGACAATCTTTCAATGGACCAATCAGGGATCATACACATTTACGATGTGCCTTGGCGTCGGCTCTCTCGAGCAATTACTTGAGGGCCTTCAGTAGCTGAATTCAGTCCTAAAGACTGGGTTCAAAACGAAACTCAGTGGTACTACTCGTACTAGAGCTAAAGGAGCTCTGCTCTCTGCCTAATTAATATCAGTTTCAATTGATGGGATGGTACTGGTCCCTACGCTGGGAGTGTAGATGCACATGGTGCATTCGCCCGTGCATGAGAACGCGATGTCGGGCACGCCGCATTCCACCTTGTTGTAGCGGAGCAAGTCGAAATTGAAAGCAAAACCTGAAACCAGTTCATCATGTTTCAGTTTCAAGCGCTTAGTTGCAGGCGCTTTCAACTTGGGTTTCATCGGTTCAACCTGCACCACCTTACCTTGTCGCCGGCGGATACGGGCACCGGGGCGGGCACCGGGGCGGGTACGGGGGCGGGTACGGGGGCGGGCACCGGTGCGGGTACGGGGGCTGGGACTGGGGCGGGGACGGGGGCGGGTACCGGAGCGGGGACGGGGACGGGGGCGGGGACGGGGGCGGGGACGGGAGCGGGGACCGGGGCGGGGACCGGGGCGGGGACGTTGCCGGGGACCGGGGCGGGGAAGACGGGGCCGGGGGCGGGGGCGGGGTTCGGCGAGAAGAACCCTGTGACGGGCCCGGGTACCGGAGCGGGTACCGGGGCAGACGGCGGGTAGCCAGGCATGTTTCCACCGGGGACCATGTTGTAGGGCCAGCAGATATTGCTCGCCACGTAATCCAACGTATTTCCGACCATCGTTTCCTGAGTTGAATGGCATCCTGTGATGTGGCGAGAAACATCTGTTGCTCGCCTCATAATCCAACTCATTTATGACCCACGTTTCTTGACATGAATGGCATTCTGTGACGTGGCGAGCAAAAACTGGTAGGCCGTACGTAGCCCGGGTCGCCCGGCGGGTATACGTAGCCCGAGAGCCAGGGCCAGGTGAAATGATGCTCGCCACGTCATAGGCTGTCATTAAACCCAGGTTCCGCGGGGCTAAAACGTGGTTGATGACGTGGCAGGCAATAGTTACGTCGCCCCGCGGGAATCGGCGCCCCGGGCTCCATGACCACGGAATAGGGCCAGGTACATGATGCTTGCCACGTCACAGGATGCCGGTCAACTCAACAAGCGAGGCTTAAAACCAGTCTCCGGTTTGATTACCCTCTGAACCCCCCGAATACAGACTCTCGACCAATCAGGGGCGCGGGAGAATGATGAACTGTCCATCGACCAATCAGGGACGATATGCATTTACGTTCGAAATTGGCGCGAAACGTGCAAAAGATCCAGCCAATCAAAATTGAGTCAATCACTCTCTCGACCAATTACATGAGGGCCTGCAGGGTGGTAAACCGACCAGAGACTGGGTATAATAACGTGGTGGGTGAGGTTGCGAGGTGACGAGCATGTATGAGTGATGGTTTAGGGTTTAGGGTTTAGGGTTTAGGTATGAGTTAAGCCCACCACGAAGACGCTGTTCATGACGGCCCAGGGTTTGGGGTTTAGGGTTCCCTAAACCCTAAACTCTAAACCCGAAACCCTACCACGAAGACGCTGTTCATGACGGCCCAGAAGATGGTGTTGAGCAGCGCCACGCGGGCGGACACCACCACGAAGCTGCCGACCAGCGCCATCGCGCCGGCGGCAGACACCCGCGCCCAAGGCCTGCCAGATGTCGCCCGCCACGTCATCCAACGCATTTCAAATCTCGCTTCTTGAGTTGCACTTTCTGATGACGTGTCACGTGAAGGTTTATGGTCTCATCATTTAAAGGGTTTCCACATGTATACGTATATGACCCTATGCATGACACCCTTGTATGATGACACCCTCCCTCCTATGGCGCCATCTGACCCTATGACGTTTCACCCCACCTATGACGTGGCAAGTTAGGCATCATATGATGGCGAGTAATGTATGGGCGGCCCTGCCCCCGTCGTGGTGGCGACGACTGCCGCCCCGGCCTTCACGGCCGCAGCCTTCACGCCCGTTGCGGCGACGGTGGCCCCGGCCGCGGCATACCCTGAGGCGGCTGTGCCTACCACCCCGGCAGCTAGGGTCCAGCAGAACATGGCTTCGCAACATCAGGCAGGTCGCATTGAACTCAAGAGACGAGGGTTGGGTTGGCAAATGTGTTGAAGGATGTTTTTGAGCGGTTTCTGCTAGACCCTACCGGCAGCGCTGGCGGCTCCGAGGTTCGATGCGATACCGGCCATGGTGTAGCGGCACAAATTGAAATTGAAAGCAAAACTTGAAAGCCGGTCCATCAGATCATAGTTTCAAGCGCTCGGTTCCAGGCGGTTTCTACATGGGTTTGAAACTGTCAACCTGCACTGTCCTACCATGGCACCGAAGGCGCCCGCGCCGTCGCAGCCGGGGCAGCCCCACGCGTCGTAGTACGACGGCGCTGCGGAACGCTCCAGAGACCCAACGCTGTCATCGCCGAGGCCGCCTCTTCTGGCTGCCGTGCGCCAAGGCCTTTCAATATTTTTCCGGTGCCTTTCAATATTTTTCTGGGCACCTCCGAGGGAGAAGGTGATGGGGTCAGGAACAACACGGCTGAAGAGTGGACGAAAGCAGAAGACGATTGTATGAATGTGCCAAAAGTGAAAGGCAACGACTGATGTAATTGTGAAGGCCCTGCCGTGCGCACAGCAGGTTCGGCAGCAGCCATGGCGGGCGCGGCGGCGGGGTCACTGCTGGGCCCGCCGCCGCGCCGCTGCGCGGCCAGCGCGGTGCAATACCGCTCACCCGCGCTCCCGCCGCCCGCCGCAATCAGGGCCTCAATCTCAACTCAACTAGCACTCATTTATCCCTGCCACCACTTCAGCTACTTATCACCTCAAAACTACTGAAATTGATCTAAACATGATCATAATGTAAGACCCTACCCGTGATACCCGACATGACGCCCGGGCTGAGCACCTCGCACGCCGCGGCGCAGCGCCCGCACATGTCCTTGTTTTGGTCGGCGTTGCGCGCCAGTGCGTACTGCGAGTCCGTGGGGCGCCCCATACACACAGATTCGCACACCGGCCACCAGGGGCCGACTCTCGTTCACTTTTCGGCTCAACGTAAGCGCTTTCCGTGGGATAGTGGGTGCATTTAGGGGTTGGATAGTGGCTGTTTAGGAGGTGCAAGAAGTTACCAAGGGGTGCTTAGGGTGTATTGTCTGACAGAAACGGCTCAGGATGAGCTGAAAAGTGGACGAGTGTAAGCCCCTGCCGGCCACACGCACCCCTCCATGTCCACGGCGTTGTCGCCGTCGATGACCTCGCATCAGGGGCTTACACTCGTGCACTTCTCAGCTCAACCTGAGCCGTTCCTGACACTCAACACATTCTCTAAACGCCTAGACACCCCCTCCACCCCCGCCTTAAGCACTCCCTAAACATCCCCCAAAATACCCCTTGTCCCACCAAAAGCGCTAACGTTGAGCTGACAGGTGGACGAGTGTAAGCCCCTACCTCGCAGGTGAAGGGGTCACCGGCGACGGAGAAGGTGGGGTCGCAGAGGAAGGCGGTGAAGGAGGGCTCGCAGGCCACAGCCGCGGCGGTGCCGCCGGGGTCCGACTCGCGCGACAACTGTGCCGCCCACCAGGGCCTTGCTTCAATGGGGGGGTGTCATTTCAGAACATTTAGTCTAAATCGACGAAGGTACTGAGATGGGAGCCACGGCTCAAACTCAAATTGTTACTAGCTCTGAGCCTTGCTCGCTCACTGCCATAGACGTCACACGCTTTCTCTTCAAGTGGTCGGCGTTTGAACACACAAACACACTCGTCATACATTCAGCACGCATCAGAAGAACAAAAAGCAGTGGCTATGACATGTTGAGTGCTTGTGTAACCGGTACACAACACTCAAATTCACAGAGTTGAAGAGTGAGGGTGAGGCCCGGCCGCGCTCCGCAGGTCCCATATCGCGCGCGTGACGCAGCGCTTGTCGGTGCCCGCCTCCAGCACAGCCACGGGGTCGTACTGCCCGGAGGTGCCGCGCGCGCGGTACCGCCCGCAGGGTCGCGCGCCAACACGGCCCGTCACATGTCACCTCAAAACGTCTTGGCCTGACGGTTTTGGGGGTCCTCTCGGACTGATCGATTCTACGCCTTCCATGATACTGATTCGGGGCTTACAATTATCCACTTTTCAGCTCAGCCTAAGACGGCTTTGCTCGCCGAAATCGAGAAACCACCCAGCGTGTCCCTCAAAAGGTGCTTACGTTGAGCCGAAAAGTGGACCAGTACAAGCCCCTGAAACTGACCTCGAAGCGATCGTGTGGGTCACTCGATACGTTGGATATGTGCAGGGGTGTGGGGGACGGGAGACGGAGGCGGGGGTGTCGAACGTGCGCGGCCGCCGCATCCCTGCCTTGTCGGCGTCGATGATGATCTCGGGCTTGACCACGAGGGTGTCCGCGGGCGGCATGATGAAGCACAGGCTGCGGTCGGTCGCGCGCACGGGGGCCGGGACCAGGGCGAGCACCAGGAGGCAAGCGAGGGATAGGAGGGGGGCCAGAGCCGCCCTCACCCCCGCCCCCGCCCCCGCCCTGGCGCCGCCCCTCACGGCGGCGGCACCGCCGCCGCCGCGTCGTGCGTCTTGTCGGCGCCCGCGGCCGCCCCGGCCGCCCATGGTGTGCATCCTCGCGGCGAGTGTGACCTGCGTGCGCGCCGCTGGCTGCGACAGCTCGCGGCAGTATGTGGAGCGCCGAGCCACGTCGCCGCTACGCTTTGCTTGCCTCGCTTGACGCCTTGATGAGGAATGGCCGTGATTCCCGAGACGCCCAAACGCTCTCATGACGCGACACTGAGAACTGATGGTCAGACATCTGAGCGCCCGTAGATCTTCCTGAAGTAAACTGCCTTTTCCTCCTGATTATATCATAGTGCAACCCGCCGGCCTCAGCCGCCTCGAACGAGCCGTCGCGTCACTCGTTGTCCTCATTTGCTGTAGCGCCGCAATCAACCACACAAGAAGTCCTTGCGCAAGATAGCTTACTCACTCATTGCAATCTGAGCGCAATAGTGTACCTGTCCTCCTCTCCTCTCCTCCGCCAACTTTGTGGATGAATCACTGACGCTGACATGACGATGACGCCGACTCGACCTCCTGGCCGCGGGCCCCTGTCCATCTGTCGAATAGTTTTTGGGGGAAGACTGGGAAAAAGCTCTATTCTGAGCGTGCTCTGTGCGTCCAGTATTACAAAATGGTTGCCAGGTGGCAGCGCTATGTCGCTTTGAGCTATTATCTCGTGTTTTGGACTATTTTCGAGCGCAAAAACCCCGAAAAATTCTCCACGTCCCCGTTCCCCGGGCCCCGGCCCCACGTCGCACCCGGCGCTGGCGGCGCTCCCTCCCCCGGCCCCACCGCCCCCGCATCGCCTTCGCCGTCGACGGCGGCGTCGACGCCGGCGCTGGCGGCGCTCTCTCCCCGGCCCCACCGCCCCCGCCTTGCCTCGCCGCGGCGGTTGAACTCTCGCGTCACCCGCCGGCGCCCTCTTCCTCTTTCTTCCCCCATACTCCCACCCCCTGGCTTCTCACCCGTCGTCTCCTTCGGCGCTGAAGACTGTGACGCGGGCCACGCCGCGTGGACCGCATCGCCGAGTCGGTGGAGGTTGTCGCGCCCGTAGGCATGCCTCGCTCTGGTTGGAGGGTGGCCCGACGTGTGCAGTGCGATGGAAGTGGTGGTGGTAAGCAGCGACCGACGCGGTGAACGACCTTGCGGGTCCCTCTGAGGTAACTTCGGGGGAAAGCTAGGCTCGGTCTCGGAAGCGGTCTCGGAATGGGAAAAACTGAAACAGAAAGAGTTCGAAATGGCCATACACCCGCCCCGTGGCACTTTGCAGCCCCCGTTTGAGACTCAAAAGTCCGCAGGAGATTGATTTCGGCATGTCGAGATCGTCGTTTTTTCGTATGGGCTGGGGGGGGGGGGGGGGTGTCGAAAACCGACACCCCCGGACCGACCACTTTCCGTTCCGGCCGGACGTTCGGACGAGTTACTTCAACCCCAGGATCGGTTCCCCTTTTGACGAGTCACAACTCCCAAACTCATTTCACTAACGACACGGTGATTTTTTGGTATGTGCGGAATTACATGTACAGAATATATGCACCAAACCTTATGTGTACACGATTATATGTACAGGCGGGTTGGTTAAGCTCACCATGTGTAGCGCCGTGGGGCTCGATGAACGTTAAAATAAAAATAAAATGGTACAGGCTTATTCACAACGGGGCATCCTCCGTGTCAACTATGGTACACCAGGTGTGTCTCAGCTCGGTCATCTCTGTCGAAGCCGGCTTGCCGACCCACCCAACCGCGGCGCCGACCGACCCAAGCGCGTCACCCGCCTGCCCGCTGGACTCCAACCCCAAACTATTCACAAACCATTCACAAACTACTCACACAGTAGTCACAAATTCACGACGGGGCCCCCTCCTCGTCCGCCCGGTAGTTGCGCTACGCGCGAATCCCAACGCGAGGATCTACGTCGAAGCGAATCCGCCGACCGACCCAACCGCGTCTTTCGCCCGACTGCTAGTAAGGCTCAACGTGTCATCCTCCTTGGTGCAGTGGCGCACGTTGACGAAATTGAAAGCACAATGAAAGCGGGTCATCACATTTAAGTTTCAAGCGCTGAGACTAGGCACACTTTCAACTCGGATTTCGATACTGTCGACCTGCACCGCCCTGCCTTGGCGATAATGGAGATGGAGTCGTCTTCCGTGAAGTAGCGTCGCAAGTTGCTATCGAAACCAAAACTTGAAAGCAGCTTATCATATTTCAGTTTCAAGCGCTGAAACGAGAGGCGCTCTCAACTCGGGTTGTGATGCTGTCAATCTGCACCGCCCTGCCTTGGGTCGCTGCAGGTACATCGGCCGCGCCACCCCCATGAAAATGAACGAAAGCGGCAACAGCACGCACAACATCCACCCAAACACGACAACGGCCCAGAGCGGGTAGCCCTCGTACGTTCCCTGCGTCTCCTTGTATATGTTGTACCCCAGCGCGTGAGGCCAAAACATAACATGCTCGCCCATTGAGAAATGAATAAACGTACATAGAATAGAACTCGGATGCTTAGTGCCCCGAGCGGCGTGCACAACGAGCTAGTGATACCATAAAAATCACTACGTGCGGGCATCTGCAACTACTCTACTATGGTTACGCAAAGCCCATTCAGAAAGTTTCGTTCCTACATTATGTCTCAATAGTCAGACTTGCGATACGGTCGAGATTAATACAAGAGAGTGAAATGACATCCTATGTCAGATGTCATACAAGTGATACTTGAATAACATCCTAGGTGATGAGCACAGAACTCCGCGGTACTTATGTCACAATACGTGAGCATCAGTCACTGCTCGAGGGGAGCCTTGTGCGCAACATAACTCGGACATTTGCAACATTATGACGGGCTGATTGTAAATGAGGCCCAACCAGCAAAGCGGTGAGGATGGCGGGCACCACCCACTTGATGATGTAAGGGAATAGCGGGCCCATCCCACTGCCGCACAGCAGGGGCCGTACAATCCTCCGCTGTTCAACTCAAACTGCGCCGTCTTTGTCGTTGACTCACAGACTCACTCAATGACTGACTCATTGACTCACTCGCTCACTGACCCACTGACTATGGGTTCAGAGTCTGCCCAGCGTATCCCACGAAACTGGACGTGAGCTGAACAGTGGACGAGCGAGCTGAAATGTGGACAGGAGAGGTGGAGAGCTGCAAAGTGGACGAGTGAGGTACAAGGTGGAGGAGTATTACGCCCCCGCCGCACAGGCGCACCGCCTCGTTCTGCAGTTTGTCCGCGCCGTAGACGTGGCCGATGAACAGGCACTCGCACAGACCGACGATCATGGCCTAGCCACTCGTCCACATTTCGGCTCGAAAAATGTACAATTTTATGCGATGCGCGGGTGGAGTCAGCGGCAAAACAGGCTAACGTTGAACCGAGAAGTGGACGAGTATTGCGCCTCTACCGGCGATGATGAGCGTGTACTGCGATACGTACCTGTCCATGATGTCCACCGAGGAGTAGGGACAATCAAACTTGTGATAAAAGGTAAAGAAACGCGGAGGCTAATAAACAGCCCGCAGAGCGTGCACTAGGAGCTAGTGCTTCAACCGAATAACTACATGCCATCCAAATACTGCTCGACATGTCATCGACACGCAACTCGACACTTGGACTCTCGATGGCGTCATGGCGAGCGTCGTTCACCGTCACCCGGGGGGCTGAGAAATGAGTATATAGTGTACCGGTGCGCGCCGCGATACACACTGCGGTATGAAGCCTGGTGTCTTTAGTTGAACGGCATCCGATGACGTGGCGATGACGTGGCGCGAGTACTATGTGCCAGGTCCTACCACGTGGTACCACCCAGGACCCAGCACAGCGGTATGAACCCTGGTGACTTGAGTTAAATGGCATACGATGACGTTGCGATGATGTGGCACGAGCACGATCTGCCAGGTCCTACCGCATAGTACCCCCCCGCACCGCGGTACGAAGCCTCGAGTCTGGAGTTGAATGACATCCGATGACGTGGCGATGACGTGGCACGAGCACTGTCTGCCAGGTCCTACCGCGTAGTACCCCTCAGCACCGCGGTAGGTATGAACCCTCGTGTCTTGAGTTGAATATCACCGATGGCGTGGCGAGCACTATCTTCCAGGCCCTACCACGTAATACCCTACCTCGGTGGTCATCGGCAGCCCCAGGAGGAAACAGGAGAAGCATGCCACCGCCGCGGTTATGCGCCGATTATCCGCGCACCAGGGCTTAGCGGCGCAAGTTGAATTATAGGCAAAGTCTTCAAGCGGTTGATCACAATTTACTATCAAGCGAGTTATCTGAAAGCAGGCGCGCTGTCAGCAAAGTTTTGATACTGTGAACCAGCCGATCGCCCCACCAGGGGAAGCGGTCACATATCATCGTGATTGCTGCCTCAATATACGCGAAGACTGAATCTATTCCCAGCATGATCAGAACCAGCCAGAAACAAACCGCGAAGAACTGGCTGGTGCCGGGTCCAAACAGCGCGAGCGCGGTGGGGTACACGACGAAGGCCAGGCCCCAGCCGCCTTTGTGCAGCGCCGCAAGTTTAAACCGAAAGCAAGGTTTCAAGGCATGTCATTAGAGGTAAGCTTCAGACACTGAAACTGTTCCCTTTGAAATCGGGCTTCAATTGGGTTTAACCGGCACCGCCCTACCTTGGGCAACTTCAGGCACCGACTTGGATTGTTCCCGCGCCAACGTACAGGGGCGCGAGTAACATTTAAAAGCGAAATTTAAAAACAGAGCAGTTGATCATGTTTCATTTTCAAGAGCTGACACCAAAAGGCGGGGGCCAGGGTGAAAGCCTGGTGCCTCCTTATGCACGCGGAAGCGTCTCACCCTCTCTCGCTTTCAACACGGGTTTTGATAATGGCACCCTACAGCGCCTCACCAGGTAGCCCAGAAATGAGAAAATGATGAAGCCAGCGTACAGACTGGTGGCGGAGTTGGCCAGCCCAATCACCCAAGTGTTCCTCCCAATTTTTGCGTTCTTGGGGCACGCCGAGGTGAAGCGGCGCAAGTTGAATCTGACAGCAAAGTTTGAAATTATGTCTCATAACTCTAGTTTCAAGCGCTTAGATCCAGGCGCTTTCAATTTGGGCTTTGATAGGGTCAACCTGCACCGCCATACCGAGGCGTACGCCGGCATGGCTCCACACGCTATGGACAACCCGAAGAAAATCTGCGCCACCGCATCCACCCATGTGGAGCCCTGGCAGGGGAGTCATTCATAACAAGCACTCCAATGACGTCAAAATGACAAAATCACCAACAAATCAAATTCCGAGGGGGCGTTGAGCACATGACCAGATCCGCGAGTCAATAATGATCTTGGACGGGCCAAATCACAATGGCCGAACACACTGTCAGACTGTTTGCCCATACAAACCACGAACACGCGGTAACTTCCACGCAAATATGCGCTAAACTTCTACGCTTATCTCACATTTCTTTGACACTGTGTCGAAACCCGTCGCCGCCGGCGCCGAAGTTTAGCGCATATTTGCAGCGCGGCAGTGTGCAAACGAAAATCTGTATGGCGACGTGGTCAGGAATTTGAAAGGCTGATTTGATCATTTTGGAATTCACTCTGGGTTTTGAAAGGATGATCTGAAAAATGATCGGAATTCAAACCCATTGTCAGTAAAATCATTATCGATTCGCGGATCTGGTCACATGAGCACAAGCATTCGAATGACGTCAAACGGACCAAAACACCCAACACCGGCAAGTCACACTCCAACGTGGGTTCGGGTCTTTGCGCTACACAAAGGTGATATGAACCTGCGTTTCCAATCTGTGAGCTGTCCCACTGGCCGAGGTAGAACTTCAGCCCGTCGCCCGCGCCCAGGGGCTTACACTCGTCCACTTTTGAGCTCAACCTGAGCCGTTTCTGACACACAAACACACCCTAAACACTCCCTAATACCCCGCAAAACCTCCTGAACACCCCGTAGACAGTCCCTGATGAAATCACCCCGTATCCCATAGTAGAGAGCACTCACGTTGAGAAAATAAGCGGACGCATGTAAGCCCCTGCCCGCGCCCGGCAGCGTGGCGCCCTTGATGAGGAGGATGAACAGCAGCAGGTACGGCAGTGGCATGTTGATCCAAATCGCTTTACCCGCCGACTCCGCACCGCGCATGATGCACACGTAGCACAGCGTCTAGATGTAGGGGCCCAAGTTGAACTTGAAAGCAACGGGTGAAAGCAATTCATCACATATTAGTCTGAAGCGCTAATTGCAGACACCAGGCGCGCTTTCCACTCGGGTTTGATGCTGTCAACCTGCACCGCCCTACCCAGTTAACCATGAGCCCCAGAACCAGCCACCAGTGGCACGGACCCAGCCCGCCCTCTAGCGGCCTCCCGGCGCGCGGCCAGTACGTCCGTGTAAAAGAAATCGGCCGCGCGCCCGTCGCTGAACGGCATGACCTCGCGCATGGACGCCACTAAGAAGCTCCACACCCATGACATAATGATGCTGTAGTAACTGGCGAGCAGGAACGATGCCAGCGACGCCGCGGCTCCGATGCCCCAGGCGCGCGCGTGCAGCATCGCCATGCCGTCCGTCACGCCCTTCTGCAGAACCTGCCCCAGCATGAACTCCATCCCCAGGATTGGGATGCCCAGGCAATAGGGCCTATCAGATGACGGCTGCAACGTCATCTTCCACATTTTAAATCCCCATTTCTAGAGTTCGTTTCCATCCTATGACGAGACGAGCATTATCCGCCAACACAGCTGTGCCTGGCGGATAAGGGTATGACGGATAATGCCTGCAACGTCATATTACATTCAAGACCCTCGTTTCTTCAGTTAGTTGACATCATATGACGTGGCGAGCATTATCCGCCAGGCCCCACCAGGAAGATCACGGCGATGATGTAGGGCAGGATGTAGCGGCGCAAAATAAATTTGAAAGCAGAAGTTGAAAGTAGTATGTCACAACTTTGGTTTCAAGTGCTTAGTTCCAGGCGGTTTCAAGTTGGGTTTGATATGGTCAGCCTGCACCGCCCTACCAGAAGGAATGCGGCGCCGCCGTGCATGTACACCATGTTGTAGCGGCGCAAGTTGATATTGAAAGCAAAGTTTGAAAGCGGTTCATCACGTTTTAGTTTTAAGCGCTGATTTCAGACACCAGGCGCGCTTTCAACACTGTTTTGATACTGTCAAGCTGCACCGCCCTGCCATGTACGGGAAGCGCAGTAGGTTGCCCAGGCCCACCTGCGGGCAGCGTGGTGCGAGCGTGGGTCCGCGGGGAGTGAGAGCGGGGAGCGGGGAGTGGAGAGTGAGAGTGTGGAGCAGGAAGGGGGGGTGAGAGTGTGGAGCGGGGAGTGGAGAACGGAGAGTGAAGTGGATAGTGCATCGGAGAGTGTCGCGGAGAGTGGAGAGTGAGCGGGGGTGAGAGGTGTGACGTGATAACAGACGGAAGGTAGAGGTGGTGTTGTCTGTCGTGGTGACGAGGTGAGAGGCGAGAGGCGCGGAACCGCCGCTGCCGATGACGGATAGTCACGCTTGACGGACCGACGGTGGAAGAAATCAGAGACGTTGGAAGGGTGAGCTCCAAGACTTCCGTCGCGTCGCTTCGAATCAAGGGGTGTCGTCGGGGCCGAGATGAGGGCGGCACCGGGGCGCACGCCATTCACGCAGGGGCGGGGTGGTCGGAGAGGTAAGAGACAGGTGGTGCGAGGCGCAAGATACAGGTGGTGCCGTGGAGACGAGGTGAGAGGTGAGAGGCGCACCGCCGCTGCCGACAGCGGATACACTTGTTCAGCGCCGGCTACGGGGAATACCTCTGCGACTCTTCGTTCGGGACTTCAAACGTCGAG
>Ga0307489_10001444_pt1 | contig 15645 bp, 29 predicted proteins | sample SB12metaG_FD_202247 | JGI IMG/M metagenome (GOLD analysis project Ga0307489, IMG submission 202247) | Sea-ice brine microbial communities from Beaufort Sea near Barrow, Alaska, United States - SB 1.2 | ecosystem: Environmental > Aquatic > Marine > Coastal | place: USA: Alaska | collected... | reverse complement strand
GAACGGCATCCTATGACATGGCGAGCGGTATCCGCCTGGCCCTACCGTGACGTCGTAGTTGACGTTGCCGGCGTAGTGGTTCACGTGGAACACGTTCTCATCCAGCTTGTCGCGCGAGTACCGCGGGTTCTCCTTGAGCTCGGTCGACATCTTCTGCGCGAACGTCGAGTCCGTCGCCTTGGTGTAGCGGCGCAAGGAAAACATTAAACCATGGTTTGAAAGCAGTATGTCGGATGTGAGTTTCAAGCGCTGAAACCGGGCGCTCTCAATAGAGTAGCAAGTGGTAAGATCACAGAGCATCACACACGGGCAATACGTCATACACGCCAACGAAGTCTTATTCCATGCTTGCAATTACAGGTTTCAAGCTGCACCACCCTGCCTTGGGGAACGCGCACTGCTCGTCCAGCAGACTCAGAATGCCCATAGGCCGCTTCTCGATCAGGTCCAGGCACACCTGGTTGTCCTCGAACTCCACCTTCGTGCAGCGGCGCAAGGTGAATGTGAAAGCAATATTTGAAAGCATTTTTTCACATTAGATTTTCAAATGTGGAAACCAGGCGCATTCAATAGAGCATGTATTAAGATTACAGAGCAACACACACCGGCGTTGGGTCAGAATGGCTATCGCCAATCATGTCTCATTCCGTGTGTGCAAATATGGGTTCCAAACTGCACCGCCCTACCTTGGTCCAGTCGATGTTCTCCTTCTCGTACTCCTCCTGCTCGAGCTTGAAGAGGTGGCGGTTGAACTGCTGCTGGAGCCGCTCGTTGGCGTAGTTGATGCACAGCTGCTCGAACGAGTTGCGCTTGAAGTACTCAAAGCCTGTGGGTGGCATGACAGTAAGGTTGCGAGGATGTTAGTTTCATGTGTGAGGGCAGCGCGATCATCACGGAGGTCGAATGCAATGTAGCGTGAGGGGAATTGCCCACAGCATAAAATTGACACCATGAGCTACCATGTACCGTCTCTCAAGTTGTAGTTACGAGTGAAGAACGAAATCGAAAGGATGGATAGCGGAGCGGATGGGTGTGGGGTTCTCACCGTAGATGTCAAGGATGCTGATGGTGCTGATGTGGTGGCGCGGCTCCTTGGCGAACGAGGTGTTGATCTGCACCACGAGCCACTCGAACAGGGCGGCGTAGCACGCCTTGATGTAGGGGCGCCAGGACAAAGTGAGTTTCGTTAGGTGACCATTAGGTCCGGACAAGGGCCGGTAAAGTGACCTCAAAATTTACCAGTTAACAGACTGTAAAAGTACTTGAGGCTTTAGGGTTAAGGTCTTAGGGTGTTATTTTCACGTGACGACCCCCATAATATCGCCCTGATACCCCCCTATACACCTCTTAACGGGTAAATTCCGAGGTCACTTTACCGGCCCTTGCTCGCACCTAACCATAGAAGCCATAGCTTCGTTCGGTCAATGTTCCAAAACTCTTCGCTTTAAGAGTGCACCCTTACTACATTGTGCTGTAATGTGTACGGTGGGTGCAAAGTGAGTGTATCCTGAATACAACGCATTGTGATGCGGTTGGCAAGGCAGGTGACTGAGCCCACCTTCGCGAGGGCGTCGCGGCCGTCGGCGGCGGTGGAGGCGTCGAGGCGCTGCGTGATGGACTCGCCGCCCGCCACGATGCGCCGCGTCACCAGCGAAGTCTCCAACTTCTCAGGGGTAGTGCCCGGGAGCTAGGGTTGCAAACCCAAATGAAACTTTGGTCAGGTCACCATATCGCCACATCCCTGTTTGGTAAATGTCGGGGGAGTCATCGCAAAATTGTATTACCAGGGTTGACTCCGTGGGTTGACAACCCCAATGCCTTGTTTGTTCAGGTGACCATATTGCCACATGTATGTTTGGTGAATGACCCGGGGGAGTCAGCGTGCGGACTGCGAGCCTTACCAGCAGCATGGCGGAGGTGTCGAGCGCCTCCTTGCTCGCCGCGCTGACGGCGGAGGCCGCGTCGTCGTTCTCATCGAACGTGATGTTGCCCAGCCATAGGGCCAAGTGAATAATGCTCGCCACGTCACCGGATAATATTTCATGCAATACGCGAGCAACAAGCGAGCACCAAGGCAACAATCGAGATGTGGTGGAAGATGCAGCGAGCATGGTTGACTCCTGGCCCTGCCCAGCCACAGCACAGCCGCCACGATGCGCATGATCTCCTGCTCGTCGGCGGTGGAGATGCCGACGGCGCCCAGCTGTAGCGACGCAAGTTGAATTTAATAGCATAGATTGAAAGCGCTTCATCATATTCTAACTGCAGCAGTGACATCAAGCGCGGTCAACCCGGGGTCAACCTGGGGTCAACCTTGGGTCAACCCGAAGTCAACCTGTGGTCAACCTGGGGTCATTCTGCACCGCCCTACCCAGCGCGGCCTTGAGCTCGCGGTACTCCGCCGCGTCGTCCACACCCTTGATCTTGGCGCAGGACGACCCCTTCAGGTAGCGGCGCAAGTGCAAATTCAAAGCAAACTTTGAAAGCCGTCCATCATACCTTAGTTTCATGAGCACATATCCAGGCGCTATCAACATGAGGTTTCATTGGGTCGAGCTGCACCACCCAACCTTGAGGTAGTTGTAGTCACCCACGCTCTTGATGTTGAACGCCTTGCGCTCTGCCGGGGTGGCGCCCGCGCAGTATGGCCTGCCACACATTGCCCGCCACATTATAGGGGGGACAGGTGCCAATTATAGAGAGGTAATGTGCTCATTATAGGAGTCAGGTGCCCATCATAGGGGGGTCATGTGCTCATTATAGGGGTTCATGTGCCCATTATAGGGGAGTCAGGTGCCCATTGTAAGAGAGTCAGGTGCCCAGTAAAGAGGGGGCAGGAGCCCATTATAGGGGGGTGAGGTGCCCATTATAGGGGGGCATCAAACGCGTTTTGAACCCTCGTCACTTGAGAGCTAAATGTCATCCCATGACGTGGCGATCAATATGACCCTGGCCGTACCGCGCAGAGCTGGTAGAAGACGTGGAAGCCGCGCTCACCCTCCATCTGTGTCACCACGCGGGACTTCTCCAGCAGGTACGTCGTGATGATCGCGCCGCTCAGAATGGCCCAGTACAACCCACATAAAAGTTAGCATCGGCATTCTAGTCACTGCCTGGCCTGATATTATCGGTATGGTCACTTTACTAGACGTGATGCCACTCAGTATGGTCATTTGACTGAACATGATACCGCTCAGTATGTTCGCTTTGCCAAACTCGATACCGCTCAGTATGGTCACTGCACCATACATGATACCACTCAGCATGGATACTTGACCAAAGAGCTCCATTTGATTCACCAGGCCTTACCAGTGATCTTCCCGGCGCGGTCAAAGTTGATGTCGATCAGCTTACCGATGTATAAGGCCTAGTGTCATTGATTCCCCCACGTCAGAACCATCCACTCACCGGACGTCAGTATGGGCATCCCCCCTGGTTAGTATGGCCATGCTACCAATGAGTACGGGGGATTCATTGAGAAGCGTAAGGCCCGGGATGACACAAAATAATTCGAGGGAGTCAATGACGAATGACACCGGGCCGTACCGAAGCGCGACGAGTTGTTGTTGCGCAGCGTCTTGGCGTTGCCGAATGCCTCGAGAAAAGGACAAGCACATAAGATGACGTCCGTCTTGATTTGTTGTCTTATCATGAAACGCAATGTAGTACGAGTAACGTATCAAAGGCAACACAAATAATGCACGCCATGTCACAGGATGATGTGAAACTTGAAGCACGAGGATGGATGTCATGGTGTGTAGTAAATACGGGTGCGTACCTCGAGGATGGGGTTGGTCTGGAGGATGCGGCCCTCGATGCCGGAGCCGCCGCCGGTGGTCAAGGTCATCCACATCGACATCCAAATTCTCGTCAATACGGACTCGAACGTATGGTAACGCTGCTCAGTGTGAGTAATACCGGGCCGAGCGGCGTAATGTCAGGTAGAATGCCATATTGACGTTGGCGGTGGGTGATACCGGGCCGAGTGGCGTGACGTCAGGTACAATGCCCATACTGATGTGGATGACGATGACGTGTACAGAATGAGTCAACAGTCAGGTTGTACCGGGCCTCGCCCACGGTGGCCAGGTACTGCATGGCGATCTTGGTGGTCTCCGTCTTGCCCGCACCGGACTCGCCGCTGATGATGATGGCCTGGTTCTTGGTCATCTTGACCATCTCCTGGTACGCCGCCGTGGCGATCAGGTACACGTGCGGATCCTCGCAGCAGGGTCATTTAGAACAAGCACTCGACCGAGATCGGAGCCTGACGTACCTTCAGCGTGAATGCTCATATGCTCATACAGACGCGCGGAGGAGGAGGAGAAGGAGGATGTGGAGGCGGAAGCGCAGGCACACAGACTCGGTCTGTCGATTCGATGTCGGTCGAGTGCTTGTTCTGAAGAGTTCCCCTGCCTTGGCGGTGCCGCGGCGGTAGGACGACATAAGCTCCTCCGTGTACATGTCAACGCGCTTGAACGGGTTCACCGCGATCAGCACGGGGCCGCCTCCTAGGGCCTGCCAGATAGTGCTCGCCAACGTCATCCAATGCATGTTGAACCCTCGTTGGTTGAGATAAATTGCATCCTGAGACGCGGCGAGAAATATCTGCCAGGCCTAACATCCACCACATTTCAAGCCCTCGTTTCTGCGTTACATGGCATCCTGTGAAATGGAGAGCAACGTCTTTCAGGCCCAATCATCCACCACATTTGACACCTCGGTTCCTGAGTTACATAGCATCCGGTGACGTGGCGAGCAGCATCCGGCAGGCCCTGCCAGCGCGGGTGTAGATGGAGTCACCGCCGTAGCGGTGGTTGAGGTCGTGCAGGATGGCCGGCTCGTTCAGGTACGACAGCTGCGTCAGGTCCTCCGCACCCTCCAGAATGTCAGGGTTCGCCGGGTACAGTTTGGCCACAGGCACGGTGAGCTGCGCTCCGTCCACTGTCTTAACCGTGGCATCTTTGTCGCCGATGCTGACCACCGTGGCTTCCTGATACATCTCCTCCGATTAGTGCCCTCAGATGATTGCTCGCCAAGTCATAGGATGCCATTTGATTCAAGAAACGAGGGTTCAAAATTGCGTGTCGACGACGTGACGGGCATCATCTGCCGGGCGCTACCTCCGCATCTTCAGCGTTGGACACGGAGACCCAGACCTTGGAGCAGGGCCTAGCAGATATTGCTCGCTACGTCATAAGATGCTATGTAACTCAATATTCGAGGGTGCGAGACGCGTTGGATGACGCGGCGGGCAATCGCTGCTCGGCCATGCCTTGGAGTTGTGACCCAGGCCCTCCAGGTTTTCGCCGAAGCCTGCGCCGGCCGACTGTTGCGAGGAGGACGCCGGTGTGAGGGGATGTTAGTGTGGGGACGGTACGAGGCTTCGAAGCACGGGGACGTTAGCGCGGGGATGGGTCCAGGGGACGGGGTGCGACGTCAGCTGGTAAGAAATGCGGCTGCGTTGTGGACGTGCACACGCGTCGGTGTGTGTGCCGCAGACCACAGCCGGCGCGGGAGGGCGTGGTAGCCAGACCAGGGCCTGGACCAGGACCACCAGCGAGCTCCGGAACCATCCTCTGTCAACCATCACAACACCTGCCACACCTGCACCCGTACGTACTTGTAGCCACGTCGGTTGCCCGCCTTGGCGTGTTGACATTGTAGCCACAAGGTGGGTGAACCCGAGGCATCGGCGGGGAAGAGTGCGGCGGCCACGAGGCTGCGCACCCCGCCTCGCCACTCGTGGTCGCCGACGGAACGAATGGACGAGGAACAAAAAATGGGCACGGGGCACGGGGTAAACCGGGACGGGCCAGCGCGCGTGGAGGATGAAACACGAGTGAGCGCCCAACCGCTACTTGCATTCTCGGGACACGGGTACGTCGCGGCCGGGATGCCCATACGGCGGTGCGCGTTGGGCGCTCGTACGGCGCTCGCCTGGGTCGGCACGCGCGGGCGCTTGCAGCACCAGAAAAAACTGGCGTGGGGGGTCCGAAGCTCCGAAAGTCCGAACTTTAACGTGCATGGTTGGGACAGCCGCGGAAGGCCGGTGTAGGAGCGTACCATGGTGCTTGTCTTGTCTCGCGTGTATCGCTGGAGTCCGGTGAGGTCTGTCGCGCCCCTGCAGTGGACGGCGACGGCGGCTGCGCAATGGGATGGGGACGCGCGTCAGAACGGTGTTCACGGCACACACGGCACTGGTTGGTGAAAAAGGGGGACGAGCGGATGGATGTCGTTCGCGAGGGGACCAAGGCGGGAGACGGGGCGTGTCAGGGCCCGGGGCGCGCGCGGGAGGGGCACTGGGCAGGGTGCGCACCCTGTGTCGAGGCCGATACGCCGAGCGCGTGCGTGCGCGTCGGAGTTGTGTCGCGCTCTTCTATTGGTGTTCGTCGTTGACGGTCGCGGTCGTGTGTCCGAGACAAAAACTTTTCAGCGATGGGGGGGGCCTGCAGCTGCCGCGGCAGATGAACGACATCTTTTTGAGTCATTAACTCTTCGACGTCCCGATGAGTCCAGAGACCCCCTATCATCCCCCAAACACCCCATAAATGCCCCCAGAACACCCCGTACGGCCGTACCCCCAAATACAATAAAATGATCACGAGGAAGCACCCGCACCCCCCTCTCTCATTCGCCACATTATTCCTCCTCGCACACCCAGTCACCCACGCGCGGTAACATGCTGGGCCTCGAGGGCTACGGCAGCGGCAGCGACAGCGGCGACGACGATGACGACCCGGTGCAGGGCCGCGTGACGCTCACCGCCGCCGCGCCGTCCCCGGAACCCGCGCCGGCGCCGGTCAAGCCCGACTTCTCCAAATTACTGCCGCCTCCAAAGGTCAGTTTCTGGGTGCCGTCAGCTTTCTCGCGAGGATCTTCCACGCCGGTGGCCGCAGCTCGGCATGACGAGCGCGTGTGCGCCGTCAACGGCGCCAGAGTCCCCTCCCCCGACGACGCGCTCGCGGACAAGTGCCCGTTCAATTTCGAACCCTTGCCTTCCCTTCCGGGACTTCCCGATCCCCGCCCCCAACCCTATTCGCGCTCACCAACTCCCCAACCTCTCACCTCGTTCACGTGCAGGGCGGCGGCGGCGGCGGGGGTATCTTCGGCGGCGGCGGGCTTCCCGCGCCCAAGTCGACCGGCGGGAAGAAGGTAGGGAGGGAGGGACCCACACATCAATTCAAGTTATAGTTATCAGCACTGAATACCTCACAGATGCTCAGCGCTACCGTTGAACTGCCTCGGGAACTAGTGTCGAGTGTCAGGTCGGGGAGGAGGAAGCGGCGAGTGTGCACGGGTAAATCCTTCACTTTGACACTATTACTCTACGGGCAAACGGTCGGGTTGAGCTGAACATGGGACGCCGCGCCGTGTCGGGCCCTGGCGGAAGGTGATTCAGTTCCAAGTGCCATTGAAAACAGACCATCTCAACGACGAAGACGAGGGGCCGGCGATGAAGGTACAGAAATCCAGCGCAAAGATGTCGCTGAGCTCGTTCCTGCCCAAGCCGAAAAACGAAGCGCTGGGCGGCGGCAGGACCGGCGGCTTCGGGGGCGGCGGCGGCGGTAGGGACTGATGGATAGTGCTCGCCACGTCATCACTCGCATTGTGAACCCTCGTTTCTTGTGTGAAAGGCATCCTATGACGTGGCGAGCACTATCCATCAGTAGGGATTGATGCATAGGGACTGATGGATAGTGCTCGCCACGTCAGCAAACACTTTTTGAACCCTCGTTTCTTGAGCCAAATGGCATCCTATGACGTGGATAGCACTATCCATCAGTCCCTAGGGGGAGGCGGCGGTGGGGGAGGTGGCGGCGGGGACGGCGGCGGGAGCGGCTTTGGAGGCGGGGGCGGCGGCGGGGGCGGGGGTGCGATGCTTGACCTAGGAGGGGCGTCGGCCATCAACGAACAAAACGCCCCGGAAGCGGAGGAGGAGGAGGCGGATCAGGGCCCCGCAATCCACCCCAGTCGGATGTACGCGTTGGACGACACCGGCCACTACATGTACCCGGAAGCAGGGCCGTCAAACTGCCATGCACGTTATTCAGTCGGCATTTCGCGTATCTCTGAGATTTTCGAGAGATTGGCATCACCAGGCTCGAAGTTTTTATTAGTTGGTAGTTGAGTAACTCTGTGGTACCAATTGGGATAATGTGATAACACAAGAGGGATCAGGGATAGACTGCTCACAACTTGCCCGCTACAACAGTTTATCCAGGGTTGGCCCTGAGTGGAGGCGGCGTACCAGCAGTATGGCGGGGGCCCGGGCGGGGGGGGCGGCGGGCGCGAGGTGGTTGTGGAGAATGTCACCAAGCCCGAGACGATGGCAGAGATGTCGCGGCGCGGGGAGGTAGGGGCTAATGGGAAGTGCTCGCCACCTCATCCAATGCATTTTGAACCCTTATTTCTTGAAGTAAATGGCATCATATGACGCAGCGAGAACTATCCATAATAGTGCTCCTCACGTCATCCAACGCATTTTGTACCCTCATTTCTTGGATTAAATGGCATCATAGGACGTGGCGAGCACCATCCATCAGTTCCTACGGGGAGGAGATGGTGTTGAGCCAGGCCAACGGGGGCACGCCGGGCAGCACCTTCGACGTGGATCAGGTGCTGGCGCGGGCCAGGGAGATTGAGCAGAAGCGGGGGCGGCACACGGTGGGCACGGCGGTGGGGCAGGGCGGGCACGGGCGGCACAACGCCAACTCCGGCTACCGCGAGATGAACATGGAGTCTCTGCGCGGCAGGGCCCTCGCCAACTCGTTCTCTCAATGTTTGTTCATGGTGCACCAGTGTACCAATGTACCAGTGTACCCGTAAACACTCGCCACACCCTCCTCCCCTGCCTGCCCGCAACTTCCTCCCTAGCCTGGCTACTCGTACGTTGACTGTGTGCTCGTAGTGCACCGGTGTACCCGTACACACTCGCCGTCGTAGACTAGTGAAGAGTGGAGGAATATGCGGCGTGTACGGGCACACAGGTACAATATGAGCGAACAGTCTAGTTGAGCAGGCGCGGATAGTCCGGCGCGAATAGTCGTGTGACGGCCCTGGTGTGAGGCAACAGCCGCGCGGCGCTGGACGACGTGACCTCGTCCACCGGCCTGGCCTTCGGGGACGAGCACCGCGACAAACTGGCCAAGGAGGCGGGCGCCAAGCCCAGCATGGTGGGGTGCCGCAACTCCAAATCAGTGATCCACATACCCGCGACATAACTAACTATATTATGTCACATTGGCCAGTAAAATATGCGATGGAGATCTGCCTTCTCATACCGGTTATGTGCATAACTGTCCTGCATAACTGTTTGAAACCCATTTTGAAATTGTCTGCTTACAGCGCTTGAAACTTAAATGTGGATACGAAATATCTTATTTCAATTCTTGCTTTCAATCTCAACTGCGGCACTACTGCATGGCGCACAAGCGCAAGAACCAGATCGGGTCACTGCTGCACGAGGCCAAGGTGGGGCAGTGCAGCTTGATCCCAGCTTGACCCCGGTTGACCCTATGTTGACCCCAGGTTGATCCCAGGTTCACCCCAGGTTCACCCTAGGTTAAAGCCCAGGTTGACCCTAAGTTGACCCCAGGTTGACCCCAAGTTAATCCCAGGTTGACCCCATGTCGACCCTGGTTTACCGCGCTTGGTTTCAGCCCCTTGAAGCTGAAATATGATGAACCGCTTTCAAACTTTGCTTCCAATCTCAACGTGCGGCACTACACCAAGGCCAACGAGCTCAAGATGATGGACGGGCGCCTGGCGGGCTACAGCAACAAGGCCATGGTAGGCAGAACCTCGCCACGTCATCCGCCTCGTATTTTACCCTCGTTTCCTGAGTTACTAATGGCATCCTACGACGTCATAGACCCTCATTTCTTGAGTTTAATGGCATCCAATAAGGTTGTGAGCAGGGACAAGCGAGAGTGCTCGCCACGTCACCTCCCACGTTTGTCGGTTCTTGTTTCTTGAGCTAATTGCCATCCTCTGACGTGGCGAGCATGATTCGTTTGGGCCCTAGGTAACGACCAAGCAGAAGTACGGGTGGTAGAGAGAGTAAAGGAATCACGAATAGAAGTAGACGTCAACTGATTCGCGGCTCTGTAGCGGTTTTGGTTTGTGTCTTTGACGCTTGATAAGGCGGAGGGATGTTTGGTTGATGCTCACCATATGAGCGCCCTCGGGCTCGTTGCGTTAAGTGAAACATAATATCTGCGGCATCCTATGTGTAATAATATAGAGTTCTTTCGCCGACCTCGCTTGAATTGCGCCGTACACGTTATGGCGGAAGTGGCTGGATCACCGCCCACCGCCCACCGCTCTCCCAGCGAAGAATATATTTTGTTGTATAACGAGGAGTAGCGGCGCTCTGTGGTTTTTCTGACTGCTGTAATCATGCATGTGTTTCCCCGTGTCCCCAAGGTCACCACGCGCCCGTCCTTCTTGTATGCCGTCAGGTGACAGTGCGCCAACTCCATCGAGCGGTGCATCACAACGTCTCACAAACGCAATTTTGCGGCAGGGACGCGCGACGAGATCTTTGGCCGGATCAGGGCGGTCGGTCGGCGCGTGAAGCTGAGGCAGAATTCGTTTCAGCAAGGAAATTGCTCAACATCGCGATATGTGTAGATATTCATTTCATGAGGGGCAGGGCGAAAGCCTGGAGCCCTCTTATACACGTGGGAGCACCGCTCTCTCTCCATCTCTCACTGTTTATATTCTCATATCACATATTATACAACGCAGGCGTCATTTTCTCATCATTTACTACGAATGGTCATCGAGCCCGAAGGCGCTCACATGGTGAGCATTGACCATGCCCCTCCACCATTTTATGTAACACCAGCGGGACATACTGCGATACATCCCGAAGTCCTCAGCACACAACTAACATCATTGCCCTCGAGTCTGATATGTGTGGTCAAAGCAACGCACTGCCCATGGAGCTCAGCCCGTGCGGCAGGTCACACGCCGTCGGCAGCCGCCGCCACACGCCCGCCGCCTCCTCGTACACCTCCACGGACCGCAGGCCCGGCGCCCCGAGTGCGCCCCGCCCGCCGGCGACGATCACGCACCCGCCCACCGCCGCAGCCGCGAAGCCATACCGCGCCTGATGCATGGGCGGCATAGGTTCCCATCGCTCGGTACCGTCGAGGGCCAGCGCCTCGCACGACAACGACGTCCCGCCGCCCACAGGGTTCATGCCTCCGAGGACCGCGAAGCGTCCGTCGCCCAGATCACACCCGGTGGCGTGGTAGCGCCCAACGCTCACATCCGGCAGATTCCTCCAGGTGCCCTGCGTGGGCTCCCACATCTCTGCGGACACGTCCGTGCCCACATCATCATCCTCCCCTCCCACGCACACGATGCGTCCACCCGGCAGACGCGCCGTCGCAAACACGTTGCGCGCCCGGCCGAGAGAAGGCTGCGGCGTGCACACCCCCCTGGCCAGGTCCACCCTCCACACCTGGGAGGAAGGTGGTCCATCTGCGAAGCATCCTCCGAGGAGGAGCACTTGGCACGCATCACTCTCGCTCTCATCCACAACAAGCGCAGCGCCGCCGCAAAACTGGCCACAGGAGAGCTGCGGCAGCTCCCTGCTGAGCGCCGCCTCGCCCGCCGCGCGCGTGTCCTGCACCTCCACGCTCGCCGTCGTCAGGGGCTCGTCGTCCTGATCATCGACTGGATCTTCGTCTGGATCTTCGTCCAGATCGACGAACCCGCCAAGGGCCACGAGCGTGCCGCCGCGCACCGCGCAACACGCGTGATGACTCAGCGCGCGCACGAGGTCCGGCAGCGGCTCCCACACCAGCCTCTCCAGACCCAGCCTCCACACCTCACGCGTTCTTCCGTGTTCCGTTAACCCGCCGCTGACCACCAGCCCAGGCAGCGGCCGCAGCCACTCCCGCGTCCCCGCGCCAGGGTAGGCAGCCGCAACGCGTGATGCATTTGCTCAACTGCATGGATACACACTCTCTCGGGGTACGTCGAACAAGCTACGAGAGGTATATCGTTTGTGAATGACCCAAAATAATAACTTAACCTACCCGTCCCGCGCCGCCCTGCATACTCCCGTGAAGCGCCACGCGTCGACAATGGTGCTTTGCGTCGCGACGAGCTGCCAGATCTCCTGCAGGACGAGAGCGCGGCGGGCAGGGTCAGTGATGTCTACGCGCGTGGTGGGCGCCATCTCGGGCAGGACGCGACGAGCCACGGCGCGCCTGGTGCATGGGTGGCATAGGTTCCCAACGCTCGGTACCGTCGAGGGCAAGCGCCTCGCACGACGACGACGGCTGTCCGCCCACGCCGCTCCCCGCGCCTCCGAGGACCGCGAAGCGACCGTTGCCCATAACACATCCGGCGGCGCCGTAGCGCCCAACGCTCATATCCGGCAGATTCCTCCAGGTGCCCTGCGTGGGCTCCCACAACTCCGCGAACACGCCCGTCCCCACATGCTCATCCTCCCCTCCTGCGCACACGACGCGCCCGCGCGGCTGACGCGCCGCCGCAAACGTGTAGTGCTCCCGGCCGAGGGAAGGCTCCGGCGTGCACACCCCCGTGGCCAGGTCCACCCGCCCCACCTGGGAGGAAGGTGGTCCATCGCCAAGGGATCCTCCGAGGAGGAGCACTGGGCCCGCATCACTCTCGCTCTCATCCACCACAAGCGCAGTGCCGTCGCAAAACTGGCCACAGGAGAGTTGCGGCAGCTCCCTGCTGAGCGCCGCCTCCCCCGCCGCGCGCGTGTCCTGCACCTCCACGCTCGCCGTCAGGATCTCGTCGTCCTGATCATCGTCTGGATCTTCGTCTGGATCTTCGTACAGATCGACGCACCCGCCGAGGGCCACGAGCGTGCCGCCGCGCACCACGCAACACGCGTGCTGACTCCGCGCGCGCACAAGGCCCGGCAGCGGCTCCCACACCAGCCTCTCCAGCGGTGCCCCAACCGCCACACCTCACGCGTTCTGCGGTCTTCCGTTGACCCGCCGCTGACCACCAGCCCCGGCAGCGACCGCAGCCACTCCCGCGTCCCCGCGCCAGGGTAGGCAGCCGCAACGCGTGATGCATTTGCTCATATGCATGGATACACACTCTCTCGGGGTACGTCGAACAAGCTACGAGAGGATATATCGTTTCGTGAACGACCCAAAATAATAACCTATCCTACCCGTCCCTCGCCGCCCGGCTTACCCCCGTGAAGCGCCACGCGTCGACAACGGTGCTGTGCGACGCGACGAGCTGCCAGATCTCCGGCAGGACGAGAGCGCGGCGGGCAGGGTCAGTGATGTCTACGCGCGTGGTGGGCGCCATCTCGGGCAGGACGCGACGAGGTGCGTCGGCGTGCACGAGAAAGTGTGTGGAGAGGGGACGCCCCTTGCCTCGTGGCTTTTGCTCTTTGTTCTCCCCTCGATACCACATCGAGGGCAACCACAATATTCTCTGTCAAGCAAAAGGCGCGGTTCAGAACTTGAGATCCTGCCCTTCTCCTCACAGCAGCCCGCGCGCCGCCGATCTCCCGCGCCACCCACCCCCCTCTGCAGTGGGCGCGGGCGCGGGATCAGCACTGCCCGTGGGAAGCGATTGCGGCTTCCGCTCGGGGGAGGGCACTTGGCGGTGCTGTAGCGGTGTGCAGGAGCAATCGCAGCCTGCGCGTGGGACACGGAGACTTGAAGACTGTTCGTCCGGACGTCGCTCTGGCGAGAGTACAAAATCGATGGAATCTAACTCAGTATTCCAACAGCAGGGGTAACGCCTACACAGGCAATGCCCATGCTAGAATGAAGCCAGCAGTATGCTCCCGCCACCCATCCGCTTGCCCACCCATCCGACCCTTCCTGCTAGATAGAGTCAATCATAAAAATAGAGTACATTCGACCACCGCTGGCTAGGCCAGCGTGTTGGCTTTAGCTATACAACTCATCACGTGCGCCCGCTTCACAGCACGATGGCGCACCGACAGTGCACCGGCTCACAGCCCACTGGCGCTCCGGCTATAGTCCACGGACTGTTTGCTCGCAGTGTACCGCCTCACAGCCCGATGGCACTCCGACTTGATCCCACCTGACTGTTTGCTCATAGTGTGCCGTTTCACAGCTCGTTGGCAATGATGTTCTTGACCATCTCCGCGGGCAGCATTCCCATCGCGTAGGAACTGATGGACAGTGCTCGCCACGTCACAACATCCCTTTGATTCAAGAAGCGAGGGTTCAAATTGTGTTTGATGACGCGTAGGGACTCATGGATAGTGCCCGCCTCGTCATAGAATTGCCAGTTTGACTCAAAAAACGAGGACTAAAAAATGCGTTGGATGACGTGGCGAGCACAATCCATGAGTCCCTACCTCCGTCCGCAGCGCCGGCTTGGCCGTGTCCGTGCCCACGTTCAGGGCACGCAACACAAAGTGTACCAGTACAGTGTCAATTGTAGCAGGTGGTGCGATCACGGACTACACACAGGGGCTCGCAGCGTTTCTTTTGTGGATCAACGCAAGCGTCGTCAAGGGAGGATTGAGTGTCTGTATTTCACCTTGAGTTCACAGTTCAGAGTTCACAGTTGACAGGCAGGGGCTGGCATCGTCTCCTTTGATGCTCAACTTAAAGACTTTCAAGGCATGACGTGAGTGTTGTCACAGCAGCTTGACTTGATTTGAGCCAAACTGGGAAAGGATGTCAGACCCTACCCACAAACACCAGTGTGGGCAACCCTTGAATCTGCAGCTGCGATGACAGCTCCGTCTCCTCGTCCGTGTCCACCTCCACGGAGGGCCCAACACGAATTTGAGTTTCAGCTCAGCTGCCAGCCGTCACATCTGTGTGTTGTGTCCCTAATTTCACTCAGTTGAGCTGGACAGAAGACAGGTGGCAGCTGGCAGAATTATGGGGCTGGGGCTGCCTTCACGACGCACACGGCATCGCCAAACCCTCCGACGGACTGAAAGTTTAACAGCACGTGTTGCTTCAGTTGAGCTGAAACCGGGAGGGGTGGCAGCTGACAGGTTTCCAGGCCTTGCCTTGACGATGCGCACGCCTTCGCCCAGCTCCGCCTCGTAGGGCCTGGTAGACATTGCCCGTCGTGTTATCGACACGCATTTGCAACCTTCCTCTGTTGAGTCAAAAGCCATCTTATGGCGGGGCAAACAACGTTTGCCAGGCCCCGGGAGCCTGTGAACCCTCATTTCTCATTGAATTATACGGCATGAGTAGCGAGCAATATCTGCCAGGTCCTACAAGCACGTGAACCCTCGTTCGTTGAGTTACACGACATCCTATGATGTGTTCAGCAATATATGCCAGGCGCTGTCATACAACGCAAGTGCGAACGCTCGTTGCTTGAGTTACGCGGCGTATCTTATGACGTGGCGAGAGCAATGTATGTCCGGCCCCACCGCCTTGACCTTCTCCAGCTCCGCGGCGAGCAGCACGCAGGGCCCGCACCATGTGGCGAAGAAGTCGATCACCAGCGGCACCGTCCGGTCCTGCGCCAGCGGGACACGGGGCGGAGGTCGTCAGTCGGCAGGTCACAAGCTTATCCACGCATCGTACGCTTTTCCCTTTTTGATCATGTGCGATGCGGGTCGGGTATTGAGGTGCGGACGCTGGACACCAGCTCCGCGAGGCGCCGCGCGCCTCCCCGCATGCCCAA
>Ga0307489_10001443_pt1 | contig 15654 bp, 24 predicted proteins | sample SB12metaG_FD_202247 | JGI IMG/M metagenome (GOLD analysis project Ga0307489, IMG submission 202247) | Sea-ice brine microbial communities from Beaufort Sea near Barrow, Alaska, United States - SB 1.2 | ecosystem: Environmental > Aquatic > Marine > Coastal | place: USA: Alaska | collected... | reverse complement strand
TGCCTCCTCCCTCCTCCCTCCTCCCTCCTCCCTCCTCCTTCCTCCCTCCTCCCTCCTCCCTCCGCCCTCCACCCTCATCCCTCCAACACTGCCCGTCAGGTGGCATCCTAGACGTGCCGATGATGGGGCAGTAGACGGCCCGGCCCTACTCCTCGGCGCTGCACAACTACTACATCGGCCACACGTACACGGACATCGGCAGGGGCTTACACTCGTTCACTTCTCAGCTCAACTTGAGCTGAGTCTGACACCAGCAAACACCCTAAACACCCCCTAACACCCCCTTGACATGGGCTACACAACCCCTACGCGCCACCCCTATCCCATACAAAGCGCTCAAGTTGAGCTGAAAAGTGGACGAATGTAAGCCCCTGGACATCGGCAACAACCTGCTGAACAACTACGAGCGGTTCTTCCTACCATACGAGGTAGGGCGGTGCAGGTTGACCCTATCAAGCCCACGTTGAAAGCGCCTGGAATTAAGCGCTTGAAACTAGTGCGTGATGACCCGCTTACAAATTTTGCTTTCAAATTCAACTTGCGCCGCTACAACGAGGTGGCGCACCCGCAGGACGTGAACCAGGCAGGGGCTTACACTCGTCCTCTTTTCAGCTCAACGTAAGCACATTTTGTGGGAAACGTTGTGTACATGATTTTCCCCCAGTCTATTAGACTGGGGGACACGGGGAGGTGTGACCAAAACGGCTCAGGTTGAGCTAAAAAGTGGACGAGTGAAAGGCCCTGGAAGCAGGCCCCGTGCGCGCACTGCCGCAAGACCCACAACGAACTGGCCGGGGCCATGGTGTCCTGCGACGGGTGCAACACGTGGTAGGGTCCTAAACCCTAAAACCTGAACCCTAAACCCTATAACCCTAAACCTTGAACTGGCGGGGGCGATGGTGTCCTGCGACGGGTGCAACACGTGGTAGGGTCAGTCATCATTATGCCTGTCGAACTAAGTTAGTGCTGGCGATGGGGGCCGGTAACCTAAGCTGGTATAAGCTAGTCTAGGGGCTAGTGGTGAGTGGGTTAGTGGGTTAATATTGGGGACTACAGTGGGTTAGTAAAATAGGGGGGGTTAAACTAGGCTAGTTTAAGCTAGTTTAGGGGCTAGTGCTTAGTGGGTGTGTTGAGGGGCGACAAGTATAGCGTATAATCCATCTCACCACCATACCACCCCACCCACCATACCACCCCATTTTACGTCCTCGTGTGTTGCTTCAGATGACGTGACATGACGTGGCAAGCATGATGAGTGAGGCACTAGCACGCGGTACCACACGGTGTGCTGCGCGGCGGGCACCGTGCACCGCACCAAGGTTGAGATGATCACCTCGTTCCTGTGCGTCATTTGCGAGCACAAGGCATGGCTTGGTTGAACGCGCGGAGCTACGTTGTCCATCGCGCTATCAGCCCTCATGTGTTCTACGCTGTTCAGCACCCGGACTGACCTGCAATGAGTCCGCCCGACCGGACCGAAAATATTCAAGTACCATGTGGTATCGACACCACTCTGATTCGCTTCGTCTTTTCGGTCGGCCGGTCGAGCCGAATCATTACTTTGACTGTGTCCGTCCTAGTCGCATGTAAGTCCGGGTGTCGAATAGCGTAGTTGAGTTAGTTGTGATCACACACGTGGAAACCATTATCCGTCATTTACTGATTTAAGGGACTGCTGGGGGATCCTATGACTCACTGACGTGCCCAGTTTTCCCACATCTGACCCTTCATGGAGGAGGCTTCGGGCGGAGACGTGAGCAGGGGCTTACACTCGTCCACTTTTCAGCTCCAACCTGAGCCGTTTCTGACACAAAATACACCCTAAACACCCCCTAATCGCCCATCACACCTCCTACACACACGCTGAACAGCCACTGTTTGCACCCCTTATTCCACAGAAAGCGCTTACGTTGAGCTGAAAAGTGGACGAGTGTAAGCCCCTGGACGTGGGCGGCGGCGCGGCGGGCGAGAAGCGGACCCGGAGTAGCATCGAGGCAGGGGCTCACCCTCGTTCACTTTTCAGCTCAACTTGAGCCGTGTCTGAACCACAAAATACCCCACACACCCTAAACGCTCCCTAACCAACGCTTAACACGGGTTACACAGCCCCTACGCGCACCCCCTACTCCTTAAAAAGCGCTCAAGTTGAGCTGAGAAGTGGACGAGTGTAAGCCCCTGCCCCGAGGCAGAGCGGGGTGCGGGGGTGGACGAGAACTTCGACCGCCACCTGAGCATGAACCGGCGGCGCGGGCGCAAGTACGACGCCGCTTTCGTGCCGCCCATGCGCCAGTTAGGGATCGACAACCCTAAACCCTAGACGGAGGACTCAGCGGATGTAGGGACCGACAACCCTAAACCCTAGACGGATGACTTGGCGGATGTAGGACAGTGGGTGGCGTGGGGCGGCGGTGGGGGCGGATGTAGCTGGGTGAAACCACGAGCAGCGCGAGGAACAAACACGCGCTTCACAGCAGCCCGCTGGTGGGGCTGCCTCGCGCTCGGAGCACGCGGGCGGGCTTGGAGGGCTCGGTGGCGGCGGCGACGGCGGCGGTGGCGAGGCGGGAGGGAGGCGACGCTGGTCTCGATGAGGATATTCAAGAATATAATACTCGAATATAATGCGGAACGTGTCGTTCGTGTGTGTTTATATCATAGTGCCTAGGTGTGAGTCATCGCCGCAGCGCAGCCTCGGAGGTGATGGCCTCAGAACTCGTCGTGATCGGCGGCCTTGATATAGCAGCGCAAGTTGAATTTGAAAGCAACATTTGATTGCAGTACATCATAGTTGAATTTCGAGCGGTTAATTCCAGGCGTTTTCAACGTGGGTTTGATAGGGTCAACCTGCACCGCCTCACCTTGACCTCCTCCTCCAGCACCCGCAGCTCCTCCTCCAGCGCCGCCACCTCGTCGTCTGCGCACGCCGCGGGTGACAGCAGCGTCGCCGCGTACCAGGGGCTTACACTCGTCCACTTTCCGGCTCAATATAAGCGCTTTGTGTGGCACAGGGGGTGCGTTCAGTGGTTGTTTAGGGGACTGCTCAGGGGGTGCTGGGGGGTCATAGGGGGTGGCTACGGTGTATTTTGTGTCAGAAACGGCTCAAGTTGAGCTGAGATGTGGACGAGCGTAAGCGCCTGCCGCGTACTCGCACCGCGACGGCTCCGTGACACCCACCACCGCCGGCTCCCCGCCGCACGCCACCGTCACCCAGGGGCTTACTCTCGTTCACGTTTCAGCTCAACTTGAGCCGTGTCTGACACAAAAACACCCTACACACCCTGAACACCCCCTAACACCCACTTGACACGGGCTACACAACCCCTACGCGCACCCCCTATCGCATAAAAAGCGCTCAACTTGAGCTGAGAAGGGAATGAGGGTGAGCCCCTGCCGTCACCGTCATGGACCGCGCGGGGCCGTTCCAACACCCCTCGCCGCCCGTGAACTTGAAAATCCTCGGCTTCGGGTCGAGGTTAATCATGCTCGCCATGTCATAGCACGCCGTTACAGTCAAAATCAATGAGGGCCTGAAATGTGTTTGACAACGTGAATTTTGAGCCACATGGTGCGTTCACACGGTGAGAATCAACAAATCCCATCCGACATGTCGAGTGGACAGACCAAACGGTAAGGCCGTCTCAAGTCAGGTCCGGGCAAGGGCCGGTAAACTGACCCCAGAATGTACCACCTCAACGGGGTGAAAATGATGAATCGGGGGGTATGAAGAGGGGTATTATAGGGGTAAATTCTAAATCTGGGGGCTGACCCCCGAAATACCCCCCCTAATACCCCCCATATACCCCCCTAATATGTAAACATACCCCCTCTTAACTGGTGAGTTATGGGGCCACTTTACTGGGCCTTGTCTGGACCTACAAGTGATAACGCGGCACGCAACATTAAGTGAGCCGTACCTGGGCTGGTCCTTGGACAGCGGCGCCATGGTGCCGAGGCGCGTGTGGTCCTGTTTGGCGTCGGCGAAGGGGCAGACCTTGTACTCGTACTTTTCGATCTTGGTGGAGTAGCACTCGCCGATCATGTGCGCGAACTCGTCGTGCTGGCCCATGTGCAGGGGCTTACACTCGTCCACTGTTCAGCTCAACATGAGCCGTTTCTGACACAAAATACACCCTGAACACCCCTAAATACTCCTTAATACCCCCTGACACCTTCTAAACACCCCCTAAGCAATCCCTAATTGCACCCCTATCCCACAGAATGCGCTCGAGTTGAGCTGAGAAGTCAATGAGTGTAAGCCCCTGCCCATGTAGCGGGACAGGTGGAGCTTGACGTCCCGCTGCTTGTCCTCCAGCTCCTTCAGCTTGTCCTTCTCCGCCGTGTGCCGCTCGCGCAGCCGGTCAGCCTCTGAAAGCCGTGGGGGGAGAATGTGCCGCGTCAGCTAGGTCCAGACAAGGGCCGGTAAAGTGACCTCAGAATTTACTAGGTGAGAGGGGTGTCCTTTGATTTTAGGGGGGTATTAGGGGGGTCGTCTCGTGAAAAGAAAACCCTAAGGCCTAAACCTTAACTCTAAAGTACTCTTACAGTCTGGGCGTGAGCTATTCAGCGTAAAGTGTAACTCAGATGTGACTGTGATGTGAGTCGTGCTAGTGAATGAGTTTTGAAGCGTAAAGTGTAACTGACTTGTGACTGAGGCATGAGGCGTGTCAGCGCGTGAGTTTTGGAGCGGGAAGCGTGATGGAGTTGCGTAGCTGACTGAGGCGTGTAGCTGACGTAGGTGTCGCCTAAATATGTAGCTTGACCAGTGCCTGGTCTGCTCTGTAGTGAGGATCTTAATTTGTAGTGCCGTCTGAGGTTCGGCCAAATCACCAAAAGATATGTGTCTTTGGGCCGAATCACCAAATTCCAACCGTACTACATGCAGTGCGAAGGACTACACGTAGTACGAAGTATTACACGTAGTACCGAGTACAGACCAGGCACTGGGTATGTAGCTCGACCAGGGTGTCGCTGACTGATGTGTGTAGGTGAGGGACGGGTGAGCGAGTACCTGCGGCGGCCGTGCGCTTGGGTTTAGGGTTTAGGGCTTAGGGTTTAGGATGTACCTGCAGTGGCCGTGCGCTTGAGCGCCCGCACTTTCTGGCCGCGCGTGGGCGGGTACAGCCAGTCGCGCGCGCGCTTCGGAATAAACCGTAACGCCCACTTCGGAGCGGGCGTTGCATCTTTCTTCCCCCCTTCCCCGTCGTTCCTGTCCCCCGCCGCCGCCGCCGACGAGCCCCCGTTCCCGTCCCCACATCCCGACCCGCCGCAGCCTGTGTCATCCCCGTCCTCCCCCATGTGGTGATGGTCGTCGTCGTCGTCATCGTGCGGATAGTCGCCGTCGTGATCGTCGTGATCGTGGTCGTAACCGTGATCGTGATCGTCTGTGGGATGGGGGATGAGAGAGGGCAGACACGCACAGCGTCAGATACCTTTTACCACGCTGTTGCGTATCGCGGGTGTTATATAAATATATTGCCGACGGCAAATAAATACGTAGCACGACGATGCAAGACGCGGTAAAAGAGATCTGGCGGGTGCGGCTGAACTCTCTCTTACCGCGCCCGGACGAGCCAAACCGACGACAAAAAAATACGGGCGGCGAAAACGAAAACAGATCAGCCGAGCGGGCGGCCGAGGAGGGCTTTGAAAAATAAAACTCGATCGAGCGCCGGCGAAGGAAAAATAGGCAGGGAGCGCGCAGGTTGAACGGGGTAGGCGAGGCCTGAGCTCTCTGACCACGCCCACTGGAGAAGGACTGGCGCAGGCGCGGCCGAAGCGGGCGGCGAAAGCAACAAAGCTCGGCCCTAGGATAGCCACCAGGTTACAATCTTGTTTGGGGCGTGCGGCATGCGGGAGCGGGGAGTGAAGAAGTGAGGCAGGAGTGAAGAAGTGGCGGGGCTTTAGGGCATTAGGGTTCAGGGGTTAGGGTAGGGTTTAGGGTTTAGGGCTAAGCCTACCATAAATTCTAAACAACACCTGGTAAGTGGGGCAGTAGGAGTGCAGGCGGCGGGGAGTGAAGACGGCAAAGGGGGCAGCCAAGGGGGTGGACAGGCGGGGTTGGGGTCGAGGGGGGGTCGGGGGTGGAGGGGTTGGGGGTGGAGGGGCACGCACGTTCAGCGATCTCGGGCCCGTCGGGCGGCAGCCACTCGCCGTCCTCGCTGTCGTCCCAATCCTCCGGCTTCTCAAACTCCGCCGTCCCGCCCCCGTCCCTGTCCTCCCCCACCCCCTCGCCGTCCTCGCCGTCCTCGTCGTCGTCACCGTCTAAACCATCGAGCCGGTTGGGCGGCTCGTCCGCCTCCCCGCCGACGCTGTCACCGACCCCGTTGCAGGGGCTTACACTCGTTCCCACTTCAGCTCAACTTGAGCTCTTCTGTCCACCGTGTAACCCAATTTGACTCATGAGTGTGTCCTGAAGTCGCTCAAGTTGAGCTCTAACATGAACGAGTGTAAGCCCCTGCCCCGTCGTCGGCATCAGCTGCGCCCCCCCCGGTGGACTCGCTGCCGCCCTTGATCCACTGTTTGGCGATGCGCTGCCCGCGCTCATCATCCGTCTCCGCCTCCGCCGCCGCCGCAGCCGCCGCCGCCGCCGCCTCAGCCGTCTCCTCCCTGCCCTTGACCCACTGTTGGGCGATGCGCTTCCCACGCTCCTCGTCCGTCTCCCCCGCCTCCGCCCCCGCATCCGCTGCCTCCAGCCCCGCATCCGTCCCCGCATCCGTCCCCGCATCCACCCCTGCATCCGCCTGCGCCCAGGGGCTTACACTCGTTCACTTCTCACTCAACTTGAGCGCTTTTTATGGGATGGGGTGTGTGCGTGCGGGATGTGCAGCCCATTTTAAGGGGGTGTTAAGGGGTATTTAGGGTGTGTTTGTGTGTCAGACACGGCTCAAGTTAAGCTGAGAAGTGGACGAGTGTAATCCCCTGCCTGCGCCTCCGCCTCGGGCTGCGTGGGTTCCTCCGAAACGATGCCGTTCTCGGCGTCGCGCAGTTTCTGCTCCGCCGCTTCCACCGCCGCCTTGGCGTCCTCCACCTTCTTCACCGCCTCCGCCCAGGGGCTTACACTCGTCCACTTTTCGGCTCAACGTAAGCATATTTTGTTGAATACGTTGGGTGCATGATTTTCCCCCAGTCTATTAGACAGGGGGACACGGGGAGGTGTGACCAAAACGGCTTAGGTTGAGCTGAGAAGTGAACGAGTGTAAGCCCCTGCCTCCGCCGCCGCCGTGGCCGCCTTCTCCGCGCGCTCCGCGTTGCTCTTCAGCTTCATCGCCTCGTTGTAGAGGCGCAAGTTGAATTTGAAAGCAGCAGTTGAAAGCTGTGCATCACATTTTTGTTTCAAGCGCTTAGTTCCAGGCGGTTTCAACGTGAGTTTGATAGGGTCAACCTGCACCGCCCTACCTTGTCCTCCTTCAGCTTCTGCAACTCGATGTCCACGGTCAGCTTCTCGATCTCGGCTTGCCAGACCTGACAGCAGGGACAACACGCACTCCCAGGGTTTAGGGTTTAGGGTTGAGGGTTTACGTAGATCGGAGCGTGACATACCTTCCAGGTGAACGCTCACCGAGTCGCGCGGAGGAGGAGGAGTTGAGCGTCTGTCGAGTGATTGGTGGCAACCACCCCCATGCCTTGCGCTTGAGCGGCGCGGCGGCGACGATGGCGCGCTTCTTTTGGAGCCCACCACCAGGGGCTTACACTCGTCCACTTTTCGGCTCAACTTAGGCGCTTGGTATGGGATAGGGAGTGCACTCAGGGAATCTTTAGGGGGTGTTTATGGGGTATTATTCATGATCAGGGAATGTCCAGGGTGTGTTTGGTGTCAGAAACGGCTCAGGTTGAGCTGAAAAGTGGACGAGTGTAAGCCCCTGCCCACCGCGCGCGCGGGTCACCTTCTCCGCCAGCTCCACGCGGCGCGAGGCGCCCAGGGTAAGGGGCTTACACCCGTTGACTTCTTAGCTCAACCTAAGCCCTTTTGGTCACACCTCCCCGTGTCCCCCCGTCTAATAGACTGGGGGGAAATCATGCACTCAAGGTATGCCACAAAAAGTGCTATGTTGAGCCGAAAAGTGGACGAGTGAAAGCCCCTGCCCAGGGTGTTGCACTTGCGGGCGCACGCCACGCGCCCGTCGTGCTCGTCGCTGCCGTCGCAGCAGTCGCACACGCCGTCGTTCACCTGCGACGCCGGGAGGCTCTTGCTCTGGTGCCCGCGGTCAGGGGCTTACACTCGTTCACTTCTCAGCTCAACTTGAGCGCTTTTCCTGGGATAGGGCGTGCGCGTAGGGCTTATGTAGCCCGTGTTAAGGGGTGTTTAGGGTGTGAAGGGTGTTTTCTTGTGTCAGACACGGCTCAAGTTGAGCTGAATGGACGAGTGTAAACCCCTGCCCGCGGTTGCGGCAGTGGAACACGCCGTTGAGGCAGGCGGAGGTGCCTGCAGGTTGCAGAATAGGCGAAGTGAGTACTCGTACTTGTTTGTTGGGGGGCGAAGATGACAAGAAGAGCGAGAGCAAGCGTCGTAAGTATACAGGGCAGGCGGGGCATGGTGGCGAAGATCATAGCGACCGACGTCAGTTCTCTGTAAGGCAGACGGAGGCGCAAGGCGCACGATCTAAGATCGCGCGGCGGAAGCGCCGCGCGAACGTAACGATCAAGTGGCGTTCGTCGGTAGCATCAGCACCAACGAAACTCACCCAAGACACCTTGCATCTCCTGATCGCTTTGGATGTTACTTAGTTACAAGTTAACAGCGCGCGCGCGCGACCGAGAGGCCCACCCCCGCTGTCCGCCGAGGAGGAGGCGGAGCAGGCGGAGCTGCAGGTCGAGCCGGATTGGGTACACCGGTACACTTTGAGCAAACGGTCAGGTTGCGCTCCTCCCCCCGTCTTGTAATGCATTTCCCCTTTCTGCCTTTTCTCGTCAGAGGGTTCTAAAAGTTGGGTTCGGATGATGGGGCTTGCTGAGGTGCAGTCGCTGGTTCCGGGGGCGCACCGGGTTCGTCGGTGCCGTCCTTGCAGTCGCAGTAATCGTCGTTGACCCGGGCGGCGTCGATGACGGTGGCGCCGCCGTCGCACGCGAAGCGCGACTCCAGGTACCGCGCCGCGGCGGAAGAGGCGGGGTCAACTCCTCGGGGGATCTTGCTGTTCGCGCCGCCGGTGCCGGTGCCGGTGCCGTCGCTGCCCGCCGCGGCGCGCCCCGCCGCGAGGGCGACGATCAGGACGCGGAGGAACACGCTCGTCATTAGGAGAGGCGCTACCGAAGTGTTTGCAACGGCCACCTCCATCCACAGTTGTTCGGGGCGACCGGAACGACTCGCGAAAAGCCGAAAACACCGTCGAGCCGGTCGGTCAGAATGTCCGGCCACCCTTTGTTTTTTCACACCGATATCGGATGCCCAAACGGGTTTGACTTTGTGTTCAGCCATTTCCGCGGGACCAACGCCGTGTGGTACCAGTAGGACGGGTAGAGGAGGACCTGCTGCTGCTGTGCGAGGTGGTAGACCCTTCATACTACCCTCACGCACCCCTCATACACCCCTCACCCCCCCCTCATACTCTCCTCACGCACCACCCACACGCCCCTCACACAATCCTCACACAACCCAACACAGACCATTACGCGCCCTTCACGCGCCCCTCACGCGCCCCTCACGCACCTCTCACGCACCCCTGACACACCCCTCACGCGCCCCTCACTCATCCCTCATGCACCTCTCACACAACCCTTACACCCCCCTCACACACCCCTCACACACTCCTCACACACCTCTCAAACACTCCTCAAACATCCCTCACGCACCCCTCACACACCCCTCCCACACCCCTCACGCCCTTCAAGCACCCCTCAAGCACCCCTCACACACCCCTCCCACATCCCTTACATACCCCTCACACACCCCTCAAGCACCCGTCACACACGCCTCACACGCCTCACACACCCCTCAAACCCCTCACGCAGGTCAGGTAAGATGCCTCTTTCGCAGGAAGAAATCAACGGCTGCCGAGAGGCTTTCCAGAAGTTTGACACAGATGGAAGCGGCACGATTGACGCGTCGGAGTTGAAGGCGACACTCAATGCCATGGGGCAGAACCCGACCGAAGAGGAGATCTTCCAGATGATCTCTGAGGCAGGGGCTTACACTCGTCCACTCTTCAGCTCAACTTAAGCGCCTTCTGTGTGACAGGGGGAGCAGTTAGGGGTTGTTTCGGGGGTGTTTAGGGTGGTGGTACGGGGTATTAGGGGTGTTAGGGTGTGCTTTTGTGCCAGAAACGGCTCAAGTTGAGCTGAACAGTGAACGAGTGTAAGGCCCTGCTCTGAGGTGGACGACGACAACAGCGGCGAGATTGAGTTCGCCGAATTCTTGAAGGTGATTGAACTCCAGAAAGCGTCGGCTGAGAAGGCTAACGACGAGACGGACACCATTGAGGCCTTTGTAGCACTGGGAGGCAGGGGCATACACTGCACACTCGTCCACTTTGCAGCTCAACTTGAGCTAATTCTGACACAAAAAACACCCTAATCACCACCTCATACCCTCAAACACCTTCTGAACACCCCCTAAACAATCCGTCAATGCACCGCCGGTCCCACAGAAAGCGCTTACGTTGAGCCGAAAGAAAGCGCGTATGTTGAGCCGAAAAGTGCACGAGTGTAAGCCCCTGCTTGGAGGCAGCACTGATAAAAGCGGTGAAATTTCTACCGAAAAGTTGCGCGCAGTGGTCAAGGATTTCGGGCTGACCATCGACATCGAGAAGTTGATTAGGGAAACAGATTCTGATGGATCTGGTAAAGTTGACTACGAAGAGTTCAAGGCAGGGGCTTACACTCGTCCACATCTCAGCTCAACTTGAGCCGTGTCTGACACAAGAAAACACCCTACACACCCCCTAACACCCCCTTTTCACGGGCTACACAACCCCTACGCGTTCCCCCTGTCCCATACAAAGCGCTCAAGTTGAGCTGAGAAGTGGACGAGTGTAAGCCCCTGGTTCAAGGTGATGATGGCGTAGTCTGCATCTCACTGCGTAGAATAGCATGTCACCACTACTGTTTTTGTGAAACCCTTCAACTTGCGCTGAGATTGTAACTTTTGAGATGAAGCTGCTTCGAGCTTTGAATAAAATAAGACAATGGGCACCCCGGCCTACGCAGTTCTGGTGGGGGGGGCAACTGGAGATTTGGATTTGCTTGAGTCAATAGACGGTCGCTCATATACATTACAGTGTAGATCAGCCTGCCGTACACGGCAGGCTGAAAAATGCACGGGCGAGGGTCTATTAACTGAATGATCGTCCCCATACCGCGCCAGGCGCCGTCAACATTTGCCCCCCCCACCCGAACTGCGTAGGCGTGTCCCCGCACCGTCATGACAACAAGTATCCCTCAACGTCACACAAACTGAACGTCACATCCTGTCAACCTCACACAAGCTTTACCTATCGTCCTATCAATCGCGCACGAACATTGGTAAAGTAAGTGCATCTGAGTCACTATCTATTGATGCACTTAACTCCGTACAGAGTATACGCGCGCTATCCTAGCTAGATGCTAAAGATGGAATGACACTCACACTCACACTCACACTCACATCTACAAATTTGACATCCCCCTCGAAAGGGTTTATGCTTAGGGTAGTGCATGGCCTTAGTCAATTGACGGTTCAGCGTAGCGTTGTCGCTCCCAGACGTCGCATCCGAATACATCCGCGTGCCTAGCAGAGTAGTAACCCGAGCTGATCTGAACGGATGAACAGCTGTTACTACACCTTATCAGTCCCTCGAACAGTGAGTTTTTCGAGGATGTGGGCATGATCACCCGTCGCTGCACTCCCTGGTAAGTCCGAGATGGAACGCGGCGAGCTGACCGTGCGCCCCCCACCCGCCCCGCGCCTCCACGAAGTCCTCCTCCGCAACCCACTCCCCCCCCTCGCCCTCGCCCTCGCCCCGGCCCCCGCCGCCCCCGCCGCCGCCGTCCAGGGGCTCACACTCGTTCACGTCAGAGCTCAACTTGAGCAACTCCAGGACCATTCATGATTTATCTGGGTTACACGGTGGACAGAGGGGCTCAAGTTGAGCTGAAATGGGAATGAGTGTAAGCCCCTGCCCCCGCCGCCATGCAGCGTCAATCGAGTACATGGCCCCAGCATGAAGCTCCGCACCGCGGCAGCGAGCGGGTGCGCCACACCGGGCGTGTGCGAGGCGGCTGACACGGCGCGGCACTCGCCCTTCAAGCAGGGGCTAACACTCGTCCACTTCTCAGCTCAACCTACTGGCAGCGAGTGCCCGTCGAATAGTGATTTCGACATTCTCAGATCGTCGCTTTTTCGTATGGGAAAAATGGGGGGGGTGTCCCGTAACGGGACCCCCCGGACCCACCACTTGCCGTTCCGGCCGGACATTCGGACGAGCTACAACTCCCGGATCAGATCCCCTTTTGACGAGTCACAACTCCCGAAGTCATGTCACTAAACGACAGGGGGATTGTTTCAGTAGACGTAAGCGCTTTCTGTGGAATAGGGGGTGCAATTAGGGGCTATCAAGGGGTTGGTCAGGGGGTGTTAGGGGTTATTATGGGGTGTTTAGGGTGTGTTTTGTGTCAGACACGGCTCAGGTTGAGCTGAAAAGTGGACGAGTGTAAGCCCCTGCCTTGAAGTGCGGCAGCGGGCACAGCAGTGCGCCGCCGCGGGGGATCAGCCCCGCGTTGTGCGCCGGTGTATGGCGACAGCTGTCGCTCTGTCCCTGTCCGTCCGAAGCCCTGCTTCCTCCAAGTAGTGTCGTCGCGGGGTGCGCAAGGACGCCGCGGCGGTGCGAGAGCGCTGCGCACGCCAACCGGGGGAACGGCGGCGCGCCGCCTCCCGCCCCCAACCCTGTCCCCTGCCCTGCCGCCGCCGCCGCCGTGTTGCACCGCCTCGCCTGCCCCGCCGCGGCAGTGTCCCACGCTGTAGCGGCGCAAGTTGAATTTGAAACCGAAACTTCAAAGCACTTCATCACACTCTAGTTTCAAGCGCTTACTTCCAGGCGCTTTCAACGAGGGTCTGATAGGGGCAACCTGCACCGCCCGACCACGCAACTTCACTCGTCAGCAACCCGGCCACCGCCGCCGTCAACTCCCCCTCCGTCCGCGTGACCACCACCCAGGGGCTTACACTCGTCCACTTATCGGCTCAATGTAAGCACATTTTGTGGGATGCGTTGGGCGCATGATTTCCCCCCAATCTATTAGACAGGGGGACACGGGGAGGTGTGACCAAAACGGCTCAGGTTGAGCTGAGAAGTGGACGAGCATAAGCTCCTGCCACCACCCCGGCTCCACTCGGGTACCCCGCCGCGCCCCGCTCGGTGGTAACCACGGGCCAGGGTCACCATATGATAATGCTCACCACGTCAAAGGATAATATGACAAACGCCAAACCACTTAGACACTTAGTCTGACTTAGTGCTAGTTAGTCTAACTTAGTGCCGCTCGACCAATCAGAACGCTCCATTTGGACGACTTAGTACTACTTGTTGCTAAGCGTCTAAGTGGTTTCACGCACTTTGTCATATTAAACTCAACAGATATTTGGTATAGCGCGGGGTGGATGATACAGCGAGCTCGCCGCGTCATAGGATGTCATTCAACTCAACAGACGACGGTGTAAAGCGCGGTGGATGACGTGGCGAGCTCAGAAGCTCCGTTTAAGTCAGCAAACGAGGGCTGGCACTGCGGTGAACGAGCAGAAGTGATGAGTCCCCACCAGGGGCTTACATTCGTCCGCTTCTCAGCTCAACTTGAGCGGTGTCTGACACAAGAAAACACCCTAGACACCTCAAACACCCCCTGAAATCCCCTTAACACGAGCTACTCAATCCCTACGCGCACCCCCTATCCCATACAAAGCGCTCAAGTTGAGCTAAAAACTGGACGAGTGTAAGCCCCTAGTCCCCACCACGGGCAGCCCGGCGCGGATGGCGTCCCAGTGGCTGGTATAGAAACCCGTGCCACTCACAAGAGGAGACACGAAAACGCACGCGGCCCCAAGGTAGGGCCTGGCAGAAATTGCTCGCCGCATCATATGACGTCACATAACTCAAGAAACAGTGAACTGAGGCCCCCAGGTGAATTTGGAGGAGGTTTTGTTTGTACAGCAACTTACGGATAGTGTTCGATTGAGTTTAAAACGAGGGTTCAAATGCGTTGGATGATGTGGCGGGCGATATCAGCGTGCCCCTACCCCTAGCTCCTTCGCTAAAGCATGGGCGCCCACTCGCCCGAGAAGAATGACATTTTCGCCATATATTGGCAGAAAGAAGGGAGGAGTCTTGCCGTCGCCGCTACCGCCGCCGCCTCCATCCAGGGGCTTACACTCGTCCACTGTTCGACTCAACTTAAGCGCATTCTGTGGGATAGGGGTGCATTCAGGGATTGTTTAGGGGCTGTCTAGAGGTGTCCAGGGGTATTAAGGAGTATCAGGGGGTGTTGAGAGTGTATTTTGTGCCAGAAACGGCTCAGGTTGAGCAGAGAAGTGGACGAGTGTAAGCCCCTGCCTCCATCGCGGCCTAACGCCACCACGGACGCCGAGACGGCCTGCATGAGGATGGGCTCGTAGTGCTTGGACTCCCCGACCACCGTAAGCGGCGGCGCGGCGCCTCCCAGTGCCTCGGCCAGCGCGGGCAACACCTTTCGGATGAGCACGGTGAAGGCCTGGAGGCAGGGCCGAGCACTCCATCCCCATTTAGCTCCGCCTGTGTGTTTGTAGTGTATGGGACACCAGTGTGTACCGGTGCACACTCGCCGCATCCTCCTCCCTGGCCTGGCCGCTCGTTACCGTGGACCTGAGAGGTCCTGAAATGTACCGGCAAAGCGGGACATGGTCTGACTACACCGAAAGTAAATTGGTTTCTAACTGTCTGCCCATACGCGAGGTCACTCGCGCGATCAGGCCGACCGGCCGCTTTAATTTAATCGAAGTAATCTGCCCCATCAAACCGGCCTGCCTCTCTATCTTGGACTTCGAGTTTGGAAATCAAGATTCTGTTGAAAAATGCCGAATGAATCTGACTCCCCCCTATGGGCAAACAGTCAGGTAATCATTTCGCTCTGATTTCGCTTTCGGTGTCGACAAATGTCCCGCTTTGCCGGTACAGTACATGACCCACCTGTGCAACGGCACACTAATGGCAAACCGTGAGACAGTGAGGCGAGGCCCTGCCTGTCGGTGGGCGCGGGAGTGGCTGCTGCCTATGAAGAGGATCCCGCGCCGCCCTTGCTGTAGCGCCGCAACTGCACTTTGATGTGACAAAGTGCGGGAAGCTATAAAATTTCGGGCTCTTGCTAAAAAAATCAACACAAGAATCTCGAGTCAAAAGATGCCATATCACGCCGTGATATGGCATCCTTTGACTCCAGAAACTTGAGTTGAATTTTTTGAGCAAGGGCCCGAAAATTTACAGCTTCAAGCACTTTGTCATACCAAAGTGTGAAAGAAGTTTATCATATCCTAGTGTCAAGCCCTAAGCTCCAGGCGCTTTCAAAAAGGGTATCATATACGGTCGACCTGCACCGCCCTACCTGGCCAGCCTCGGCGGCGCCCGGTCGCGGTCGCGGCGGTGTCGGCGTCCTTGGGATCCACGCACCCGCTCACGCCGCCGCCGCCGCCGCCGCCGCCGCTGCCGCCGCTGCCGCCGCGGC
>Ga0307489_10001442_pt1 | contig 15658 bp, 29 predicted proteins | sample SB12metaG_FD_202247 | JGI IMG/M metagenome (GOLD analysis project Ga0307489, IMG submission 202247) | Sea-ice brine microbial communities from Beaufort Sea near Barrow, Alaska, United States - SB 1.2 | ecosystem: Environmental > Aquatic > Marine > Coastal | place: USA: Alaska | collected... | reverse complement strand
TTAAGGGGGTGTTAGGGGGTATTTAGGGTGTGTAGGGTGTTTTCTTGTGACAGACACGGCTCAAGTTGCGCTGAGAAGTGGACGAGTGCAAGCCCCTGGTACCTGGAAGATCCCTAGAGACGACACCGAGGCCGCTGTCACCACCGCTCTCCGCGCGGGGTACACGCACGTGGACTGCGCGCCAGTGTACCGCAACCAGCTGGAGGTAGGGCATGGCAGATATTGCCCGCCACGTCGTCGAAACGCATTTTGAACCAACAGTTCTTAGAGCCTGGCAGATATTGCTCGCCACGTTATCGGGTGCCGTTCACCTAAAGAAGCGGGGGCTCAAAATGCGTGTCGGTGACATGGAGGGCGACGTCCGCCAGGCCCTCGCCGCAGGTGGGCGCCGCCATTACCGCCGCGTGCGCCGAGGGGGTGTGCACGCGCTCTGCGCTATTCATCGCCAGCAAGCGCATGACCTACGACACCAAACCCGACGACTTCGAATCCGCGGTCGGGCCAGGGGCTTACACTCGTTCACTTCTCAGCTCAACTTGAGCGCTTTCTGCGGGATTGGAGGTGTATGTAGGGGTTGTTTGGGGGTGTTTAGGAGGTGTTAGGGGGTATCATGGGGTGTACAGGGTGTATTTTGTGTGAGCAACGGCTCAAGTTTAACTCAAAAGTGGACGACTTCGAATCCGCAGCGGGGCCTGGCGGATATCGCTCGAGTACTCCACGTCATAGGACGCCGTTTAACTCCCGAAACGAGGGTTCAGAGTGGGATAGATGGCGTGACGAGTTCTGTCTGACATAGGATCCAGCGGATATCGCTCGCCACGTCATGAGAAGCCGTTTAACTCCAGAAACGAGGGTTCAAAGCATGTTAAAGGTCCTGGCCGAGATTGCTCACCACGTCATAGAAAGCCATTTAACTCAAGAGACCAGGGTCTGAAGTGTGTTGAAGGGTCTGTCGGATATCTCTCGCCACGTCATAGGAAGCCGTTTAAGTCGCGAAATGAGGGTTCAGAGTGCGACAGATGGCATGACGAGTTCTATCTGACATAGGATCCAGCGGCAATTGCTTGCCACGTCATAAGAAGCCGTCTAATTTCCGAAACGAGGGTTCAAAGTGCGTTGGATGATGTACGTAGCGAGGGGCTGGCTGATATCACTCGCCACGTCATTGGAAGCCATTCAACTCTCGAAATCATGGTTCAAAGAGCGTTGAATGAGATGACCTGGCGGATGTCGCTCGCCACGCCATAGTAAGCCGTTTAACTCCCGAAACGAGGGTTCAAAGAGCGTTGGATGAGGTGACCTGGCGGATATCGCCCGCCACGCCATAGCTCGCCGTTTAACTCCCGAAACGAGGGTTCGAAATGCGTTGGATGACGTGGCGAGCAACATTTGCCAGGCTGTAAGTCGCGACCCGCACCACCCTGCAAGATCTGGGACTGGAGTACCTGGTAAGACGGTGCAGGTTGACCCTATGAAACCCTCGTTGAAACCGCCTGGAACCAAGCGCTTCAAAGTAAAATATGCTGAACTGCTTTCAAACTTTGCTTTCAATTTCAACCTGTGCCCCTACAACATGGACTTGTTGCTGCTGCAGTGGTTGGGCCTGGCATGTATCGCTCGCCACATCACCAAACGCACTTTGAACCCTCGTCTCTACAGTTGAATGGCAACCTATGACGAGGCGACCAAACGCACTTTGAGCCCTCGTCTCTGTTGAATGGCACCCTATGACGTGGCGAACAAACGCACTTTGAAACCCCGTCTCTGTTGAATGGCACCTTATGACGTGGCGAGCAATATCCAATATCCGCCAGGCTCCGTCATACACCGCAATTGAAGGGGGGGATATTTATGAAAAGGTGGTGTAGGGGTCTAGCTCTACTGATTGGAGCTAATCAGTAATTCATAAACCTGCACCGTCTTACCCTCAAAGGTTCTGGTGTACAGCGCACCTTGAACCCTCGTCTCTTGAGTCAGACGGCACCCTACGACGCGGCGAGCAATAATGGCACCCTGTGATGTGGCGAGCAAGATTTTCCAGGCTCTGTCATACAACGCACCTTGAACCCTCGTCTCTTGAGTCAGATGGCACCCTATGACGTGGCGAGCAATCCTGGCACCCTATGACGTGGCGAGCAATATCATCCAGGCTCTGTCATACAACACACCTCGAACCCTCGTCTCTTGATTCAGATGGCACCCTATGAAGCGGCGAGCGATGTCCGCCCGACCCTATGCAGCGGCCGCTGCCGCAGATGGCGCCCATTGCGAAGCAGTGGGCAGGGGCTTACACTCGTCCACTTCTCAGCTCAACCTGAGCCGTCTCTGGCACTCAAAACATCCCCTAAACCCCTGAAGACCCCCTCCTCCCCCGCCATGAACGACCCCTAAACACCCCCTTAAACACCCCTTCTTCCGCAAAAAGCGCTTACGTTGAGCCGAGAAGTGGACGAGTGTAAGCCCCTGGCAGTGGGCGGCCATGGAGGCGTTAGTCGACGCCGGGCTGGTGAGGGACATCGGGGTATGCAACTTCAGCGCCGTCAAGCTCGAGGCGCTGATTGCCGGGCAGGGGGGGTCTTGAGAACAATCACTCGACCGACGCTGAATATCCTCCTCCTCCTCCGCGCGTCTGTATAAGCACTCCTCCGCGCGTCTGTATAAGCACTCACTGAAGGTAAGGCACGCCGGCACGTCCGATGTAGGTATAGTGCTTGTCCGCAATGACCCTCCTGCCAGGTGCCGGATACCACCCTCGGTGAACCAGGTGGAGTGCGGCGCGCACTTCCGCCAGGACGCTTTGTTGGCCGTGTGCGAGAAACACGGCGTGGTGATGCAAGCGTACGGCCCGCTCGGTAGGGTGGTGAAAGTTGACAGAATCGAAACCCCTGTTGAAAACGAAGCGCTAATGGTTTCAGCGCTTGAAACTATAATACGATCCACTTCTTTCGAATTTTGCTTTCAATTTCAGCTTGCGCCGCTACAGCTCGGCAGCGGGGACCAGTTCTCCGCGGATGGTAGGACCTGGCAGATGTTGCCTGTCACGTCATCGACGCGCTCTATAGACTCTCATACCAAAGGCCGATTTCGGTATATCGCCTGGGTAAAATGACCATACAGAGTTGCGGACAAAGCGCTAGCGCTCGGCGCGGGAAAGCGGGCGCCAGGCTGAATGCCCATACAGAGTTGCGGACAAAGCGTCAGCGCTCGGCGCGAGAACCGATATACCGAAATCGGCCTATTGAGTCGAACTGCGTCCTATGACGTGACGAGCTATATATGCCCGGCCCTAGCGGATGGGCTGAACCGCAAACGCGCGGGGCCGCCGCCGCTGGAGCACCCTGCCGTGGTCGCCGCCGCCGCCGCCACCGGCCTCACCCCTGCGCAGGTAACCATGAACCCTAAACCCTAAACCCTAAATCCTAAACCCTAAACCCTAAACGTGGTCGCCGCCGCCGCCGCCACCGGCCTCACCCCCTGCTCAGGTAATAAACATTTGTCTTCCCAATAAAGGCTAGTGCCTTGTTTGTAAAGGTTACCATAATATCTGTAGTATTTGATCGTAAATTGGTAGTAAGTTGGTGTTTGGGGACTTTTGGCCGAAACACCTCACGCCAACTTATCACTGGTAACCAGTCCACAGACAAGGCATTAGATGGTGGTGACTTCCACGCGTGTGAGATGGTCCCCATTCTGACTAACCACACGCTTCGCCTACCCCTCCCACCATACGCAGGTGCTGATTCGCTGGAACGTGGACCGCGGCGTCGCCGTCCTTCCGAAGAGTTGCAACCCCGAGCGGCAAGCTCTCAACCTCGCCGCCGCCGCCGCCGATGCCGAGGCTCTTCCGGCGGAACACGCCGCGGCGGTCGGCAGGGACTTTCATTCATCCACTTCTCAGCTCAACCTGCGCCCTTTTGGTCACTGAAATCATCCAACGAAACCAACAAAATAGGGCTAACGTTGAGTCGAAAAGCGGACGAGTGTAAGTGGCGTCACTTCACTTCGTCCACTTCTCCGCTCAACCTGAGGTATCTTTGTCACCGAACAAGGGTGCTACCACTCGACGTATCGCATTACAAATGCTGAGGTAACGCCGAAATGTGGTCGATTGTTAGCCCTTGGCGGTGGGATCCTTTGCCGAGCAGTACCGGCTGCAACACGGGTCGTTTCACACCGGGCCGGGAAAAGCGTACGCGACGCTTGCGGAGCTGTGGGACGAGGACGTCAGCTACATGGAGGGGCGGGACTTTGAGCAGCCCGAGGGGTTCGTGCTGCAGTGAGGCGTGTTCAGCAATGGGCCGATTTCGAAATACCGCCTGGGTGAAATGCCCATAAAGTTGCGGGCAAAGCATCAGCGCTTCGCGCCGGACAGCGGGCGCCAGGTTGAATGCCCATACGGGAGCTACATGGAGGGGCGGGGCTTTTAGCAGCCTGAGGGGTTCGTGCTGCAGTGAGTCTGTTCGCTCAATGAACGTTAGTAAAAGAGGAATCAGCTAGCTAGATTCGCAGGGTTGAATGCCGCTACGAGTAAGTGCGGCAGTCAATACGCCGCTATGTGAGTCACATTAATCACGTCAGATGTCGACGTGAGCAGTCGTGCGCTCCGCTAAGTGTCACGCAAAATGCAGCTACTCGTAGACGAGTAAGTCGCATCGTTGAATGATCAGTCACAGGGGCCAGGGAGACAGCCTGGTGCCTCCTCATACATGCAAAAGCGCATCTCCTCTCTCTCTCTCTCGTTATATCACAAGTCACGGGGGCCAGAGCGAAAGCACGGTGCCTGCTCAGACACTCGGATGCGTCTCTCTACGTGTCACTCGTTATATCGGCAGTACGAATAGTACAGCCTGTATCTAGACTAGGAGCTAAAGCTCCAGTCTGCTCCTCACTCTTTTGTAGTACATCTATCGACACGTGGCAGACTGGAGCAGAGCGTCGCCTCAATACAGCCGGTATCTAGACTAGGGGCTAAAGCTCCAGTATGCTCTTCACTCTTATCGACACGTGGCAGACTGGAGCAGAGCGTCGCCTCGTTATGTGATCAGTCGAAGAGCCAGGGGTTGTTGTGTTTGAACATCTTCTTCTTCATCTGCTCCTTCCCGTAGCGGCGGAGATTGAAATTGTAAGTAAAGTTCGAAGGCAGTTCATCGTATGACAGATTAAAGCGCTTAGTTCCAGGCGCTTTCAACATGGGTTTCATCGGTTCCACCTGCACCGCCTTACCTTTCGCGCCTTCATCTTCGCTATCTCCTTGCCGGACATGTGCTTGTTCTCCTCCTTGCTCTAGCGGCGTATGTTGAAATTTTGAGCTTCAAGCGCTGAGTGATTTGAAATCAAGCGCGGTCAACACGGGGACAACCTGGGGTCAATCTGCACCGCCCTACCTTGCGACGCTTCATCTCCCACAGCGCCTCCTCGAGACGGTTCACATCGCAGTAGTGGTCCATAATCGTATTGGCGTATGGCGACGGTTGGGCACCCAGCAATCCCCCCGCTCGCAATCTCCGGTCCACCGAGCTTTCCGCCGTGATCCGCCCCGTGAGTAGGGGCTTACACTCGTTCACCTTTCAGCTCAACGTAAGCGCTTCTTGTGGGACAACGGGTGTAGAGGAGGTATTCCTGGCGGGGATGGAGGGGGTATTTAGGCGTTCAGGGATGTTTTGAGTGACTGAAACGGCTCAGGTTGAGCTGAAAGCGGACGAGTGTAAGCCCCTGCCCGTGAGTTTGTTCATCGTTGCTGCGGAGCCGTACCCCTCCGCAGCCCACGCATCCGGCGCCCCTTCTCGAGCCTTCTGGCGCTCAACAGCCATCTTAGCGACTAAGGCTTTTGCCATCTCCCCGGGGTCGATGTCTCCCGTCAACGCCGCCTAGGAGGGTCAATGAGACCAAGAACTCGGACCGAGATCGGCGCGTGACCTAACTTATGGGTGAATGCGCTCACAGACGCGTGGAGGTAGAGGAGGAGAATTCCAATGGATGAGGAGGAGGAGGGGGAACAGGAGGAGGATGAGGAGGAGGAGGAGGAGGAGAAGGAGGAGGAGGAACAGGAGGAAAATGAGAAGGAGAAGAAAGATGAGGTGAACGAGGAGGAGGTGAATGAGGAGGTGGAGGAGGAGGAGGAGGGGGAGGTTCGTCGATTCAACGTCGGTCGAGGTCTCGTGGTCCATGACCTCCCTGCCGCAGCGTACTGCTCGGGGGGGAGGCCGGCGAGCACGGCGCGCGCCATCGCCGCCGCGCTGTTGTCCTCGACTTTCTTGCCGTCGGCGCCGAAGTGCAGGCTGCCTTCGTCCAGGGGCTTACACTCGTTCCGATTTCAGCTCAACTTGAGCTCTTCTGTCCACCGTGTAACCCAACTTAACTCATGAATGTGTCCTGAAGTTGCTCAAGTTGAGCGGTAACGTGAACGAGTGTAAGCCCCTGCCTTCGTCACCGCCAGCGCCGCCAAAGTTGCCGTTGCCGCCATAGTTGGGTCTGCCGCTGTTGGGGCCGCTGTTGGAGCCGCCGTTGGGTCCGAAGTTGGGCCCGGAGCCGTTGCCGTGGGCTCCTGCGGGCGGGGGAGCTGCGGGCGGCGCGGACATCATACCCGCTGGTCTGTACGCGGGGGGCGCGGCCGATTCTGATCGCCAGCCGGTGATGCGGTGAGCAGCGGCCGGGGCGGCGGAGGCGGCGGCGGAGGCGGCGGCGCCGGTGGCGGTGGTGGATGTGGAACCGCCGTGCGCCGCAGCCCTCATGGTAGGGAGCGATAGCTGATGCCCGCCACGTCATCAAACGCATCTTCAACCCTTCCCACGTCACCGCATCTTGAACCCTGGATTGTTGAGCAACCTGGCACCCTATGATCTGGCGAGCGGTAATCATCAGTCCCTTCGACTGATAGCTGATGCTCGCCACGTCATCAAACGCATCTTCAACCCTTCCCACGTCATCGCATCTTGAACCCTCGATCGTTGAGTAAACTGGCACCCTATGACCTGGCGAGCGGGAATCATCAGTCCCTACCTCATGGACATCACAGTGTTGATGGCCATCTGGTAGCGGCGCAATTGAAATTGAAAGCAAAGTTTGAAAGCAGTTGAGCATATTTGAGTTTCAAGCGCTTAGCTCCAGGTGTTTTCAACACGGGTTTCATCGATTCAATCTGCACCGCCTTACCATCTCGGCTTGCATCGCCGAAGCTCGAGGCGGTAAAAACACTTCCATCGCTGCCGCGCGCGATAACAACTCATCGTCGCCTAGCAGTGCTGCGAGCGTGGTTTCCCTGCCCTCGCCCCCAACCAGGGGCTGATGGATAGTGCTCGCCACGTCACAGGATGCCATTGCTGTTACTCAAGAAACGAGGCATCAAACATGCGTGCGATGACGTGGCGAGAACTATCCACCGGTCCCTACCCCCACCCCCATCCCCGGCCCCAGTCCCACTGCTGCCGCCGACCACTCGCAACTCCATTGGCAGCATTGCTCGCCATTTGCGCAGGTCCTCGACGAGAAAGGGACCCTGCCAGCCCCCCGAGTCGTCCGTGTAATACCACTTGGAACCGTCCACCTCAGTACCCCCCGCCCCTGCCCCCACCCCTGCCTGCCTCTCTTCCACGCAGGCACCGCCCCACCCGCCTTCTGAAGTTGGGAGTCCCGCCATCGCAGCTCGCGCCCACTCGGACATCGCCTCCGCCGGCTCCCCCTCCCCATTCTCCTCCTCCTCCCCATCCTCCTCCTTAACCTTCACCTGCGCTTGCTCCGCTTCTTGTTTCCACAGAGGAAGCTGATATGTTTCCACTGCTGGCGCTGCCGAATCCCCGGGTCTTACACTAGTTCCCATTTCAGCTCACTCTCATATATCGAGCATCTCACTAGCAGAAACATTTATTTGGGACGACACGGCTGAAGTTGATCAGAAATGGGAACTAGTGTCTGGCCCAAGGAGCCGGCGGCGTCGGCAGTGCAAGGGTATAAGCAAGATGAGCAGGACGATGAGGAGTATAATGAAGAGGAGGGGGATGATTTGAACCCTGCCGGCTCAGGGTCTGCCCACCACGCCCCGTTCCACACCCTCGCCGGTTTCTTGTTAGCTGCCGATGCCGCCTTGAACGCATCCCACTCCTCGGCCGTGTACTCGATCCCATTGATGATGGTAGTCGGGGCGGCCGCCGCCCTGGGCTGGCCCACGCGCACCAAGTCAGCCCCCGCCCCTCCAGCCGCCGCCGCCGCATACGCCGCGTACGCCGCCATCGCCGCCGCCATTGCGTCCTGCGGCGCCGCCCCGCTCCCCCCCGTCACCACCCCCACCTCCGCCCACACCTAGAGCCTGACAGACAATGCCTGCCACGTCATGTGACTCTGACACACAATGTTCGCCACATCACGTGATTCCTTGTGACTCAAGAAACAAAGGTTTATTTTGTGGATGATGACGTGGCAAGCATTATCTGTCAGACCCTACCCCCGCCGCCGGCGCCGGAGGCAGCTTCGCCACTTTCGCCTTAGCTGCCAACGCCTCTTTGCAATCACGGCCTCCACCTCCCGATCTCCCTCCTCCTAATCCATCTACTCCTATGCTTGCTCCTCCCCCCCCGGCTGCTGATAGGAGCGCCAGCAACGCCGTCTCGTCGAGCCCAATCGTCGCCCCCTCCGGCTAGGGACTGATGGATAGTGCTCGCCACGTCATGGGATGCCATTTAAGTCAACGAACAAGGGTTCAAAATGCGGTTGATGACGTGGCGAGCACTATCCAAGAGTATACTTGTCGAACTAGGCTAGTGCTGGCGATGGGGGTGGTTAAAGTAAGCTAGTATAAGCTAGTTTAGGGGCTAGTGGTTAGTGGGTCAGTGTGTTAGCATTAGCGACTACAGTGGATTAGAAAAATAGGGGGGTTTCAACTAAGCTAGTTTAAGCTAGTTTAGGGGCTAGTGCTTAGTAGGCTAGTTTAGGGGCGACAAGTATATCCAAGAGTCCCTACCTCAGGCGCCTCCCACATGGTCTCGCGGGTGAGCGCGTTATAGTAGTAGTACTCACCGCTCTCCCCGTCCCACGTCTGTGTCCACTCGCCGGGCCCCGCCGTCCAGGGCCTGCCAGATATTGCTCGCCGCGTCATCCAACGCACTTTGACCCCTCGCCTCCAGACTTAATCGGCACCCAATATGGTCAATATGGCCAGGCGGATATTGCGCGCCACGTCATCCAACGCACTTTGGACCCTCGTCTCTTCAGTGAAATGGCACCCTATGATGTAGTGAGCAATATCTGCTATGCCCTACCGCCGGCTCCTCTTCTGGATGAAACCCGCGCTCGGACGGTTCCAGCTCCGCGGTAGGCGGAGCGTCAAACGTGACGGCGGCGGTTTTGATACCTGGGTGCGCCATGCCCATCTTTGCGGCTACCTTGGCGCAGGGCCGTATGACTCATAAAACGACACAGCTCAGCGTCAGCCATCAGGTATCGGAGCCCACTCGCCGCGGCGGCGGAGGCGGCGGTGGCGGCTGAGGGTGGCTCCAGCACTCTATAGCGCGCGCTGCCGGCGCCGGGTCGCTCCAACGTATTGGGTGATACCGCGAAGATCTCAAGTCTTGAGACTGGAAAAAAGGGCACCCGTGTGGGGTCCTGCCTCGGCCGCTTCGATGGTCCGCACGGAGGCGAGCGCCTCCTCCACCTCCCAGCGCTCGCCGTAGTTAGCCTCGGGCCGCGGCGCGGCGCCGAGCAGGAGGGTCACTGAGCACAACGACTCCACCCACGTTGAATGGACGACAAACCACACCCGGGGTGCCCGCCGAGGTACAAATCCTACGACGGTCTAGGGTCCTCCACGGACCGAGTCCGCGCGTCTGTATGAGCATCCACCCTGAAGGTCAGCCGTGCGGGCACGTCCTTCCTGCGGTTTAGTCGCTGTTCTCAACAACCCTCCTGCCAGGAATGTTGGAGCCCGCGAAGATGGATGCGGTGCGTCGCTTGGATTTCTCTTTGGCGTCGGCGACGGCCCGCGCCATTTTATCGGCATTGATTTTAGCCACGGCAGCGGACACGGCAGCAGCGGCGGAGGCGGCGGGGCCGGCGGCGGCGGCGGCGGCGGCGGTGCTCTCGGGCGCCTTGCGCTTGTTCGCGTCGCCGCCGCTGAAGCCCTGTGGGTGTTGCCATCCCTGCTTCATGGCGCGGCGACAAGTGCAGAGGGAGAGAGACCTAAATTGCGCTCCAGCCATGTCCGCATTGTGAGTTGGACGATGTGGCGAATCCATGGTCTATTAACTCGCCGAAATGAGTCCTCGCCAGCAGATGGGCACCCTCCCGAACTCGAAATTGCGCGCGCCGGATCACTCCTGCCCGCACGCCGCGTGACGTCTCCTTCTCTGCCCCGATGTCGCGCTTCGTGTATGGGTCCCTGATGGCGCCCGAGGTGGTACAAGCCTTGCTGGGGCGCGTGCCCACCCGCGAGCCCGCCTCGGTGGCCGGATACCATCGATACCGCATCCCCGACCGCATCTACCCCGCCCTCGCTGCTGCGTCGAGCACCTCCAAGGCTGGGGCTTACACTCGTTCACTGCTCAGCTCAACTTCAGCGCCTTCTGTGTGACAAGGGGTGCAGTCAGGGGTTGTTTCGGGGGTTTTCAGGGGGTGGTAAGGGTATTAGGGGTGTTTGGGGCGTGCTTTTGTGTCAGAAACGGCTCAAGTTGAGCTGAATAGTGAAAGAGTGTAAGCCCCTGCTCCAAGGTGGACGGAGACGTTATGGTAGGGCCTGGCGGATGCTGCTATGGCTCGTGATGTCATAGGATAGGATGTCATCGCATGGAACTCAAGAAGTCGAGAAGCGATGATTCAAAGTGCGTATTGGATTACATGGCAGGTAACATATCTGCCACGGGGCCCTTGGGTGTGAGTGGGTTGACTGCGCGCGAGCTCGCGATTCTGGACTGGTTTGAGGATGCCGCGTACACGCTCACGCGCGTTGACGCCATCTATGCGGTGAGTGAAGGCGGCGGCGGCGGCGGAGGGAGCGGTTGCGGGGGCGGGAGCAGCGGCAGGGGCTTACACTCGTCCACTTTTCGGCTCAACGTAAGCACATTTGTGGGATGCGTTGGGTGCATGATTTTCCCTGAGTCTATTAGACAGGGGGACACGGGGAGGTGTGACCAAAACGGCTTCAGTTGAGCTGAGAAGTGGACGAGTGTACGCCCCTGAGCGGCGGTGCGGAAGTGGAGGAGCGCATGGCTCAGGCTGAACCCGCCAACCCCGACGGCAGCAGAGTTGGGGCATCGCAATCAGCTGGAGCTGGTGGCGGAGGTGGAGGTGGGGACGGGGAGCGGCGGCCCATCGCCCGGGGTGTACTCGGCGCGCAAGGCATGGACTTACACTCGTCCACATCTCAGCTCAACTTGAGCCGTATCTGACAAAGAAGCACACCCTGAACACCCCCTAACACCCCCTGCCACCTCGTAAACACCCCCTGGATACCCCCTGAAAGCACCCCCTATCACATACAAAAGCGCTTACGTTGAGCCGAAAAGTGGACGAGTGTAAGCCCCTGGCGCACGGCCCCCGCCCCGGCCCCGGCACCGCGGAGGAAGGTATCATGGCCTACGTGTTCTTGGCAGGGCCTTACACTTGGAGTGCTATTTACAGCTGAACTTTGAGCCATTTGTCCTCAAGCCCTGAAAGCACTTGAGTAGTTGCGTCATCCTCCTCGTCTTCCCTCCTCCTTTTCCTTTTCCTCCTCCTCCTCCTCCTCCTCCTCTTCCCTCCTCCTTTTCCTCCTCCTCCTCCTCCTCCTTCTCATAACGCCTCCTGCTCCCCCTCCGCGCCCGCACGGCTGCAAGCATGAAGCCCGGTATCGTCTTACTGTTTCATCGTTAATACCTCAAAGACGTTTACCAAGGGGGGAGGCATTACAATGTTTTTTTGGATGCTTACATTGAGCGGAAAACGAAAACGTACGTAAGGCCTTGCTTGGTGGACACTGCGGGGCTATACGGCAGGGGCCTACACGCGTCCACTTCTCAGCTCAACCTGAGCCGTTTCTGACACAAAATACACCCTGAATACCGACTGATGCTCTTTGATACCCCTGGCACCTCACAAGCACCCCCTAAACAATCCCTGAATGCACCCCTATCCGACAGAATGCGCTTAAGTTGAGCCGAAAGGTGGACTAGTGTAAGCCCCTGCTGTACGGCACGTGGGACTATGACGAGTTCCGATCGCAACACCTGGAGGACTTCGTAGCCATGTGCGAGGCGTTCAGGGTGGACGTTCAGGACAACGACCTTCCTGACGAAGAGCGGGGGGAGGAGGAGGAGCAGGAGGTGGAAGCGGAAGCAGCACCTTGAGGATGTCGTGGCGATGTGCCAGGTGTTTAGGGTGGACGTTCAGGACAGCGACCATTTCTGACGAAGAGGGAGGCGAGGAGGAGGAGGAAGAGGAGCAGGAGGCGGAGGAGGAGGAGGAGGAGGAGGCGGAGGAGGAAGCAGCACCCTGAGGATATCGTGGCTATGTGCGAGACGTTCAGGGTGGATGTTCAGGACAACGACCTTCCTGACGAAGAGCGGGTGGGAAGAGGAGGAGGAAGCAGGAGGAAGCAGCACGTTGAGGATGTCGTGGCGAGGGGCGAGGCGTTTAGGGTGCACGTTCAGGACAGCGACCGTCCTGCTGAAGAGGGGGAGGAGGAGGAGGCAGCGCCTTGAGTTGGTGAAGAGGACTGGGGTCTCCAACTCGTGGGTCCTGACATACTCGTAGGAAACATTCATTTTATAATTAACGTCTCTAGCTAGCTCTATTTTGTTTTCTTCCACCAAGCAACTTCTCCCCCGGGCCCGACATGGACAAGGCGGCGCCACCGGGGCTATGCTTGTCGGACTAATGCAGTGCTGGCGATGGGGGTGCTTAAACTCAGTGTCGGGTCTGGTATCGAAGATATGGTACCGAATCCCGTTCGACCAATCAGAACTCTCCATTTCGTAAATCCCACCGACCGACTCGCCAAGTGTCCGACCGGGTCGCCATCCTTAAGTAAATAGGCCCTCGATTTCGATGAGATAAGGGTGAGAAGTAACCCCTACTGTACACTGAATTTAAACAAAGCTACGCGTAGCTAAGCTAGTTTAGGGGCTAGTGGTTCGTGGGTTAGTGGGTTAATATTGGGGACAACAGTGGGTGAATAGAATAGGGGTGTGTAAACCAGGCTGGTTTAAGCTAGTTCAGGGGCTACGAGTAGTGCTCAGTGCGCTAGTTTTGGGGCGACAAGCATAACCAGGGCAGCCCCCCGCCGGAGCCGGTCCAGCAGTTTCACATCCGGTGCGGATCCGGCCGGATCCGGTTGCCGGATCCGCCGGATCCGCGACATATCGAGCGCTCGCGAGCCCTGTCTACGGATCCGTCCAATCCGCAATGCTCAGCATTGGTCAGCAAAAAGTCAGCCGCCGCCAGTCAGCATGACTCTCGATCTGGTAGCCCCTCCTTTGATTGGTCGAGGGTCAGAAAACTGAAAAACGGGTGAAAGTTCAAAAGTAACGCCAAAAACGTCCTTGGGCCCCATAAAACGCCACGTGAAACAATCTTCCTCGGCATCTGCATCTGCCATCGCTCACGAGCGCAGGGCTGTGAGCCTGTGATAAACACCGCACCGCCGGCGCTGCTATCGAGTCCATCTTGAACGGTTAATGCGTTCAGGGGCAGGGCAGCGGTGGTCAAGGAAGGGCCAGCGTACGCTTTTGGGGAGAGGTAGATTGGTTCATCCAAGGGGGAGCGTCCTAGAAAGGGTTCTCACATGCCGCATCCCGTGCGGCGCGCCGCCGCAGACGCCGGAGGCTCGCATCGCGCGCAAGGGGCGCCGAAGCTCCGGCTCCGGGTGCTGGGGAAACCGCAGGTGGGCGAGGCGCTAATCGCCGCCGCGGCCGGGGTGCCGCAGGGCGCGCAGTGCGGTTTCGTGTGGAGTCGTCGCAGGTGCGCGCAAACGCTGTCTGCCTCGCTGCCTGCCCCACCCTCATTCCGTGCCTCGTTCCCGTCACGTCAACCCCGTCCTCCTCGCGTCGCTGCCGCCCGCTCCAATCGGGCCACACGCGCCGCCTCCCCCGCGCGGCGCCTACACGGGATGCCGCGTCGTGCGTCCTCCGCGGGGCGGCGCAGCGCCTCTTCCGTGTGTATGCCGCGTATTGTGTTAACCCACCCATCGATGCGAGTAGCAACAACAAAGGTGACGACAGGATGCGATCGTACGATCCGAGTGGCCGGCGACGGCGCCGCCGCCCGCGGCCCTTCTTCCCTTCCCCCCCCGAACTCGCCGCCCGCCGCCGCCCAGCCCGCGTCCAACGAATCGTTTGCCGGCGAGACGCGCCGCGCCATCGGCGACGAGCGCGGGGAGAACGCGGACGCTGACTTCCTCTCCGCGGTTTTCCTTTTTGTCGGTTTCGTGCAGGTCCGATGGCTCCGAGGCAGGGGCTTACACTCGTCCACTTCTCAGCTCAACCTGAGCCCTGTCCGACACAAAACAGACCCTACATGCTCCCTAGTACCCCCTAACCCCTCCTGGACATCCCCTAGACAACCCCTAAATGCACCCCCTATCCCACAGAAAGCGCTTAAGTTGAGCTGAAGAGTGAACGAGTGTAAGCCCCTGCTCCGAGGAGCCGATCGCCGGTGCGACAAAGCCCATCTACGCGGCCACCGGCAGGGGCTTACACTCGTCCATCTTTCAGCTCATCTTAAGCGCTCTGCATGGGATGAAGGGTGTACGTAAGGGGTTGTGTAGCCCGTGTTAAGGGGGTGTTTGGGGGTGTTTAGGGTGTGTAGGGTGCTTTCTTGTGTCAGACACGGCTCAAGTTGAGCTGGGAAGTGGACGAGTGTAAGCCCCTGGCCACGGGGGAAGATGTGGAGTGCGAGCTGGTGGTACAGGCGACGATTCAGCTGTCGGCAGGGGCTTACATTCGTCCACTTTTCGGCTCATCGTAAGCGCCTTTGGTGGGATACGCTGGGTGGTCCATGGAGTTTTTTGTGACAAATACGGCTCAGGTTGAGCTGAGAAGTGGACCAGTGTAAGCCCCTGGCTGTCTGACGGGGGCGCCCGCCCGCTGGCAGGGGCTTACACTCGATCACTTCTCGGCTCAACGTAGGCACGTTGTGTGGGACAGGGGGTGTATTTAGGGGGTATTCAAGGGGTATTTTGCAGGTGTCAGCAGGTGTCAGGGGGTGTTTGGGGTGTAATTTGTGTCAGAAACGGCACAGGTTGAGCTGAATAGTGGACGAGTGTAAGCCCCTGCCCGCTGGTGCTGTCCGCGACCACCGCGTCGAGGATCAGCGCGCCTGGATACGGTGGGGCGCCCCCCATCCTCCTCCTCCTCCTCCTCCTCCTCCTCCTCATTCTCCTCTTCCTCCTCCTTCTCCTCTTCATCATCCTCCTCCTCATCCTTCTCCTCCTCCTCCCCCCCCCTCCTCCTCCTCCTCCTCCTCCTCCTCCTCATCCTCCTCCTCATCCTCCTCTCCTCCTCCTCCTCCTCCTCCTCCTCCTCCTCCTCCTCATCCTCCTCCTCCTCCTCCTCCTCCTCCTCCTCCTGCTCCTCCTCCTCCTCCTCCTCCTCCTCCTCCTCCCCCTCCTCCTCCACCTCCTCCTCCGCCTCCGCGCGCCTGTGTCAGCGTCCACCCCTCAGGTAAGTCACGTTTCGATCTCAACCTTGAGAGGGTTGTG
>Ga0307489_10001441_pt1 | contig 15676 bp, 27 predicted proteins | sample SB12metaG_FD_202247 | JGI IMG/M metagenome (GOLD analysis project Ga0307489, IMG submission 202247) | Sea-ice brine microbial communities from Beaufort Sea near Barrow, Alaska, United States - SB 1.2 | ecosystem: Environmental > Aquatic > Marine > Coastal | place: USA: Alaska | collected... | reverse complement strand
GCCGCCCCCGCCCCCCCTCCCGCCGCCGCCGCCGCCGCCGCCGCATCCCCTTTATCTCCTCCCCCGCCGCGGCCGCCGCGGCGCCGCGCCGCCACCTCCCTGGCGAACTCCTGTATGACAGCGAGCGCATTCTCGCCGTACGCCTGGATGGTCCCCCGGCGGATTCGCTCGGGCAGGTCCTGCGCGGTGTGGTAGGAGTACCCGTCCAGCAACGAGGGTCACGAGAGTTTAGGGTTTAGGGTTTAGGGTTTAAGGTTTAGGGTTTAGGATTTAGGGTTTAGGATTCGGGAGTTTACAAAGTGGAGGATCACGAGCAGGCATGATCACCCTTGCCACGTCGTAGAGACGCCGTTTGAATCAATGAACGAGGGTCTAAAATGCGGAGGATGACGTGGCAGGCATTATACACTCCCCACGTTACATGATGCCATTCAACTTTGATAAACAAGCGTCTACAATGTGTCTACATTGTGTCTACATTGTGTCTACAATGTGTCTACAATGTGTCTACGATGTGGAAGATGACGTGGCAAACATGATGGACCATACCCCACCAGCATGCTGGCTACGTCCACGCCCGGGAGGTTGCCGTGCGCCAGCGTCGGATCCGCGAAGACGCTGAAGTCGGTGTCCACCGGTAGGGACGCGAAGCGCACGAGGTCGCGGATGGACGCGGTGGCGACTGGCCGCGGCGCGACCCGCATGCAGGGGCTTACACTCGTCCACTTCCCAGCTCAACGTAAGCAACTTCTGTGGGATAGGGGGTGTTTAGGGGGGGATTCAGGTAGTGTTTAGATCGTGTTTAGGGGTTGTTGTTGGGTATCAGGGTGTGTCAAGGGTTATTCAGGGTGTATTTTGTGTCAGAAACGGCTCAGGTTGAGATGAAAAGTGGACGAGTGTAAGCCCCTGCCCGCATGTAGGCCTGGGCCGGCCAGGCGCCGCCCTCGCGGAACATCACGTCCGGCCCTGCCGTGCCCGTGGCCTCCAGGTTGAGCACCACGCCGACGGACGGCGCCCACGGGTGATGCGCCACGAACCCGTGCGCCGCCTGCATCGCTGCCCAGGGACGCCGCAATAATGCTCGCCGCGTCATAGGATGGCGTTTAAGTCTTGACACTGTAAACAACGCTCGCCGAGTCATAGGATGGTGTCTAACTCTTGACACTTTGAATAACGCTCGCCGCGTCATCGTCAGAGGATGGCGTGTAACTCTCAACACGCGAGGTGAATGATGTGGCGTGGTTCGCATGACGCCGGGTTTGATGGGGTTTAGGGTCTAGGGTTTAGGGTTTAGGGTTCAGGGTTTAGGGCCCCGGCCCCCAGCCCCCCGGCCCCACGAAGGTCTCCTCGCCGCCGTTAAAGAGGAACACGACGGGCGCGGCGGGCGGCGGCATCGCGGCCACCATCACCCGCAGCGCCTCCAGCATGATGCCCACGCACGACGCGCAGTCCGCCGCGCCCGGTGACCCCAGCGTGCTGTCGAAGTGCCCTTTGACCAGGGGCTTATAGTCCTCCACTATTCGGCTCAACGTAAGCACATTTTGTGGGATACGTTGGGTGCATGATTTTCCCCCAATCTGTTAGACAGGGGGACAAAGAGGGGTGTGACCAACACGGCTTAGGTTCAGCTGAAAGGTGGACGAGTGTAAGCCCCTGCCGTTGACCAGCACCGCGCCGCGCGCCGCGTCCATGTCCATCCCGTCGCATGGGGACCACTCAATAATGCTGCAACACGTCATTCACCACGTGTCAGACCCTCATGTATGACAACGTGCGTCGAAGTGTTACGAGCAAAAGCAAAAGCAAAAAGCATGGACCAATCACAGGCTCGCACAGGCTCGGAACGGTTTTGATCCGACCCTGTGATTAGTCCATGCTTTTTGCTTTTGCTTTTGCTCGTAACACTTTGACGCACTTTGTCATATTGAGTACACTGCATCCTATGATGTGACGTGGCGAACGTCGGTGCATCTGGCCTGCCTTTCGGCGCGATACGGACCGCGAGGTTGGTGAGGTTGGTGTAAGCGTTAGCAATGTCCGCGTTGAGGAAAGTCTGGCGGAATGAGCCGGTGGCGCGGTGGAGGAGGAACTCCGCTTGGATGTTGCCCACGCGCGTCGCCTCCGCCATATCCACCACCTTGCTGTAGGGGCGCCCGAGTTGAAACTGAACGCAAAACGTGAAAGCAGTGTACGTATCATGTGTAAGGTTCAGGCGCTACGACCAAGCGCTTTCAACGCGGGTTGCAACTGGTTTCAGCAAGCAGCAGCGCCCCATGGACTGGGGGGGGTATATTTTATTAAAATTTGGGGTATTCACTTGGAGCTAGCGGTCGGTTGTATGTGAATTAGGAGCTCGGAGCCATTTTATCTCTAAAATTGAGAGAGTAGCGCCCCACCTGGCGCGCCTGGGCAGCCACGTACTCTGCCGCACGCTCCACGCCGGGCGTGCTCACCACCCGCTCACCGATCTCCGTCGCCAGCACGTGGACGTGCGCCATGGCTCGCCCCTCGGAGAACCGCACTACATCGGCGTCCAAGCCGAGTGGCTCGGGGACGTTATACTGGACAGACCCTGTAATGAGGCGAAGATGTGGGGGTGAATTCTTAGCCGTAGCTGTGACCACTGTCACTGTGAGAGGCGTGTACGCCTCGCATGAGCAGGAAGGTGGGTGCAAAGCAAATCAAATCAAAGAAGATTCTTTTTGGCGATGGGGAGAATGGAATCGGTGGTTTGGTGCGAACCTCGCGCGAGCAGGAGGGCGGCGGCGACCAGCGTCACGGCGATGATGGGGTGGACGCCGGCTACGGGGGTGGAGGCGGGCGACGCCCCATCCCGCTCCTTCCCGCTCCTTCCCACTCCATCCCTCTGCTGCCCTCTCCATCCCACTCCATTCCAATCCGCGCCGCCGCCCTGCTCGCCACTCGCGCCCACCACATCCTCGCGGCCGGCTCTCCTGCGCATCGCGTTGTTCTGGACGTGCAGTTACGATTGGGCTGATGACTGATGGACTCCACGCGTGCGCGGTGTAAGGTAAGTGCGTGCCTGGCGACTCTCGCGGAGCTGTCAGTGAAGATATCTGATATTTTTAGCCAATCAGATGCAAGATGAGGGTGCCGTTCTGCCGACCGACCTGAGTTATGATCCGGCCGGGACCAACAATTCTGAACCGCTGTGTTGCGGGGCGGCGTCGTTATTGCCCGCACTCTCCTGCACGCCGCGCCGTGCCATCATGATCAGCGCCATAAAGAAGTTCTCCGATGAACGCATCCCGGAGAGCATGAAGCAGAAGATGCAGGAGCTGGGTAACATTGTAGCGCCTCCCAGCGGAGGCGGCTCCTCCGGTAAATCTTTGTTTTTTGAGCCCATCTTGCGCAGCCCGCTACATTGTAAACCTCCTGTCTTCCACAGGCAGCGACGCCGCCGCCGAGAAGCCCGAGCTGATTCCCCTCAGGACGCTCCAGAAGCCCCCCATGCCGAACGCTGAAGGCACGCCGGAGATGGCGAGTGCTTCACGCAAATGCCCCCCCGTCTCCTTTGCTTGTTGTTGAGTCCTGTCAGTGAACACTCGCCTCCCACACTGGGCGAGCCGTGGACGAGCCGAACGATATGAACGTCGACTGAACAGCCTCTTCCTCCCGCGTTCCGCAGAGGCTTCTCGTCGTCCTCCAACCGCCGGTGAGCTCACGCGCCGTCATCGGTCGCCGCCCCGTGCCTTGTCTCGTCGCCCGCTGAGGGTGCCCCTATTCCTTTCCCCACCGTTGCTGACACAGAAAAGAGCATCCGCGCTGCGTTACCTCGTCACCCGGCGCTGACAACCTCCACGCTTGCCTTCCGCAGGAGGAGCTCCCCCCTCCACCCCCCGCTGCCGGGACGTATTCGTTCGTCGTCGTCGTCGGGAACATGGTGTACGTGTCCGGCATCGGCCCGCTGGCGCCGGAGGCTTCGTCGCACGTGGCCAAGGTGGCAGGGGCTTGCACTCGTCCACTTCTCAGCTCAACTTAAGCCGTTTCGGACACAAAATGCACCCTAGACACCCCGTAATACCCCGTTAACACCCTCAAAGCCCCCACAAAGAACCCCTAAACGCACCCCCTGTCGCACAGCAAGCGCTTTAGTTGAGCCGAAAAGTGGACGAGTGTATAAAGCCCCTGCCAGGTGGGCGCTGTGGAGGACAAGGAGGCCGGCGTGGTGGGCGTCGACGCCGGGAAAGCGGCGGCGCGGGCGTGCGCGCTCACCATGGTGCGTGGTTGTGTTTGTGTTTGCGCGCGTGTGCGGGTCCGAACATATGTGTCAGAATCCCTGGCTCATTCCTGTTCTCTTCTCCGGCTTCGGCGCAGCTCTCGGTGCTCCGCGCACAGCTGGGGTCGCTCAACCACGTCAAGCGCCTCGTCAAGGCCACGGGTGCGACACTGCATTGCCACGTTTCCTTCGCACGTCTCCGAGACGCGTCATTGCAACGCCCTGATTTTTCCCGTCTGGCGTGCAGGATTCGTGAACTGTACTGCGGATTTTACGGGCCAGCCGGAGGTGATGAACGGGTTCAGCGAGACCATGATTGAGGTCTTCGGCAGGGGCTTACGCTCGTCCACTTTTCGGCTCAACTTAAGCGCATTCTGTGGGATAAGGGTGCATGTAGGGTTTGGTTTGGGGTTGTTCAGGAGGTGTCAGGGGATGCAAAGGAGTGTCCGGGGTGGTTTGGGTGCATTTTGCGTCAGAAACGGCTCAGGTTGAGCTGAGAAGTGGACGAGTGTAAGCCCCTGGTCTTCGGGGAGCGCGGGCGGGCGGCGCGCTCCGCCGTGGGCGTGGGCAGCCTGCCCCGGGGCTGGGCCGTGGAGGTGGAGGCCATCTTCGAGCTAGCCGACAACTTGTAAACCGTGTGTGTAAAATCAATCGTCCGACGCCAAGCTTACTGTTTTGATTTTCGTCTTTGAAAGTATAAGTACAGCAGGCTTCTGCCAATTTCGATGCGCGCTCGTTCGCCTTGAACCACCATCACATGGTTTGGAAAACTCCTTCACCCACGTCACACCTCATCAGTCGTCCGACCGGTACATGAGCACCCCCCCCTGCTGCAGCCCCCCCTCCACCAGCGTCACTCCGCCGTCCGCGCCGCGCGAAAACACCCGGCGCGGAAAGTTGGACACCAGGCTATACTTCTCGCCCACGCCGTCCCATGTGTCGATAAAGTCGAAAATATCCCCGATGGTGTCTGCGGTTCGGAAGCGGCGCTCCTTGCGGGACCCGTCCGGCAGCCGCACAGCCGACGTGCAGGGACTTACACTCGTCCACTTCTCAGCTCAACCTAAGCCGTTTTGGTCACATCTTCCCGTGTCCCCCTGTCTAATAGACTGGGGGAAAAGCATGCACCCGACGTATCCCACAAAATGTGCTTACGTTGAGCCGAAAAGGACGAGCGTAAGCCCCTGCCAACTTGCACACCCCGGCGCCCGCAGAAACCGGCTCCTCCCTGAGCGCCGCGGCCTTCTCCTGGAGCCGCCGCTCGATGAGCCGCCGCCGCTCCTCCCCCTCCGCCAACGCCGCCGCCGCCGTCGCCGCCGCCTCCGTCTCCGCCGCCGCTTCCACCGCCGCCGCCTCCGCCGCCGCTACCGCCGCAACCCGCGCCTCGTCCTCGCGGGTGGCGTCGGCCTGCAGGCTGGCGCGGAACGCCTCGTCCTGCTCGTCCCGCAGGCGGCGGGAGTGGTCCACCTCTGCCCGTTGGCTGCGCGCCGCCACCATCCCCGCGCTCTGCTGCTCCAGCGTCTGCGCCAGCAGCGACACCAGGTGGTCCGCGCTCACCGCGCCCTCGCATCAGGGGCTTACACTCCTCCACTTGTCGGTTCACCTTAAGCGGTTTCAGCGGGATAGGGCGTACATTTAGGGGTTGTCTAGGGGGTGTGTAGGGTGTGCCAGGGGGTAATAGGGGGTGTCTAGGGTGTATTTTGTGTCAGAAACGCTCAGGTTGAGCTAAGAAGTGGACGAGTGTAAGCCCCTGCCTCACACGTCATGACCAGGCTGACGCGGCTGTTGACGCTGGAGAGCAGCGCGACGTACGGGAACGTGGAGGGCGCCACGCCCGCGGCCAGCTGGAACGCGTCCGTGCGCCGCACGTCGCCGCCCCACACCAGGGGCTTACACTCGTTCCCATTTCCGCTCAACTTGAGCTTACTTTGCCCCTTTCCGCTCAACCTTAGGCTTACTTTGCCCCCAATGTGACCCAAAATAACCCGTAGATGTGTCTCGAAGGTGCTCAAGTTGAGCTCTAACGTGAGCGATGTGTCACGAAGATCCTCAAGTTGAGCTCTGAAGTGAGCAAGTGTAAGCCCCTGCCCCACACCACAAAGTGCTCGCGCAGCATCGCCGTCACCGCGGGCGCCGCGAGCACGTCGCGGCAGAACGCCGGCACGTCGCCGTGCGAGGGCGAGTGCAGGTACACGAACAGAAACTTGAGCTGGGTCTGCGCCATGCGCAGCGCCTCCTTGTGCGACACCTCTACAAAGTCGGGCACCACCGGGCCGTACAGCAGGGGCTTACACTCGTCCACGTCAGAGCTCAACTTGAATAACTCCAGGACACATTGACGAGTTAAGTTGGATTATACGGTGGACAGAGGAGCTCAAGTTGAGCTGAAATGACAACGAGTGTAAGGACCTGCCGTACAGCTCGCGGAACGTCTGCTTGAAGGCCACCGCGCAGGGGCTTACACTCGTCCACTTCTCAGCTCAGCTTGAGCCGTGTCTGACACAAGAAAATACCCTGCATACCCCAAACACACTCTAACACCCTGTTAATACGGGCTATTCAACCCCTGACGTACACCCCCTATCCCATACAAAGCGCACAAGTTGAGCTGAAAAGTGGACCAGTGTAAGCCCCTGCCACCGCGCTTGTGATGGGCTCGTCCACCTCGCCGCCCACGGCGTGCGGCAGCGTCCGCACGCGCCGGGCAAGACCGGGGGGGAGCAGACGGTTCAGAAGGCCGCCGACGAGCTGGGAGAGCGGGGAGGGAGAGAGGGGAGGGAGGGGAGGGAGGGACAGGGCGGCGGGGGAGGTCACTCAGTGGGCGCCAGAGTGGGCGGGCAGGAGCTGACGAAATGTGACGTCGACTGGGAAGGGGTGTAAGCCCCTGGTGTACGTATGGAAAAGGGAGAGAGAGAGCGGGTACGACAGTGTGGGCTCGCCGTGGCAATACAGTGCGCGTGCCGGCGACCCACCTTGAATCCGAACCCCACCACCTTGAAGACGAGGCTGAGGCTTGTCTTGACGATGGCGACGGGCAACCCTAGGAGCGGATTCGGAGCAGCGGGTGCCGCCGCGGCTGCCAACGGATGCGCGCGACGGGGCCCGGCGCCCGCCCCCTCACCCCCCCCGGCGGCGCCCGCCTGGCCCGGCGGAGGAGGCTGAAGATCGACGGCGGGCGGGGGCGCGCCAATGCCAATGGCGGTGTTGACTGCCGCCTCCAGGTCAAAGCCGTGCGCCTCGAGCAGGCGCCGGCAATCCGGGGCTTACACTCGTCCACTTCTCAGCTCAACTTGAGCCGTGGCTGACACAAGAAAACACCCTACACACCCTAAACACCCCCTAACACCCCCGTAACACGGGCTGCACAACCCCTACGCGCACCCCCTATCCCATACAAAGCGCTCAAGTTGAGTTGAAAAGTGGACGAGTGTAAGCCCCTGCCGGCAGTATTGCAGGTCCGCCACGCCCGTCACGCTCGCCAGCGTTTGTATCTTGTCCTCCTCGGATGGCTCCATCGCCGGCGAGGAGGTCGGAAGGGGGGGAAGGGGCGCGGCGCGGCGGCGACGCGCGTGAGCACAGTAGGGCGCTGTAATCCAGTATCACAACCTCCCGCGCGTACGGTGCGACCTAGAACCGCGCGCGCGCTGGGAGTGGTGTTACAAGACTAACGAGATGTCGCGTCGTCCAGCCTTCTTGACACGTTGTGTTTCCTGAGATCCCGACTGGCACTTTTCGGGCGCTTTTTCTCCCACGTTCAACCACACGAAATTGTGTGCGAACATTTTTGCCTGTTCCAGAGCGTTCAGTTGGCATTTGGTTGAGGCGTTCACTGCGATTCTACGGTGTGATTGCACTGTGTGGCACGCCTTGGAGACGTGAGTGTGGTATGACAAAGGCCTGAGGCAAGTCTGCTCAGCGCAGTGAGTCTCATGTCTACCCCGGTTAAACCACCAGGCAGTCTACAACCGTTGACACGCCGCGCACCGCCTGCAACGCTAAGGCGGACACGGGAAGCTTCGCGCAACGCAGTCTTCGTGACAATGTATACGAATGTATATTATGTTATCATATGGTCGTTCGAGATGGGTCTACCAGTACCCACTATCTTGCACTCCCGCAGGAGGAAGCCGCTGCGCCGATTGTATGTTATTTATCCTTGATGTGTAGCTGCACTCCGCCGACTCCGCCGAGTGGCACCGCGCGCCTCCCGACTATATTTATTTGGACTCGTCTTGGTCGTCATGGTCCTCGTCATCGTCGGAGTCCCCAGCCGCCAGCGCGGCAGCCCGCTTGGCGGCCTCCCTGCAGGGGCTTATACTCGTCCACTTTTCAGCTCAACTTGAGCCAATTCTGACCCATACCCTAGACACCCCCTGATACCCCTCAACACCCCCTAAACCACCCCTAAATGCACCCCCTACCCCACACAATGCGCTTATGTTGAGCCGAAAAGTGGACGAGTGTAAGCATCTGCCTCCATGGCCTCCGCCGCCGCCGCCGCGCCCATGGCCGCCGCCTCGGCGCGCTCCTCGTCGGTGGGCCCCGCGGGCAGGGGCTTACACTCGCTCACTTCAGAGCTCAACTTGAGGTCCTTCGAGACACATTGCGCACATTAGAGCTCAAGTTGAGCACCTTCAGGCCACATCCACGGGTAACTTTGGGCTATATGGGGCACAACGTGAGCTTAAGTTGAGCGGAACGGGGCAACATAAGCTCAAGTTGAGCGGAAATGGGAACGAGTGTAAGCCCGTGCCCGCAGGCATCTGCGGTGGCGGGTTGTCCACCGTGCCCCCCGCCGCGCTAACACTGTCGCGCAGCCGCGTGTTCTCACCCGACAGCGCCGTGCACTGCCCTAGCAACCGCTTCACCTCGCCGCGCAGGCTCTCGTTGTCCTCCGTGAGGCCACCCACGCGGCCGCCCAGCAGGGGCTTACACACGTCCGCTTTTCAGCTCAACCTAAGCCGTTTTGGTCACACCTCCCCGTGTCCCCCTGTCCATAGACTTAGGGGGAATCATGCACCCGACGTATCCCACAGAATGTGCTTACGTTGAGCCGGATAGCGGACGAGTGTAAGCCCCTGCCGCCCAGCTCCTCGCACTCCGCCTGCTTGCGCAGCCGGGACCCAGGGGCTTACACTCGTCCACTTCTCAGCTCAATTTGAGCCGTGTCTGACTCAAGAAAACACCATTCACACCCTAAACACCCCCTAATACCCACTTGACATGGGCTACACAACCCCTACGCGCACACCCTATCCCATACAAAGCGCTCAAGTTGAGCTGAAAAGTGGACGAGTGTAAGCCCCTGCCGCGACCGCCGCGCCGACTCGCGGTTTGACTGCTTCCGCCGCTGCCGCTTCAGCTCGCGCTCGTCCTGCTGCGCGGGCGCGGACGGCCCGCGCCCCTGGCTTGCCCACAGGTTCGCGCCGGGGCCGCCTGCATCTGGGGAGGGAGAAGGAAGGAAGGGAGGAGGGGTTTTGAAGAACAGTCAGCTAGGGTACCACGGGGTCGCGTCAAACAGAGAAAGAAAGAACACACCGCTTTGCCCTGGAGAGCCGCCTGGTTGGTGGTGGTATGGGGATGGACGTACCGTGCGCCACCTCGCCCCCCGCGCCGGGGATGGGGGCGCCGTTCGCGTCTAGCGCCCTGTTGCCGCCCGCGCCGCCGGCGGCGTCGCCACCGCCCAAGGCGCCGGGCACCCCCGCGCCGTTGGTGGGGTACTGGTAGACGCCGGGCTGCTGCTGGTACATGTTGGGCGGGTACGCGGCGAACCCGTTGGCGGCGCCGGGGTAGGGTGCCGCCATGGTCTGTGTGCGTGGGGGGGGGGGGGAGTGGGCGGTGGAGGGGAGGGGCGAGACGTCAGCGCGCGCGGGGCTCGTCGATGGACGGGAGGAACGAGCGAAAGGGGAGCGAGCGGCTGGCGAGATCCACAATGGGGTGTTGCGCGCACCTGCCCCGCCCACATCTGTGCGTTGAGCGCGTACAGCTGCGGGTGCTGCGCCATCTGGGCGTAGTACTGCGCCGTCGCCGCCGCCTGCTGTGGGTTCTGCTGCTGCCCGTTCTGCCCCGGCACCGGCACGGGTTGCTTGTAATATGACTGCATAGGAGGACATATTAGGAGAGGAGAGTTGTGAGAGGGCAGTGGAGAGGAAAAAGAGACAAGAGAGAGGAGAGAGAGGGGAGTGGAGAGGAAGAGAAGACAGAGGATAGAGAAGGGAGATGAGGAAGGAATGAAGAGAGAGGAGAGAGGAGGAGGGAGAGAGGAGAGAGGAGAGGAGAGAGGAGCCCGAGACGATGGACGAGAGAGGAGAGACGAGTGAGGAAAGAGAGAATTGACGATTGGAAGACGCCTTCACCTGCATGGCTGCCGCCGCCGCCCACTGCGCTGAGAGGTCCTGCCCCCCGGTGCCGTTGGCCGGAGTTCCGGCTTCGCCCGGTGCCCCCACGCCGGCCGCGCCGACGCCCTGCGCCGCGCTGCTTCCGTCCGCGCCGTTCATGGCCACCGCCTCACTCACCGCCCCGCCCAGATTCCCGCCCCGCCGTTCCTTCGCAGTCATCCACGTGCCGCCACTCGCTCGTCTCCCCGTCAAGCGTGACCCGGTAGGAGGAGGAGGTGTAGGAGGAGTAGGTGGAGGAGTAGGAGTTGGAGGAGGAGGAGGAGCAGGAGGAGGAGGAGGAGGAGGGGGAAGAGGATCGCCAACGGGAAGAGGAGGGAGAACTTAAAAAAACGCCCGGCAGCTGGCCCGCGAGTTGTTTTGACTTCCAACGGGTGCCGCGGATCAGCCTCTAGGCAAAGCGAACGCTCTCTGAGTCGTTGCTAAAGACGTGCCGCGTCCGATACGTGCCGCGCGTCGGTCCTGTGAAAGCGTTGCGCCCCCGTCGCGTCGTATGGATCGTAACGAAATGGCCACGTCACGTTATGCCACGTTGATCTTTTGAGGATCTCCAGATCGTGACACGTGTCGCGTCCGTCCACCAGACCGCGACCGTCTACGTCTCATTGGCAGATTTGAAATAACCATCTGCAATCGCATTTCCTTTGCGCAATCCAGCGGAGGCGCCGCGTGAGACCTTGAAATCGGACCAAACACGTGCGCCGCGGCGCCTCGTACTCCCGCCTCGCCAAGATGCCGCCGCGCGGAATGTCCCTGGAGGACAAGAGGCAAACGGTCCTCAAACTCTTTCGCGACAGCGCCGAGCCCTGGTGCGTGCGGCCATCCATCCCATCCGCGCTCCCTTGGTGGCTCCTGTGCGGGACGCGGCCTGGGCGGCCGCGGCGAGCGGGGGTGCGGCCCCGATGTGGGTCATCCGCGCGGCGCCGTGTCTCGCGCGCTGTTGCCGTCGCGTGTCCCGTCCCGGCGCGCTCCTTGGTTTGCTCGCGGCTTTGTTCAAAACCGAAAACATTCACGACGATTCTCAAGCCCTCACTCACTCCCTCACTCACTCGCTCACCCAAGCTCCCTCACTCTCGGTTCAACGCAGGCTGTTGAAGGACATGGAGAAGGCGGCGGCCAAGAAGGGTGTGGTGTTCCAGGCGGTGAAGGACGTGGTGCAGGCGTTGGTGGACGACTCGCTGGTGCACGTCGACAAGATCGGCACCAGCAACTGGTACTGGGCAGGGGCTTACACTCGTCCACTTCTCAGCTCAGCCTGAGCCGTTTCTGTCACAAAATACACCATGAACACCCCCTGAAACTCCTGAAAACCCGCTGACACCTCCTGAACACCCTATAGACAACTCCTGATTGCACCCCTATCCCACAGAATGCGCTCAAGTTGAGACGAAATGCGGACGTGTGTAAGCCCCTGGTACTGGGCGTTCGCCGGCGAGGAGGGCGCGGCGCTGGCGACGCGCGCGGGGGCGCTGGAGCGCGAGCGGGCGCACGCGGCGGCCGAGGCGGAGGCGCTGGACGGGAAGTTGCAGGCGGCGCGCGCGGCGTGCCCAGCCACGGTCGGGCGGTGCAGGTTGACAGTATCAAAACTTGTGTTGAAAGCGCCTACGGTTTCAGGGCTTGAAGCTGGAACAACATAAAGCCCTTTCAAACTTTGCTTTCGAATTCAACTTGCGCCGCTACACCGCGGAGGAGCGGCAGGCGGCGGAGGTGGTGCTGGCGGCCGCTACGCAGGCGAACGCGTCGGCGCGCGCGGAGATGGAGTCATTCGCGTCGGGGGCAGGGGCTCAAACTCGTTCACTTTTCAGCTCAACTTGAGCGCTTTGTATGGGACAGGGGGTGCGCGTAGGAGTTGTGTAGCCCGTATGAAGGGCGTGATAGGGGGAGTTTAGGGTGTGTAGGGTGTTTTCTTGTGTCAGACACGGCTCAAGTTGAGCTGAGAATTGGACGAGTGTAAGCCCCTGGTCGGGGGACGCGGCAATGATGGAGACGATGCGCGGGGGCGCAGCGCCGGCCAAGCAGGGCGCTAACCGCTGGACCGACAACGTCTTCATGCTCAAGAGCTGGGTGGAGAAAAAGATGGGCAGGGGTTTACACTCGTCCACTTCTCAGCTCAACTTGAGCGTGTCTGACACAAGAAAACACCGTATACACCCTTAAAACGGGCTACACAACCCCTACGCGCACGCCCAATCCCATACAAAGCGCTCAAGATGAGCTGAAAAGTGGACGAGTGTAAGCCCCTGAAGATGGGCAGCCGCGAGGAGACCAACATGTTCTTCAAGCAGCAGGCGGAGATCAATTTCGACAACTTCGATTACATCGAGTAGAAAATGACCGAGTCGACAACTAATGTAGAGTAGATGAATAGACACACACACACGCACGGACCACCCGCGCTTCCTCGGAAAGCCGGTGTATTAGCCGCCACCATGTAAAACATAGCACGCTCCCCGTACGAATAAGAATTTACAGCGCCCCGACAGGTATCGCCGCCCCCGCCCTGCTCCCCACTACCCGGCACGCTGTCCCCGCCCCCCTGGCGGTCCTCGCTCGCTGGCTTTGATCTAAAGCGCCGGCGCGACGTCTTCGAAAAGCTCCGGCACCGCTTCCACCTCGGGCGACAACGCCGCCTCGGGAGACACGCCGGCCAACGCCGCCTCGTCGGCGGACGACGCCGCCGTGGGCAGCGACGGGTCGCCAGCTGGCGCCATCGGCGTCCCCTGGTCAGGGGCTTACACTCGTTCACTTCTCAGCTCAACTTGAGCGTTTTTTGTGGGATAAGGGGTGCGCGTAGGCATTGTGTAGCTCGTGTTAGGGGGGTGTTGGGGGATGTTTAGGGTGTGTAGGGTGTTCTTGTGTGTCAGACACGGCTCAAGTTAAGCTGAAAGTGAACAAGTGTAAGCCCCTGCCCCTGGTCGGACATGCCCGAGCGGCCCTCCTTGAGCATCGCCTGCGCGTCGCCGGGGCGCAGCTCGCCGCGCGACATGGCCCGCACGATGGCCGTGGCCTCGGGGCAGGGGCTTACACTGGTCCACTTTTCGGCTCAACGTAAGCACATTTTGTTGGATACGTTGGGTGCATGATTTCCCCCCAGTCTATTAGACAGGGGGACACGGGGAGGTGTGACCGAACCGGCTTAGGTTGAGCTGAGAAGTGAACGAGTGTAAACCCCTGCCTCGGGGCGGCGCAGCAGGCCGCGCACGTTGCGCTCGCCGGTGCCGAAGCACACGCCGCACACCAGGGGCTTGCACTCGTCCAATTCTCAGCTCAACTTGAGCGCTTTGTGTGGAATAGGGGGTGCGCGAAGGGGTTATGTAGCCCGTGTTAAGGGGGTCTTAGGGGCTGGTTAGGTCATGGAGGGTGATTTCTTGTGTCAGACACGGCTCAAGGTGAGCTGAAAAGTGAACGAGTGTAAGCCCCTGCCGCACACGCGCACGCCGCGCCCGAAGCATTGGGGGCACTCCGTGAACTCGTACGTGTCCTGCGCCCGCTTCCGGTTCAGCGCCCTCCACTTCCCTGTCCCGCCGCACATATCGCCTGCATAGGGAGGGGAGCGTGGGGGGTGCTGTCAGCGCCGGAATCTCCCATGCCACCCTATGGGGGGTGATGGTGGCGCCAGTACCTCGGGCGGGGGTCAGCTTAGGGTGGGCGAGTCGGATCCCACACCAGCTCAGTGTGTGGAGAAAGGGGGGGGGCTGGGTGAGAATGAGAAGCGTCCGTGTGCAACGAGGCGCCCGCGTGTGTACGAAGGCACCAGACCAGGCTTGCACCCTGGCCCCTGCAAACCGTGGCGCGATGGATGACGTCGTGGGACGCGAATTAACTAGATAAACGAGGGGTTATGACGCTGACGCTGACGTGGTGGATGGAGGAGTGAGAAAATGACTGGGAGGGTCACTCACACGCAACGACGCCCGCTCCACCGCACTCCAAGCACGAGTTCTCTTCCAGCGCGTCCGCCGGCGCATTGAGGGACAACCCCCCGAACGTCAGCGTGGCGGCGGCGAGGGCAATCAGGCCCTGGCGCCGCCCCACGTCCGCGGGAGGGGGAGCCCCCTCGCTCGCCCCCACCGACACCACCTGCGAGCGCCCCGTGTCGACACGCTGTGAGCGCCCCGCCCCCAATCGCGCCGTCTCGCCCTGGGCTGCGCCTGCGAGATAGCCGAGGCAGGGAAATCGCGGGTGTCAGTGCGGGACGCGCGGCGGGGAGATGGAACGCTGTGCCCGGAGGGTGCCGTCGGTTGCCAGAAACATTCTTCACTTTTATAACTAAGAATGCCCTCACCTTCGGCACGGCCGCGGGGGTGGCCACCCACCGCCGCCGCGACGTGTGCGGTCCTGGGCGCGGTCCTGAGGCCGGTTCCCCCGCAGCATGCACACATGGACATGGCTGTTGTAGACGCCATGGCGACGTAGAAATGCGCTTGGGCAACCCTCGACCCTTCTGTAAACCTGAGTACCAAAACCCCAAGCCCACCACAAAGTGCCACGTGTGTTCATGTGTTCGTCCAGCCAATCAGAAAACCGAAAAGTTGACACACGGCCCGACGGCCGACCCAGAAATCTCAGGTGCCCTTCTTCTGCTTCACGCGCCCGATCCGCACACCCCTCACGCCCCAGCACACCCCTCACGCCCCATGCAGTGTCTCGGTGCGCGCATCGCCCTCGCCCCCGCCGGGCTGCGGCGCGCCAAGCCCGCCCGCCAAGCCCGCCCTCTCTCCCGCGTCGCCGCGTCCGAATCCCTGGAAACCTCGAAAGCACCGAAGACCTCGAAGGCACAAAAGGCGACTGTTGCTGATGTTGAGCCGGTAGAAGCGGACGTGAACGCGCTCCGCGCGTGGCGCGAGCAGTGCCCCGAGCTGCGCGCGCTGTGGGCAGGGGCTTACACTCGTTCCCATTTCCGCTCAACTTGAGCGTACCTTGCCCCATTCCACTCAACTTATGCTCACTTTGCCCGCCATGTAACCCAAGTTAACCCGTGGATATGGCCCTCCTCCCCAGCCACTGGTTCACGCGCCTCCGAATCCACATCACTCACTGA
>Ga0307489_10001440_pt1 | contig 15680 bp, 22 predicted proteins | sample SB12metaG_FD_202247 | JGI IMG/M metagenome (GOLD analysis project Ga0307489, IMG submission 202247) | Sea-ice brine microbial communities from Beaufort Sea near Barrow, Alaska, United States - SB 1.2 | ecosystem: Environmental > Aquatic > Marine > Coastal | place: USA: Alaska | collected... | reverse complement strand
GTCCTCCTCCTCCTCCTCCTCCTCCTCCACCTCCTCCTCCTCCTCCTCCTCCTCCTCCTCCTCCTCCTCCTCCTCAGCCTCCTTCTCCTCCGCACGTCTACATGAGCAGTCACCCTGAAGGTTAGTCAATGTTCTGACCTCGGTTCGAGCGCTTGTTCTCAACGACCCTCCTCGCTGGGGGCGGACTCGGCGGACACCGTGCAGTTTACGCTCGCGAGCACCTATTATCAGAACCAGACCTTCACCGTGCCGAATTACGTTTGTGAAGTATTGCAGACTGGCGAAACAGACCAGTCCTCCACTGCAAGGTATGTCGCGCAGCGCAAGTTTCTGGTAGGGTCCTCTCTGAAATTGCCCAAAATGTGCTTCAAAACATTAGGAATATCGTCTTCAATGCACGTCTAACGGTCAAATGCAATGATCCTTCGAAAGAAAACACACACAGCCACAACGTAGACCCCCAGTGTAGACCCTCAGAGGAAGCCCAACTCAGACGTCCACATTTGCCAATCCTCGTTCCGTGAGAGTTAATGCTACCTATACCCGCCTGATGTTTTGAGCAACTTCTGCCGAGCCCTGCTTGATGGCCTCCGTGCAATTCGTCGAGGATGAAGGCAATGCCCTCACATACCTCGGCGTGAAAGCGCTGGTGGGGTGATGCAAGCTGAAACTTGTGTTCAAAGCGCCTAGTTTCGAAGTAAAATCTGTGATTTCTTTAATTTCTATTTATGCGTCTTAGTAGAGCTGAGTCCCCACTCCGCCACAATGCGTGATGCATGTTTGAGTAACCGCGGCCTTTGCCTGCGCGTTCCAGGGCCGTATGACTGTGCACCACACCCCGTGTGTGTGTGCTGGGACTAAAATACGACAAAATGCTTTCAAGTGTTGCTTTCAATTTTCACCTGCGCCCCTGCGCACTGGACAGTAGGGACTGCCCGTTCACGTTCGTCCAGGCAGAGGGCCGGTCGTTTTCAAACTCGGCCGGCAAGGTCTCGCATGAATGGCACAAAACGACTTTGCAAACGTTCGCCAGCCCTCGTTTCTCGGGTTCCACCCTGTTTCTAGGACTGAATCCAGTGCCTGAAGGTCCTCACGGGATTGGTTGAGAGAGTCGACGATGAACGTAACGTGTATCGTCCCTGGTTGGTCAACTGAAAGATTGTCATCTTCTCGCGGTTTCTGATTGGTCGAACGGGTTTCTGTTTTGGGGGTAGTCATAAAGGACACTGGGTTACAATGCCGCCCGCCTGATGTTTTGAGCCCAGTTTCACTTGCAGCCCTACCATACGCTGCTAGAGCAGCTTGCGCCAACCGGCGGCCGGATGTGAGCACCGACCTCTCCGTCACTGTCCGCTCTTCTGCCGACCCCTTCGTCGTCGCTGCCAACATCGGCGAGTACGGCCCGCCAGATCATGTTCGCCACGTCATGCGATGCCGATTCATTTAGGACTCGAGGGTCTGCAACGCGGAGGATGACATGGCAGACAATGTCTGGCAGGCCCTACCAGCAGCGGGCTCTCCAGGTGCTCGCGCGACTTTGGCGGGGCCTGCCACAAATTGCTTGTTTACAATTGCTAGGATAGGGAGCTCAGAGTCCAGCACATGGCACCAAAGTGACCACACCTCTCGCCTACGCGTTCCGGGCCGAATCACTATAAGTGGATCCCACACTGGCTCCGGGGCACACCAACACACTACGCGGACAGTTGAGAAAAAACCACACACAGGAAGAGGCCGATTTCGGTATATAGCCGCATGCGCCGAGCGCTGACGCTTCGCCCGCAACTCTGTATGGGCAGTTCACCCAGCCGATATTCCGAAACTGGCTTGTTGCTAAGCATGTCCTTCGACGCACCGTCAACCCTCGTTTCTTCAGACGAACGGCACCTGCCAGATGTTTGTAACGTGTACCTACAGCGCGCTGTGGCGGACTGTTTGCTCATTCTGTACTATTGTAATGTGAGGGCTCTAGACATCGGCAAGACAGCGAACGAGCTGATGACCGTGGCGCTCATCGTTGGCGGCCTCGCCGTAGGGCATCACTCCTAATACACCACCAATACATCCCTGATACACCCCCAATACACCCCTAATACACTCTCATTACACCCCTAATGCACCCCTATTACACCCCTCGTACACCCCTAATACATGCACGGCAGACATTGCTCGCCATGTCACGGGATGCCATCTGACTCAAGAAACGGGGGTTCGCACTGCGTTGGATGACGTGGCAGGCAGTATCTGTAAGGCCCCACCTGGCGGCCCTCCCCCTCATATTGTTCTTTGTGTTCCTGTACGTGGCGCACCGGGCCAGGGCGCGGCAGGGGGGTTCTTCAGAACATGCACTCCACCGACGTTGAATCTCATCCTCTGTATCCTCGCGCCTGTATGAGCATTCACCCTGGATGTAAGTCACGCTCCAACCTCGGTTCGACTGCTTGTTCTCAATGACCTTTCCGCCCTGGAAGGGGGGTTATCGAGAACAAGCACTCGATCATGAACTAAGTCAATGCGTCTGTATGCGCATCATTCACCCTGGAGTCGTGCTCCGACATCATATCGATTGCTTGTTCTGAATGACCCTCCTGCTAGGCATCAGGAGGCCCAGTTCGTGGCTGGCGCGCCCGTTGGCAACGTTGGCAACGCGGGGGCGGGGCCCGGCAGAAACTGCCCGCCACGTCATCGACACGCTTTGAGACCCTCGTCTATTGAATCAGATGCCACCCAGTGAACACACACACGCTCACACACCATGTGAGGGCGGTGCAAGTTGCAAACAGGAAAAACCCGTGTTGAAAGCGCCTGGTCTCGGCCACTAAAATGACAATGCGAGGCAGCTACATTCAAGGTTTGCATGTAATTTCAACTTGCAGCGCTCCACCCTGTGATGTTTTGACCTATTTGGTACGGAGCCCTAAACGGGGTCGGTGCAGATGTCGGCGGCCGGGCCCGGGGCGTACGGTGACCCGGCCTGTGAGCCTCCCGGATACCAGCCCAGCACTGCGGTGGGGCCCGCTTGCACATTGATCAACAGCGGCTTACACTTGTCCACTCTTGGCTTGACGTGAGCATTTTTTGCGGGGTACGTTGCGTCGTCACAGCGACATAATCTGCTCAGGATGAGCTGAGAAGCGGACGAGCCCCTGTTCACACATCTCCTGTATTGAGCTAGATGGCACCCTGTGATGTTTTGGTGTATTGAGCGTTGCAGTCTGCGTTGTGGCTAGTCTTGCACGCAACCACGTCAGAGATATCCGAGGCAAGCTATGATGTTGCTTGCTACGAATGAGTTGCCCCGAAGACCTGCTCATCATATCCCTCAGGTGCTGAAGCCAGCATCCACATGTTGTGGCGGGCCGTACACTGCGGGTTACCAGCAGTCCGCACAGGAGTTGACGCCGCAGTACGGTTATGCGCAGCCGCAGTATGTCCAGCCTCAGTATGGACAACCGCAGCCTCAGTATGGGCAAGCGCAACCTCAATATGGGCAACCTGGCAGGGGGGGTGTTGATAGCAAGAATCGATCGATGTTGAAAACTGTACGCCATGCGCAAACAGTCAGATGGTATTGGGAGGCCGAGGCCTCTCTTGCCGTGAATCTCGCCATCCAGGCACCTGGATTTCAAGTCAGACAAGGGGATTCTTGAGAAAAAACACTCGACCAACGTTACGTTCCAACGCACATAGTCCGCGTGTCTGTGTGAGCAGTCAACCGGAAGGTGAGTCATGCATGCACGTCTGATCTGGGCTCGAGTACTTGTTCTCATTGACCCTCCTGCCTGCCCCCCCTCCGGCTTACGGACAGCAGCCGCCGCCATATGGTAAGGCCTGGCACCAATTGCTCGAAATGTCCTTCAACACATTTGCGCACCCTCGTTTATTGACGCCACCCGCCTTATTTATTTCATGTTCTGAGCAGTTTTTGCTGGGCACTAGCGTATGGGCAACAGGTGCCGCCATACGGACAGCCTCCCACGGCCGCCCAGGCAGGGGGTCATTGAAAAGCAGCTCTCGACGGACGTTGAATTGACGAACAGAGCCCGCGCTTCTGTATGAGCGTTCACCCTCAAGGTACTTTGCAGGTCAACGAAGGGGTTTTACTGTGCTTTAGGTTTTTATAAAGGAAGAGAGGTGCGAGAGGGTTCGCACCGGTGCACATCATTTTCTCAAAATCCGTCAAACCGAGGGTCCCTTTACTCACGATTACGTGGGTGACCCCACCATCTCCCACTACGAGAGGTGTCGTACCGGTACACAGTCTCTCTAACAGCCGATGTTCTCAAAATAAGGTCTATTGACTCAGGAATCGGGGGATGCCCACACCATGTCACCATTCCCCACTATAAATCAGCAGTTAGACCCTCTTTGCGTACCTGCACATTACTCATGATTTAATCTTGGCTCGAGTGCTTGTTCGCAATGATCCTCCTACCAGGCGGCATATGGACAGACTGCGACGGCTCCTCCCTACCAAGCGCAGTCCTACTACCCCAACATGTAACCTCATTAGCTCTAGTCAGAACCATCATTGGGGAGCAAATTGTAACGCCTATGATCGTAGACACATGCACTCTGGTGCGGCCGAATTATGTTTTAGCGACTCCTCGCAACAGCACGTCGAGGGCCAGGGCGGAGGGATGCGGGGAGTGCTTTCGTTTCTATTCACATACTAGAGCTAGGGTGAAGGCATATCAGCTAAACAGCCTAATTTGTGCCTAGTAGTGAGCTAGCGCACCTCAATGACACCCCCATGCGATGCAACTATCCATTGGCTGCGGTGACTGTGTACAGGCACACTGGAGGTACACTATGAGCAACCGGTCAGATTGGTGCCGCAGTGAGGGTGACAGAGGCCAGGCGGATGCCCTGCCCCCACACCGAGTACACCACCTTGACCTCCGTGCACCCGTCCGACCTCTCCGATCCGACCGGGGCCACCACGATGGGTGTGGGATACGCGAAGTTCCCCGCGGGGTCCGCCTCCAGCCAGGGGCTTACACTCGTCCACCACTCAGCTCAACTGGAGCCGTTTCTGACACAAAAGCACACCCTATGCACCCCTAGTGCCCCCGACCACCCCCTAAACACCCCCGAAACAACCTCTAACTGCAATCCCTGTCACACAGAAGGCGCTTAAGTTGAGCTGAAGAGTGGACGATTGTAAGCCCCTGCCTCCAGCACCGCCGCGTCCGCCCACGTGGCGCCGCCGTCGTCCGACACGGCCAGGTGCAGCGGCGCGCGGCGCGCCTCAGAGGGGTTGTACGCCAGCACCAGGCGCGTCGCGCCTTCCGTCGTCACCGCTGTCATGCCCACCTTTGAGTTTGGGTTCGCCAGCTGTGTCGGCGTCGCCGTATCCCAGCTCCGCCCTTGGTATAGCGGCGCAAGTTGAATTTGAAAGCAACCTTTGAAAGCGGTTCATCATATTGTAGCTTCAAGCGCTTCGTTCCAGACGCTTTCAACGTGGGTTTGATAGGGTCAACCTGCACCGCCCTACCTTGGTCGAGTGATAACGAGCGGTAGATGCGCCCGTTTCCGCTGCGGAACAGCATCAGAGGCGCGGTGCGATTCTTCCTCTCTGAGTTTGCCTCACCATTCTGTAGCGGCGCAAGTTGAAATTGGAAGCAAAAGTTGAAAGCAGTGTATTATATTTTAGATTCCAGTGCTTAGTTCCGGGCGGTTTCAACATGGGTTTCATAGGGTCAACCTGCACCGCCCTACCAGGCTTACTCGTGATACTAGCACGCGCACATCCACTTACATCACCGTCACAGTAGGGCACCTCGCCCCAGGGGCTTACACCCGTCCACTTCTCACATCAACCTGAGCCGTTTCTGACACAAAAACACACCCTATACACGCACCCCCTGATACCCTCTGACACCTCCTAAACGCCCTCTAAACCACCCTTAAATGCACCCTCTATTCCACACAAAGCGCTAACGTTGAGCCGAAAAGTGGACGAGTGATAAGCCCCTGCCTCGCACACTGTGTTTTCAATGAGCCAGGTGGTATCGTCCCGCACCGCCCCGCGCGCCTCCCACGTTGTAGTGGCGCAAGTTGAATTCGAAAGCAACATTTAAAAGCGAATTATCACATTTCAGTTTCAAGCGCTTAGTCCCAGGTGATTTCAATGTGGGCTTGATAGGATCAACCTGCACCGCCCTACCACGTGGCCCCGCAGTCGCGCGATACCAGCACCCCCGCGGAGCAGGGGCTTACACTCATTCACTTCTCAGCTCAACTTGAGCCATGTCTTACACAAGAAAACACTCCACACACCCCCTGACACCCCCTTAAGATGGGCTACACAATCCCTATGCGCACCCCCTATCCCACAAAAAGCGCTCAAGTTGAGCTGAGAATTGAACGGGTGTAAGCTCCTGCCGCGGAGCCCCGGCGCGACTCCGCCGCCCCCGCCAGGCCCGCGGGGGCGACGCCCGGCCGCGCCGCCCGCCCCTGTGCATTGTCCAGCACCTAGGGCCACGCTGACGTTGCTCGCCACGTCATCGAATGCCGTTTAATTCAAGAAACGAGGGGTCGGGCAGCAGTTCATCGTCCCTACCTGCAGCGGGTGGTAATGCGCGTACTCGATCCACGAGTGAGGGCCTGCCAGATATTGCTTGCCATGTCATGGGATGCCTTTTAGCGAAGCTCAAGAAACGGTGCTTCAAAACGCCTGTCGTGGCAGACCATATGTGGCTGTCGTGGCGGACCATAGGTGGCTGTCGTGGCTGCCGCGGCAGGCCATATGTGGCTGTCCTTGTCCCTACCAGGAGTCCACGGGCTCCCGCCAGAAGGGCAGCAGCCATTCGTTGTCCGACGTGACGATGAGCTTGTTGGCCAGAACCTTGGGCACCCCGTCGCCCGCCAGGGCCTCCCGTTCGTTCCCGCGGTACTTCAAACTGACGGTTTACTCATAGCATACCGGTGTACCAGTGCGCAGCTATTTATCAAAGTGTGTCACTCAATACTGAGAATACGCGCGCTAACCTAGCTAGATGATAACGATGAAATTACGGCGAGTGTGTATATTGTACAGGTACACTATGATGAAAGAGTGAGGGCGGCGGTCGAGGCCCCGCCGTTCGCCTCGTGCGGGTACACCGGTACACTATGAGGGAGCGGTCAGGATGGCGTGTGAGGCCCCGCCGTCCGCCTCGTGCGGGTACACCAGCCGCGGCGCGCTCCACGTGGCGCCCGCGTCGCCGCTCGTCATCAACTTGACGTCACCGCCGGGGCTGCGCGCCTTGCGCGACTCCGTGTAGAAAAGCACCAGCTGCCCGCCGCCACCATCACCTTCGTCGACGCCACCCCCTCCGCCGCCGCTGACATTCCCCCCGTCGGTGCCGCCGCCGCCGTCCCCGCCACCGCTGCCGCCGCCGCCGTTGCTGCCGCCGCTGTGGTAATGCAAGATGGGGCTCCACAGCGCGTTGAGCCCCCACATGACGCAGCGCGCGGGGCCCCAGCCCCGCCCCTCGTCGCGCGATGTGCACAGGCGGATGTGCTGGCTGTCCCCGCCCTCCGCCCCCGCCGCGCAGGGCCCGCACTCCCTCCCTCCCGAGCACCTCTCAGCGTCTTCCAGGCCAGCCACAAAGTTAGTCCCGTGGCAGCTTAGGTGTAAGTTTCAACACCTTCGAGGTTGAGGTTGGGAACGAGAACATCTCGAGTGGTCTCAGACTCAGGGACAAAACCACAGCTGTGACAGCGCATACAGGACACATCGAGGCGATGCTCTGCAGTGGTTCGAAGAGAGTACAGCTCCAAGCTAGCTCAGGCTGTACTACAATCGCGGTGCCGATAAAACCACCGCTGCCACGGCGCTTTCAGCGACAAACCCACCGCTGAGAGACGGGTTGATATTCGAGCTGGCGAATGGGACTGACATCAACTAGTACAGCGTAATGTGAAGGCCCTGCCGCCGCACTGCACTGGAACGCCGCCGCTATGACGCCCTCCCCGCGGTGCTCGAATGCCTGCAAGGTGCACATATGCGCATACGAAATGGAGCTCTGTTGAGCATCTGCAGAGTCAAAGCGAAAGACCCAGTCGTGGCGCACGGCGCTGGTCGCGGATGACGCCGTTGAGGGCATTGCCGCCGCCGCGGACATATTCGTCGCGGTTGTCGAAGCGGGTAAGTGGGTGTGGCGGACAGGCGGAGGTGGTGCTGTGGCTACGCTCGGTCGTCGACATTCGGCAAGGCACGGCCGCGGCCGGCACCCTTTTCCGAGTTCCGACGCGTCCGTCTTCTGTGATGCTGACGCGGATGCATCTTTAACTTGGCTTCTATATTCGGTACATTTCCGTATTATTCCCTCAGGTGCATCCCCGAAATTACGCCTGATACGTTATACCATAAACTCATGTGATACGCCCAAATATTAACGGTAAATAGCAAATACACCCAAGTAGATGGTCAGGCTGTATCATCATGAAATTAGACGTCAAGTTATTGGTGAGGGACACTTTGGGACATGTTTCACAGAGGGACACTTTATGACTCAACTCATTCTAGCGACACGAGTGTTGCGGGCTGGTCACAACGCAACCGCCCTCTCCCAAACGGCGTGGGGCAGATATCGCGCTCTCAAACACACTGTCCGGCGGCGTCCGGTGGGCCTCACGCGCGCCGCGCGCGGCTGGATCTCGACGCAGCGCGGCCGCCAAAACAATTTATCGCACAAAAATATAATCACAGGTCAAACCCGGTTCGGGCGGATCACGTCGGGAGGAGGAAGAGGCTTGTCTCACGACTTGCCTTGCCCGCTCTTCCCTGCCCTCATCCCCCGCACTCAGCATGGGCAAGGGCGCGGGCAACCAGCAGGCGGGCACGATGCACCTGCACGGCGGCGTGCAGGTCGTGTCCACCGCCGCCGCCGCCGCGACCAAGGTCCTTCTCCTAATCCTCCTCATCCTCTGCGTCGGGATCGTTGCCTTCGTCGGAGGCAGGGGCTAACACTCGTTCACTTCTCAGCTCAACTTGAGCGCTTTTTATGGGATAGGGGGTGCGCGTAGGGGTTATGTAGCCCGTGGTAAGGGGGTCCTCAGGGGTGTGTAGGGTGTTTTTGTGTGTCAGACACGGCTCAAGTTGAGCTGAAAAGTGAAAGAGTGGAAGCCCCTGGTCGAAGGCTTCGTCGGGGGGTTCACCTACGGGCTGAAGACCGCGCGGCTGGAGAACGCGGGCGTGTCCGCGCCTGCCGCGGCTCCTAGCCTCGCCGCCGACGCGAGCGCCGCGGGTCTGATGTTCCAAAGAGCGGCGGGGAACGATAAGGAGGCCACGTCTTTGGTGGCGGACTTGCTGACACAGCTGGCAGGGCCTAACCTTTCCCCCGCCCCGCGCCCCCCTACCTTTGCTGCTGTTCGGTTGTGGGCAGTTCAGGTCCTTCTGCCACCGAGACGACATCGGCTAGGGCGGAATGTACCCTGCCGCCCTTTGGTTGACCCGGAAGCTCTCTCTGTTGAGGTCCGTGACCCCGTCACTCCCTCGAACCTACAAATATTTTGGGGCTCGTAATTCGTTTTTCCGCTGGCACTGTCCACCGTTTGTCCCTCGAACCACTTGAGTTATGCAGTTATCCCACGGAATAGCTCAAAGACGCTCAAGTTGAGCTGGATAAGGACTGAGATACGACCCTGGCAGGTGGAACAAGGCGGCCCGCCGGGGCCGCCGGGGTGGCTGCCTACGCTGGAATTCTACGTGCACGGGGAGGAGGACACCGCCGTGGACTATGATGGCGGCGTGGGCGGGGGGGGCGGCGGGGGAGGCAGGGGAGGCGGCGGCGGCGGCGGGGGCAGTGGCGGAGGCGGCGGCGGCGGCGGCGGCAACGGGCTAAAGAGTCACTCGGTGGACTCTCTGGGGCGAGTCTTCTTCGTGCCAGTGTCGTGCGCGGGGCTCGAAACGAACGTCGGCGACGAGGACGACACGTACGCCGAAGCCGACGCCGACGCCGAAGCCGACGCTGTAGCCGACGCCGACGCTGACGCTGACGCCGAGACCGATGCTGACGCCGAAGACGACGCCGACGCCGACGCCGATGCCGACGGCGACGGCGGGGATGGGGATGGGGCTAAAGTCAAGGTTCAGATGACGACTGACGGGGAGGCGGATGACACCGGAGAGAACGGAGAAAAGGGTGGTTCGGATGTCGTCGCTACCGCCGCCGCTGATACCGTGGTGGGAGGCAGTGGGGCAGGCGGGGCGGAGCGGGCGGGCCGGGCCAGTGAGCTGTGGGCGGCGGCGGCGACCGCCAGGGCCTCACGGTCGGACTCGCACACGCGGCGGCTGATGATGGCGGTGGAATACGCGGGTGTGGCGCTGGGTGGGGCAGGCGAGGCGGGCCGGGCCAGTGGGGTGTGGGCGGCTGCTGCCACCGCCAGGGCCGCACGGGTAAACTTCACGCCGTCACATGATGAGGACCGGATGGACCGGTCGGACGGAGCTATGGTGCGGCGGCGGCGCGCGCTGCTGTTCGCGGCGGCTGAGCAGCGGCAGCTCCACGCCTTCCTCAACGAGGTCACCATGCGCTGGCCGCACTGGCGCAACAAGAGCAAGGGGGGGCGTGGCGGTGGTGGTGGTAACATGGGCGGCGGCGGAGGCGGAGGCGGCGGCGGTGGTAACAGGGGCGGCGGCGGAGGCGGCGGCGGCGGCCAGAGAGGGGAGGGTGAGGACGGGGCATCGACGTTGGGCGGCAGCGGAAGTGGGGACGGCGGCGGCGACGACAGCGGCGGCGGTGGGGTTGGGGTGGATCACGACCGGCAGCCGCACTACGCGTGCTGCACCCCCTCGGGTGGCAGCGGCCGCTTGGTCGGCGGCAGCGGCAGCGGCGGCGGTGGCACCAAGCGGGAGCGCACCATGTGCGTTCGCGTGCGGGGGCAGCCGCACTGCGGGCTGGACTGCAAGCCTCACAAGGGAACCGCCAACGTCGCCAGCCTTCGAACGTGAAGGGTGAACACAACAGCGTCGCCCAGCGTTCGATGGATTCATTCGTTGGTTCTCATTTCCAGGCTGATCACAACTACCAACCCATCTGTTGACATATCGTTCAACTGTATATCATTGCATGTTACTGGATATTACCAGTCAGCCTGTATTTTTCGTTTTCAGGTGAAGGGAAAAGGCTGCACCCAACCTGCTTGTAAAAGCACACGCACGCATTATGTGTTGTAACACCAGAGTAAAAGTTAGAGAGCGCCAAGCGCAATTCAGAGTTTTGTAATACCAGGACCGGAAGTTTTAGAAACAGTGTTTCAGCGCAGAATTCACAGAATGGATGGCTCAACAGCGAAATGTCTTCGATACACACATTGTGTATTTTCAACTAGAGCTATGAACGTTCATCGATCCCAAGGCGCTCAATGGTGAGCGACTGAGCGTTCAACCAGCACCATCCACCACAACTGCTGTGTCGTCGCGTAGTCAGTTCTGGGGCAAGCTGCGATTCGGGGCTAGTTGCATAATAAATCATGGCTCTCATGGGGGACATTAGACTAGCTACGTGATGCAATAAAGTAGTCTCATGAGCACCACGGCTGGGGCTGTGAACAGCACTATTTGTCGCGGAGCGAGAGTTGGGGTACGCTATGGGCATTGAGCCTGACATGAGGATGGAAGTACCTCAAATCCTAAACCCTAAACCCTGGGGTACGCTACGGGCAATCAGTCTGACATGAGGAGGGAAGTGTGAAGGGCACCCCCTGCACCTCCGCCGCAGTCCGCAGCAGTGTCATGACGTGTCCGTCCGACCGACACCCGCCGGCCGCCGCCGCCGCCACCACTGCTAGACCAGGGGTCAGGGGCTTACACTCGTCCGCTTCTCAGCTCAACTTGAGCCGTGTCTGACACAAGAAACCACCCTAAACACCCCCTGAAACCCCAAAACGCCTCCTAAACACCCTCCTAACAAACCCTAAATGCACCCCCTATCCCACAGCAAGCGCTTACGTTGAGCCGAAAAGTGAACGAGAGTAAGCCCCTGCCGGGGGTCCCTCCGCCGCCGCCCCCATCTGTTCGCCCATTGCGGGAGTCAACACCGCCAACACCCGCCCCCGCCCCCACCCCCGCACTCGCCTCCACCCTCGCGCCGTTTCTCAGGGCCTGACACTCGTTCCCTCCTCAGCTTCAATTCAGTCGACACACCGGCTCATGCATCATGGTTGTGATCGGCTGAGGGACCGATTGCTCCTGAGTGTACCGGGTACTATACATTCTCGTTGGCAACGTCACAGTATGACAAAGCGCGTCAACGTGGTACGAGCAAAAGCAGGAGGAAAAAGCATGGACCAATCACAGGCTCGCACAGGCTCGGAACGGTTGTTATCCGAGCTTGTGATTGGTCCATGCTTTTTGCTTTTGCTCTTGCTCGTAACACTTGGATGCACTCCGTCATCTGAGCTCGTAACACTTGGATGCACTCCGTCATCTGAGCAAGACCTCATCTGCGGCCCTGCCGTTGCTGAGCAACAGCGCCACGACGGCGGCGGCCGCCTCGCCGCGGCGCACCGCCGCCAGCAGCGCGGCGCCCGTCTCGAAGCCCCCCGTGCCGGTGGCCTCGCCCGCGCCGCCGCCGCCGCCCACGCTGGTGCTGGTGGCCAGTCACCAGGGGCTTACACTCGTTCACGTTAGAGCTCAACTTGAGCAACTCCTGGACGCATTCAGGCTTAAGTTGGGTTACACGGTGGACAGAAGGGCTCAAGTTGAGCTGAAATCGGAACGAGTGTAAGCCCCTGCCAGTCGCCGCAGCACGCCCGCACAGTCCAGCGCCCCCGCCGCCGCCGACACGCAGGGCCACTACAATCCACCGCAGAGCTCGTCAAACACCCAGGTGAGCCGTGGCTCCATGAAGAAGAGGTCTCGTTTTGGAGTTTAGGGTCTAGTGGGGGGGGGGTTTAAGGGTTTAGGGTTTAGGGATTAGGGCTTAGGGTCGTTTTAGATCGACCTGTGGAAGTAACCCCACCCCCACCCGCCCGATCTGTGTACGGCCAGGTAACAAATGTGGTGGACGACTCGTCCATCGTTTTTTGAGTAGTCCCAGGTTTAGGGTTTAGGGTTCAGGGTTCAGGGTTTAGGGTTTAGGGTTTAGGGTTTAGGGTTTAGGGTTTAGGGAAGAAGTCCCCGCCTCCATGGCTCCCATCTCCACGGAGGCCGCCACGTGCTGGCGCCGCACGTACTTGGCGGTGATGGCCTCCGTCGCCTCGGCCACCGTGCCGCACAACGCGGCCACAGGGTCCGGTGTCTCGGGCTCAAACCCGCCGAAGCGGTCCGCGGAACCGGCGGATCGATTGGAGGACCGATCCGCGGACTCGGCCTGCGGTCGGGTCGGCTTGCTGGGAGTCGCGGGGTTGGACCTCGGGGTAGGGCCTGACACATATTTCTCGCTAAGTCATGTAGCGCATTTGGAACCCTTGTGTCTCGAGTCAAATGACATCCTATGATGTAGCAGGCAACATCCGACATAACCTACCTCGGGGGGACGGGGAGGGAGCCGCCGGAGCGGTACGCCGACACGGGGGTGGTCTCCCAAGCCTTGTGACTGGTGGATTTGTCCTCAGGAATCTTGTGATCGGTAGGCTTATCCTCAGGAGCCTCGAGAATGGTGAGTTGATCCTCTGGATCCTCAGGATTGATGGGCTTGTCCTCGTCGAGCCACGCATCGTCACTGTCGCCGTCTTCCTCTCCCTTCACATCCCCGTTCTCGTCTTCATCACCGCCGCTTTCTCTACTGCCACCACCAGCGCCGCCGCCGCCGCCACCGCCGCCGCTATCGCCACCGATGCCGCCACCGCTACCGCCACCACCATCGCCACCGCTACCGCCACCGCCGGACTCCCTGTTGACCGTCCACACCGTCCCGGGCAGCGAGGTGCCCGTCCTGCGCTTGGCCTCCCACCAGGGGCTTACTTACACTCGTCCACTTCTCAGCTCAACGTAAGCACCTTTTGTGGATAGCGGGTGTATAGGGGTGATGTAGGGACAGGTTCAGGGAGTTCTTACGGCGTGTGTCGGGGGGTGTTCAGGCTTTAGAGTGTGTTTAGGGGGTATTAACTTATATTTTGAGTGGCAGAAACGGCTCAGGTTGAGCTGAGGAGTGAACGAGTGTAAGCCCCGGCCTCCCACACGTCGTTGGCCCGGTGGTTGCCCACGGCGGCAAACAGCGCCAGCACCGGCGGCGTCCACGCGTCCCGGTCCAGAGCCAGCGACCGCACCTCGGACTACGGCCTCGCAGACACTGCTCGACACCTCATACGATGCCATCTAAGTCGAAAAATAAGGCTTCAAATGAATGTCGATGATGTGATGGGTGCCGGATGACGCGACATGATGGGGGAGATCACAGGTTTGGGGGTTAGAGTTTAGTATTTAGGGTTAGGGTTTAGGGTCTAGGGTTTAGGGTTTAGGGTTCAGGGTTTAGGGTTTAGGGATTAGGGTATCCTCCCGGCCCAACCTTGGAGATGTGCGCGCCGAGGTGGCGGTGCACGCCCGCACACTTCTGGCAGATGACCACGCACAGGTTGAGGCTCGCCCAGTCCGGGTCCGCCGCGCCGCAGTCCGCGCACTTGTCGTTGCCCGGGACCTGAGCCAGAACTTCCAGCGGCTCCGGCGGCTCCACCTCCACCGCATCGTCATCCCCATCCCCATTGGCCCGGGCTCCGGCCCCCACCAATCCCATCCCGCTGTTGCCAGCGGTCCCACCGCCTCCACCAATGGCAGCGCTGCCTCCGGCGGCTCCACCAATGGCGCCGCTTCCCGCCCTGACACCGCCCCCGCCGCCCGGCCCGCCGCGAGGCATGAGGCTGATGAGCTCGGCGATGACTCCCTGCAGGTGCCGGATCCACGACTGCATCTCCTCCTCCGACTCCGCCCGCACCCAGGGCAGGCCATATCACACAATGTAATATCATACAATAGCATTGAACCAATAAGCGATGGTTTCAAATGAGATTAATCACGTGGCGTGCATAATCCACCGAGCTCCATGCGCAGATGGGGGCAGATTCATAATGCTCGTCACGTCATCAGAAGACATCGAACTCAATAAAGGGTCTCAAACGCTCGGGGGATGAACGTCACACGATGGCATCCAACTCAAAAAGGGTCTCAGTGGTCTCAGTGCGGTGACAAGCGTGATCCATGTGACCTTACCTGTAACAGCAGCGACACGGTGGGGGAGATGATACGGAAGCAGAAGGGCCGGCCGAACGCAGTCCGGTCGGTCGGATCCGCCCCCGGCTTGACGCAGCTCACGGTGAGGTCCACCGCCACCTGAACCTCGGCGGAGGAGTCGACTCCGCTTGCGTCGCCCCTGTCCCCCCCATCGCCACCGCCGCCGCCCCCTCCGCCGCCGCCGCCGCCCGAATTAATCGGCGCAGGGTCCGGTGCCGCCCACTTCGCGACCGAGTTCCATGCGGCGCCAAAGAATGACGCGGCCATGGGTACTAAGACTCCTTTGTCCGAGGGGGCTTCAAAGGGAGGAGGCTCATCCCGATCATTATCATTATCCTTATCCGTGTCCACTCGGGCCTGGGGTGTGGGGGACCTGTCGGCGGAAGACTCGTCAGTTTCGGAGGCGGGGGCGGCGGGGCTCATTGTGACGGTTGCGGGCGCGGCTGCGGCGGCGGGAGCCGCCACCTCCGCCGCCGCCACCGCCGCCGCCGCCGCCGCCGCAGAGTGTTTGCCCGCCGCC
>Ga0307489_10001439_pt1 | contig 15683 bp, 17 predicted proteins | sample SB12metaG_FD_202247 | JGI IMG/M metagenome (GOLD analysis project Ga0307489, IMG submission 202247) | Sea-ice brine microbial communities from Beaufort Sea near Barrow, Alaska, United States - SB 1.2 | ecosystem: Environmental > Aquatic > Marine > Coastal | place: USA: Alaska | collected... | reverse complement strand
CCGAGAGCGCGACTCGATCCGTGCTGACCCGACCCGCGCGCGACGTCTACACTGTCAATCAATCTGACCCCCGTGTGAGCATTTGGTCTGAGGCTAGGTGTGGCCTGGCAGTCGGCAATTTGGGGGATTACGTGTTGATGCTAAGGGTGATGAAATCGTATCCACCGCAGTGTGTCACGTTTTAAATAAAACGTATAATCTTTCGAGCTTGGAAAGCGGTCGCGGGTTGCCAGCCTCACGGGTGGCAGCACCGCGCGCGGGTGTCGCGTGGTCGGGGACGACGACGCGGACATAGCGGCGTATAATACGGTTGTTTTAGGGGTCAGGCGGCGTAGTGGCGGTGTCACCAGGGCCTGCGTGTGAGGCAGTTTTTTGGAGAGGCGTATAAAAAAAATCGGCGTTGCGCGGCCCAGAATTTTTTTTTCGCGCTTCGCGCGACAATTTCCGTTTCCGCTAAATCAGGGGTAGTATAAATAGTAAAATGACCTATTTTACTATTACTACCCCTGGCTAAATGCTACCCCCTCTCAAAACTCGACTCATAAACGTAGGGTTTCTTTTTAGGGTTTAGGGTTTAGGCCGCGGGCCCGTGGTTACCGCGGGCGTTGTAACGTTGCTGATGCTTCATGCTGCTGCTGTCTGGCGCACCGGTTAGATGTGGAATTGTGGATATGTTCGGGAGCACTAATAGCAAACAGTCAGACAGTAGCTGGAGCCTGGAGCCGCGCTGTTGAATCGTTCTTGCATTGGCGTAGCTTGGTTGGATGCACGCGACGACGCGACACTCCTTGAAGCCCACAGCCTTCGACGCGCCACATCGCCACATCATCGCCCCGCCACGGCGCAGTATAAACGGCACAACAGGACAACGCGTTAATGTCCTTCGTACACAATGTTGCGAACTTCACAGCACTGTCCAGTCACAGTGAGAAAGGAGTGAAGAAAAAGTTTAATTCGGTTTTCCAAAAATAGAATAATCCATCCGCGACACTAGAGGCAACACCCCCCACCCTTGCCCAAAACCAATATAAAGAATATGCTTAACGCCGGCGCTGGCCTCAATCTCAGAGTGCGCTAGTGCCGCTCCCGCCCTGGCCATTCTTGCCCATGACCGCATCGGTCGGCGCATTGGAGTATGTCACCACGTGGCCCGGCCGGGCGAACCCCATGGGCAGACTCTGCCACCCCATCCCCGCGTACATGCCCTTGGCATGCTCCACGCACAGGCCGTTCATGTGGTCCATGTGGCTGCTGGCAGTAGGGTCAATGAGAACAAGCGCTCGACCGACGTTAAAACTCCTCCTCCTCCTTTTCCGCCTCCACGTATCTGCATGTGCACTCACCCTGAAGATATGACACACTAGACATGGTTCGAGTGCTTGCTCTCCATTACTCTACTGCCAGGAGCCACATGGACGCAAATGCGCATACAGATGCACGGAGGAGGAGGAGGAGGAGGAATAGATTCAACGTCGGTCAAGTGCGTGTCCTCATTATCTCCCCTGCCCAGCGTCGATGTGCGGGTTGCCCACAAAGTCCTCTAGCTGTTTCCACTCGGCCGCCGCCAGCTCCTGCTCCTGGATGGTAATGGCGTGGTCCGGCAGGTCGTCGGCGATCTTGAGCGCCACGATGTAGCGGCACAAGTTGAAGTTGAAAGCAAATGTTGACAGCGGTTCATCATATTAAAAAATCAAGGGCTGAAACCAAGCGCGGTCAACCTGGGGTCAACCTGGGGTTGATCTGCACCGCCCTACCACGAGGAAGAACATGTCGGACTTACCGAACGCGATGTTGTGGCCATGGCGGATGCCGAGGATGCTGACGAACTCTGTGCGCACACCCGTCTCCTCAAACACCTCGCGCACCGCACCCGCTGGGATGTCCTCACCCTGGTCCACGATGGGGTGAGGTTGAGGGTTTAGGGTTAGGTTCAGGGTTTAGGGTTTAGGGTTTAGGGTTTCAGGCGTCAGTATCACGCAGGAACTCTTTGTGTTATGTCATGCTGTCTTCTGTTGACACCGCTGGTGGCTACGTTCGTTTCGGTCGAATGGTGATGTGAACAAGTTTGTCATACTGTCTTCTATCGACACAGCTGGCAGTGAAATCAGTTTTGCTTATGTTGTGACTTGGGGCAAAGCGCGTTGTCGCACCTGATCCACAATCCCAGTGGGGAGCTTCCAGAAGTTCCCGAAGCGCGCGGCAGGCCCGCGCCGCTCCTGCACCAGCAACACCTCGCCCTTTGCATTCTGCAAGAAGGCGCCGATGCCTACCTGGTGCGATGCGTTGTTGGGCAGCAGATTCTGCTCGTCCGTGGGGAGCCACCTCGTCAGCATCACATACGTGGGCTCCGCATGATGGAAACCGAACCCACCATCATTCACCGCTGAACCCACGAACTCTGCCTTCTCCGTCGGAATCCTCAGCCACACGCCGCGGACACCAGCGGAGGTCCAGGTGGCGATTGACGCAAGGAGCGCCGCGGTAAACTCTTGCGCGGAGCCCGGGAGCAATGGACTGATGCATAGTGCTCGCCACGTCATCAGATGCCACTTAACTCAAGAAAGCAGGGTACAGAGTGCGTTTGATGACGTGGCGAGCAATATTTAGTGCTCACCACGTCATAGGATGCCATTCAACTCAAGAAACGAGGGTCGACATTGCGTTTGATGGCGTGTCGAGCACTATCCATCAATGCCTACCGGGAGCGTAAGGTGGTCGATGATGACGCCGCCGTACCTATCTACCGTGTGCCCCAGCGACGCCGCGGCCGTGTCCTCCAGCGGTTAGGGACAAGCACAATTTCTGGGACGAGTTACACAGGATGCTCAAAGTGTGAAATCAAGCGCCTGGAGAGCGAAGGAGCGCTGGCGCGCTGTCAGAGGGGGAGGGGAAAGCCCGCGACGTCATACATCGCGTTGTGAACCCTCGTCTCTTGAGCTAAACAGCATCGTGTGACTTCGTAAGGAGCAACATCAGCCGGGCCCCACCATCGTTGCAAACTTTGTGCCTGTCGCTGCGAACGTGCTATCCTCCGCCGTGGCCGCCGCCGCCAACGACAATTGCCTGAACGAAGACGCGCCGCTACGTACACGGTGACGCGCGGGGAAGAGCGCGAGTGGCGGTGGCGAGCGGGCGGCGCGGAGATGCGCTGAGACCGCGGCGCGGGCGGCGGTCCCCGACCGGGAGGATGTGGATGCCGAGTTGGTGCTGCTGAAGACGCCGAGCGGGCGACTCGCTGTTGCTGGAGCGTTCGGGCGGGTGGTGAGGCGGAGGAGGGCGCGGCAGGAGGGCGCGGTCTGAGCCACGAGACGCGCAGTCATGTATTTGCACCGAGGGTGTGCCGCCTTGTGTGTATCTCCGTGCGCGTGTGATGGCGGTAAAACGCCTGCAGTTGTCCACGTGGCGCTTTTCGCTGGCCGTGTGGCCGGACGACGACCAAGATCAGCCGACCGGTCTCAGGTACGCTTCGCGCCAAAACGTTAAAGGTTTTTGAATTTTAGTATTTTTACTCGCCAATCCATCCTGGCACCCCTCCGCCCCGCTTCGCACGGCGCTGCCCCACCTCCGACGCCTTCTCCTCACGCCGTGAACCGTACCCACCACACACGTCGCCACCATGGCCGGCTATGAGCTATCCACGGGCGCCTCCATGCGCCTGTTCCAGGGAGATGCCGGGCTCACCCCGGTGCTTCAGATCGCCGGTACGTTGTGTAGCTGTGGACATCCCATCTCTTCTCTCGTTGGCACCCCCCATTTCCGAACTCCCGCCCTATGCCGCCGTGCGGCGGGGACCCCCTCACCGCAGCTGCGGCACCGCGACGCATATGCGACGCAACCGGAATATGTACCACTCGCCGCGCGTCCGCGGCACTCACCCCGCCGCCGCGCGTTCCACCAGACATCTCCGAACCCCTCCCTTTTTCCCAGTTCCCTCCCGCCCTGTGCCGCCGCGGTCCCTGTCACCCCAGCTGCGGCGCCGCGCACGTCGCGACCACATCCGAGCGCGCCGACTTTCGCCGACAAGCCGGCCGCGAGTTCCAGGGCGTGGGTTGAATCGTGGGAGGGCTTTTTGGCTGGCCAGTCGTCCGTTTGAAGTTTCGTGTGTGTAGGGTGCCTATGCCTGCCGGTCGCCGTGGGTGCCACGATTTGCGGACCTATCCCTAGGGTCCGCTCGTGCCGTCGCCTGGCGCCCACGGAGTCGACTCACCCGCAAGTGTCTCACGTGCCGCCGCGTCCGCGTCACTTCCCCGCCGCCGCGCGTTCAACCCCACCCGAGATTTGCGTAATGTGTGTAGCTGTAGATTCCGAACCCCCTCCCATCTTGTTTCCCCTACCGCCCCGTTAGGCAATGCCGCCGCACGGGCCCTGTCACCGCAGCGGAGGCACCGCACCCGCACCACGCTCACTCACCGCCGCATGCACGCGAATCCCCCCCCCATTGGTTTCATCCTCCAGACATCCGCGCGCTGCAGAACAAAGAGGAGCAGGGCGGCGCGGGTGAAGAGGCCAAGGCAGGGCAGTGCATCGTGCAAGTTGAAACTCGTGTGAGAGCGCTTGATTTCTGCGCTTGAAACTCACCTACGAAAGTATGATACAGACACGCCGCGCGGAGACGCTGCACCCGCACCTACAGCACACGCCTTCGCGACCGCGTCGCACCTCCCCCCGACGCGCACATTATTTTAAGTGTTGCTTTCAATCTCAACTTGCGCCACTACTCCTCGGAGAAGCGTTTCCGCGTGATGCTCTCCGACGGCCAGCACTACGTGACCGCAATGCTGACCTCGCAGCTCAACACGCTGGTGCAATCCAACGACCTCGCCAAGTTCTCCGTTCTGCGCATCAAGGAGTACTTCTCAAACCAGGTCCAGGGCCGCAAGTGCGTCCCCCCGACGCAGCCCTCCCCAGATCCGCACTCAAACTCGCTTTTCCAAATTCTAGGCACCCCCAAGCTTTCTTTCGCCCCGCGCCCCCGCTATATTTTCCGCCCGTCTGCTTCTGCGTCTGCGCTCGTGTGCGCTTTCCACGTCTTGTCTATGTGCTCTTGCATTTCCCGCGTCTTCACGCGCATTCCTGCTGTGCTCAGCGCTCTCAGAGTTTGGCCTTACATGCACAGCTGTGCATTGTAGCCGACACAGTAGTGCCCAGGGCTCAGAGTGTCTGACGCTGCGATGTGCCTTCTCCTCGTCGCAGGATCGTGATCGTGCTGGCCGTGGAGGTGCTGGGCCACGCGCCGGACATCATCGGGCAGGGTCTGGTAGCTATTGCTCGCCCCGTCGTGCACCGCACTTTGTTGTGTCCTCGTTCGCTCAGTTGAACGATGTTCCTATATCGTGGCGGGCAATATCTGCCAGACACTTGCTCGCCCCGTCATCCAACGCATTTTGAACCCTGGCATCTTGGGTTAAATGCCATCCTATGACGTGGCGAACAATATCTATCAGGCCCTGTCATCAGGCAGCCCACCAGCGTGGAGCAGGCGCTGTCGGGCGGTGGGGGCGGGCAGCAGCAGCAGCAGCAGCAGCAGCAGCAGCAGCAGCAGCAGCCCGCCGCGGCCCCGCCCGCCACCGGGCAGAACAACGCGTACGGTGGTAATGCCGGCGGCGGCGGCCAATACGGCGGCAACAACAACAACGGCGGCAACAACAACAACAACAACATGAACCAGAACAACAATGGGGGCGGCGGGGGTGGGGGTAACTACGGGAACAACAACAACAATCAGGGCGGCGGCGGCGGGTACGGAGGAAATAACAGCGGGGGAGGGAACTACGGAGGCAATAACAACCAGGGCGGCGGTGGAGGGTATGGTGGAAACAACAACCAGGGCGGCGGCGGGGACTACGGCAAGGCTGGATAGCACTGATGAAGCCCCTGCCGCTATTCTCTTAACACGCGTCTGAACTCTCCTCGGTCTCTGAGCTAAGCACCACCGCATGACGTTAGTGAGCCAGAAAGAAGTCTGCACCTCACTACGGGTGGATGCGCGAAGCCCCGGGAGGGAAGAGTGTGGAACACACTGGTCAAGATACAAGCTGTAGTCAAGCGCCGCCCTGTGACGCAGCGAGTGTGATCCGTCTCGACCCTGTGAGTTGGCGGCAACAACAACGGTGGCGGCGGCGGAAATTACGGAGGTAACAACAACGGCGGCGGCAGAGGAAATTACGGCGGTGGCGGCGGCAGGGCCTGGCAGATAATGTCTGTCTCGTCATCTTCCACATTGTAGACCATCTCCGATCCTCCTATCCGCCTCTCAACCACCTACCATCGACCTCCCATCCACCACGACATCCATGCGAGCTTGAGGGGATTTGGCTTCACATGATGTGGAGAGCATTATCTGCCAGGCCCTCGACGGCGGCGGCAACAACCCGGCACCGGCGTACGGGCAGCGCGGCGCGGTGTCACGCAACGATGCCCCTGTGCGCATCTCCCCCATCAGCTCCCTGAACCCCTACCAGAACCGCTGGTATGGCTTGACTGCACAACTCAACGCCCGCTGCGCTTTCCGCCATCTTGTAAACTCTCCCCTCTTAGACTCAGTGTCAGGTCGGTGGTGGCGGCGGCGAGCATTTGCTGAGTAGATGACGCCCGCTCCGCTGCGTCATACCAACAGTGTCTGAGTCCCTCGTTTATTGCATTAAGTGATGCCCTGTGACGTGGCCAGTAGCGGTATCTGCTCGGCCCTGTGCGAAGGACCATCCGTGCGCGTGTGACCAACAAGCCGGAGCTGCGCACGTACCACAACGCGCGCGGCGACGGCAAAGTCATCGGCATCGAGTTCCTGGACGCCGAGGCAGGGGGTCATTCAGAACAATGTCTCGAACGACGTTGAATCGACGAGTAACCGAGACCGGGACGTATGAAATTCCTTATGGGCCCGGTGGCCTCCACATACAGTGTGTGCGCGTCTACATGAGCTATTACCCTGAAGGCAAGTCAGGCTCCCAACGCCGCTCGAGAAGTTATCCTCAATGACCCTCCTGCGAGGGCGGCGAGATCAAGGCAGTGTGCTTTGGCGACGCAGCCGAGCGGTACGCCGAGCTGTTCCAGGCCGGCAAGGTGTACGACATCAGCAAGGGCACGCTCACCACTGTGCGCAACCCCAAGTTCAGCAACCACCAGTACGAGATCAAGCTGGATCATAATAGCGTGGTGGAGGCAGGGCCTCCACGTGGTGCGAGATTAAACCACTTGAGCCCATGTCGAAAGTGCATGGTTTCTGCTCTTTAAACTCAAATATGAGGCGACTGCTTAACTTGAACTTGCATTGCCCTGGGGCCTGGCAGAAATCGCCCAAGTTGACCTTCGACGCATTTGCCAACGCTTGTTTCCTAAGGTCGAACGGCATCCCATGCTGTGGCGAGCAATGTTCAACCGGCCCTGGAGGGAGGAGTGCATAGACCCGGTGAACACGCAGGGCATCAAGCGCATCCTCTACGTGTTCCGCAAGATCAGCGAGATCGAGGCATGGGCTTACACTCCTCCACTTATCAGCTGATCCTGAGCCGTTTATGTTACACTCGTACACTTCGCACCTGAACCGGAGCCGTTTTTGTCACTGGAATCCACTGCAGCCAGTCACCTATCCCTCAAGGCTTACGTCAAGCTAAAAAGCGGACGACTCCAATGGGTTTCCACTCGTCCAACTCTCAGCTCAACCTGAGCCATTCTTGTCACTGAACTCCAGCAAAATCATTCAATGTGTCCCTCAAAAAGTGCGTATGTTGAGTTGGAAACTGGAGGAGTGTAAGCCCCTGCATCGAGGCCATCCCCGCCACCAACATGGTCGACATCGTGGCGGTGGTGCACTCCGTGGGCGACGTGACCAACATCATGAAGCGCGACGGCGGCGAGACGCAGGTAGGGCTTGGCAGATATTGCTCGCCACGTCAAATGCCATCCGTTTTAGGTATTATCTCCAGTTCCCGAGGGATATGATGGGCAAATCTTCGAGACATCCTGCTTGTCAGTAGATTCAGCACCGCAGCTTGCCTCTGGTCCCCCATCGCGGAAACCGAGTGCAGTCCCTCGGCACCCTCAGCAAAGTAACTAGTCTCGGATCGTGGTTGGTGATCACTTTGACAAACGATAATTGAATCTACGTTTGATGCGGCGGCGATCCGTACTGCGCAGTTCTGGTGGGGGGGGCAAATGGAGATTTGGATTTGCTTGAGTTAACAGACGGTCGCTCATATACATTACAGTGTAGATCAGCCTGCCGTACACGGCAGGCTGAAACATGTATGGGCGAGGGTCTATGAGCTCAACGATCATGACCGTACCGCGCTACGCGCCATCTCCATTTGCCCCCCCCACCAGAACTGCGTAGTATCTGTCAGGCCCTGGACGCAGAAGCGGTCGGTGATGCTGCGCGACGACAGCGGGGCGTCGGTGGAGCTGACGCTGTGGAGCCCGCACGCGATGGATGTGGGCGGGAAGCTGGAGGCGCTGGTCAACGGCGGCGAGCACCCCGTGCTTGCGCTCAAAAACGGCCGCGTTGGCGACTTCCAGGTAAGGCGGTGCATGTTCGCAACATGAAAGCCGTGTTGGCAGCGCCTTGAATTGAGCGCTAGATGCTAACCATGTCATGAACTGTATTCAAGTTTGGTTGCAATTTCTACTGGCGCCGCTACATTCAGGGCAAGAACGTGGGCACCGTGAGCAGCTCTGTGTTGGACGTCAACCCCGACGTGGAGGAGGGCGCGCGCCTGCGCCACTGGTACGACCAAGGCGGCGGCGCCACCGCAGCGGTGACCACTCTCAGCGGCGGGGGCGGCGGTGGCATGCGCGGCGACCGCCACGTCAGCATCGCGCAAATGAAGGAGGTAGAGCCACACTGGCTGCCCCGCCACCTGTCACGCCCCCACTGACTACACTGCCACCTGTCACCCCCCACTGGCCGCCCCGCCACCTGTCACGTTCCCCACTGGCTGCCCCGCCAACTGTCACGCCTCCTTTGGCCGCCCCGCCTCGCTGGCAGACACTGCCCGCCACATCAACCAACGCGTCTTGAACCCTCGTCTCATTAGTTACATGGCATCCTATGACGTGGCTAGCAATATGTGCCAGGCCCTGCAAAGGGGAGATTGCGCTGCAGGGCGCGAACCCCGCGTTCTGGGTGGCGGCGCGCTGCCATGTCACCTACCTGAAGGCGGGCGACGGCGGGTGCTTCTACCCGGCGTGCCCGCTCAAGAACGGCGAGCGCATGTGCCAGAAGAAGGCATGGCTCATCACAAAGATTCTGAGCGCCCAGACACGTCATTCCGACATCGATAGAGAGATGACTCCGCGTGTATCAGGAGGCACCAGGCTTTCGCCCTGCCCCCCTTATGTGAGCGATTTCTAGTGTATAAGGAGGCACCAGGCTTTTCCCCTGGTCCCCTCATCATAATCCTTGTTTCTTGAGTAAAGCGCCGCCAAGTGACTTGATGCGGCGAGCGGTGCAACGCTGTGGCCCTGGCTGGCGCTGCGGTACGACGAGGCGATGGGGACGTGGAACTGCGAGCGGCACGCGGGCGAGCACGTGCCGCACTGCGAGTGGCGGTACATCATCAACATGACGGTGGCGGACCACACGGGGCAGCAGTGGATCAGCGTCTTCGGCGAGCAGGCAGGGCGGAAGGGGTCATACAGATCAAGCACTCGACCGACGTTGTCCTCTCCTCTGCTCTCCTCTCCTCTCTTCCCTGTCCTCTCATATCCTCTCCTCTCCTCTCCTCTCCTCTCATTTCCTCACCCCTCCCCTCCTCTCCTCTCCTCTCCTCTCCTCTCCTATCCTTTCCTCTCCCATCCTTTCCTCCCCTCTCCTCTCCTCTCCTCTTCTCTTCTGTCCTGTCCTCTCCTCTCCTCGTCAGCGCGTCTGTATGTGCAGCATTAAACTTACTTTTCAGTCATTCTCCGACCTGGGTTCTAGTGCTTGTCTTCCACGACCCTGCTGGCAGGGTGACACCATCATGGGCATGCCGGCCTCCAAGCTGAAGGACCTGATGGACACCAACTACGAAGCGTACGAGAAGGCGGGGGTGCTTATGCAGCCTATTTGAAACACAGAGGCTCTGTAATTGAAAGGTAGAAAAAACGGTCTCTCTGATTGGCGAGCGAATGGATGCTCACCGTCCTTGAGGGATGTGTCAGCACACTGTGCCGCCACTTTGCCCCTTGTTACGACCCTCGGCGTAGCATAGCAGAGAACTTTCATCATTCTACACGCTACATCATACACGCAACACCCTACCCCCCACACCCTGCAACCTGAACCCTGTTTTTATCCGCCGTGTCTAGTAGGGCCACATTGTGAGGCGGCTCGCGTACCCCCGGGGGCCTTATTTCGAGGCCATCTCGGACGCCAACTTCCAGCAGTTCGTCATGAAGATGAAGGTGGCAGAGGACACCTACAACGACGAAACGCGCATCAAGGCAGGGCGTGCCAGAAGTTTCCTGCCACCCCTGCCGCCCCTGCCGCCATCGCCCCTGCCCCCTCCGCCCCAGCGCCCGCCGCCCCCGCTGCCCCCGCTCCATCTGTCCCCGCTCCCGCCGCCGCCGCCGCCGCCTCTATCGACCCTCCCGCTGCGTCATTCAACGCCTTTGGATACCTCGTTTCTTGATTTGAATGGCACACTTTAACATTGCTAGCCATATCTGCCAGGCCTTTCATCAAGGTGAGCCTGAACCAGATGAACAAGGTGGACTACGTGGCGGAGTGCAAGCGCATGGTGGAGGGAATCCGGAAGCTCAACGCGGGCGAGAGCGTGGACGAGCCGCGCGCACCGCCGCGCCAGGGTGCCAGCGGCGGTAGGGACTGATGGATAGTGCTGGCCACGTCATCTACCACACTTCGAACCCTCGTTTCATGAGTTACATGTCATCCTATGACGTGTCGAGCAACTGCTGTCAGATAATGCTTGACACGTCATCCACAACGCTTCAAACCCTCGTTTCACGAGTTATGTCGCATCCTATGACGTGTCGAGCAACTTCTGTCAGTCCCTAAGCGGCGGCGGCTACAACGCCCCCGCCGGTGGGGGTTTCGGGGGCGGGGGCGGGGAAGCGGGGGGGTACGGGGCTGGCCTACAGGGCGACGGCGGGTGGATGGGCGGCGGTGGCGGCGGCGGCGGCGGCGGTGGCGGCGGCGGCGGCGGTGCGTCAAAGGGCAACTGCTACAAATGGTAGGGTGATATATGTACCCATCGCCACGTGATCCAGGTGTTGCTACGCACCGCTCGCCTCGATGGATCAACCCGTTTGCCAACCCTCGTTTCTGAGGTATTCAGGCATCACATGACACGGCGAAGGGTATATAGGGTGAAATGATTGCTCTCACCCCTCACCACATCATCCACACGTTCTAGACCCTTCTTTATTGAGTCATACGGCATCCTGTGACGCGGCGAGCTCATGTGGATGGCCCTGCGACACGCGGGGGTGACGGGCACTGGGCCAAGGACTGCCCCGGCGGTGGCGGCGGCGGTGGCGGCAGGAACTGTCAGATAACGCCTGCAACGTCAGCTTCCTCGTTCTAGACCCTCATTTCTTGAGTCAAGTATGGTATCACATGGTGTGGCGAGCGTAGATCCTCGTTTCTGCGTATAGTATGGCATCACATGACGCGGCGAGCATTACATGTCAGGCCCTAGGTGGCGGAGGCGGCGGTCAGGATGGCGGTGGCGGCGGCGGTGGGTACGGTGGACAGGGGGGCGCTCCTAAGGGAGCTTGCTTCAAGTGCGGGCAGCAGGGCCACTACTCCAACGCGTGCCCCGGCGGCGGCGGTGGCGGCGGAGGTGGGAACTACGGCGGTGGTAGGGCCTGAAAGATGTTGCCTGCCACCTCTTCGAATGCAGTTTGAGCCCTCGAATTGTACGTTGAAGGGCATTCTATGACGTGGTGAGCAATATCTATTTGGCCCTAGGCGGAGGCGGCGGCGGGGGCGGGAACTATGGCGGTGGCGGCGGGGACAACAACGGCGGAGGCGGGGGCGGCGGCGGCGGGGGCGGGAACTGCTACAAGTGCGGCAACACGGGGCACTGGGTAGGGCCTGACAGATACTGCCTGTCACGTCATCCTCCATGGTGTAGACCCTCGTCTCTTTAGTGGAATGATATCACGTGACATGGCGAGCATTATCTGTCATGCCCTGTCACTGGGCGCGCGACTGCCCCGGCGGCGGAGGAGGTGGCGGCAGCGGTGGCGGAGGCGGGAACTATGGCGGTGGCGGTGGTGGCAATTACGGCGGCGGCGGGGGTGGGAACAACCAGTACGGGGGCGGTGGCGGGAACCAGTACGGCGGTGGTGGCGGGGGGTACTAGATCCACCAATGGGCGCGCGACTGCCCCGGCGGCGGCGGCGGTGGCGGTGGCGGCGGCGGGGGCTGCGACGGCGAATTGCAGGGCGGCGGCAGCGGTGGCGGTGACTGCTCGGTGACTGCACCCTCACTCCAATGCTCAGAGACTTCTGAAGTCACAAAACGGCAGCAAGCAAGGACAAGCGCGGACACCGCAATAATGGACACTGTTTCATTATGTACAGGGCTTGATCCGCTCACATACACGTAGACGACGATGCTGTACAACGTTCTCGTACGATGAAATTGAAATGAATAAGACACGCACAGTTGTGGAAACATTCTCACGGTCACCTGTCGCGTCAGCGCCTCACACTCGTCATCTTTGTTGCTCAACTTCGGTCGTCACAGCTTAAACACAGTGTCAGGTTTGGTATTGAGGTATGGTACAGAATCCCGCTCGACCACTCACATCTGTCCATCTCGAAAACCCCACCGACCGACTCGCCAAAAGTCCGACATGGTCGCGATCCTGAGTGATTATACCCCCGATCTATCGGACTTCAGCATGACACGTCGCGCCGACACTGAGCCTCAAGGTTCTCCCCTGGAGCCGCTCAAATCATCCCGACTTCATATGATGCGAGGAAGACACTATTCTCGAGACGCCTGTGGAACAAGAGCAAAGCCTGGGTACCCGTCAACGCCCGGATCTCTACACGTCACAGGATTCAATGAACATCATAAACGAGGGTCTGATGTGTGCCGGAGGGCAGGGCACATAACTCAGGAAACGAGGGTCTGAGGTGTGCAGGAGTGCAGGCTGTCTCCGTCTCCACATCGAGCTTGGAGTCCAAGTTATGTACCATTGAAGTCACCGGCCCTGCCGGTCTGAATCCCAGACTGCCAAAGTTAGGGCGGTGCAAGTTGACACCGGCTTGCCCGCGCTCGGTTTCGGCACTTGAAGCTCTGCCCAATCGATCTGTCCATTAAAAATCAATTTAGACCTCGTATGCCATCACCAAGACAACGTTCCGGGTTCCAAGATGACCGCAGACGAGCAACGACAAAAACTATTTGGCGTGTGCCAGGGTTGCCGTCGTCCGCCACTTGTGCCCTGCGGCGCCACTTGTGCACGTATATCGGAAGCCGACTTCCGTCGCAGATAATTCGCATCTACACACCGTGTGACCGTCAAGCGCAATGAGGGGGAGGAAGATATCCAAGCTTGGAGAGGAGGAGGAGGAGTGTGGGGGGCAGGACAGCGGGAGTGAGTGGGAGGTGGACGACGACGACGAGGAGGAGGACAGCGGGGAGGCGTCGGAGGGCGAGGAGGACAGCGACGATCCCGCCTTCGGCGGCACGCGCAAGCGTAAGCGCGGCGGTGGCGGCGTTGGCGGCGGCGTTGGCGGCGGCGGGGGCGGCAAGAAGGCGGCGCGCGGCAAGAAGAAGCCCGCCACTGCCGCCACTGCTGCCACTCCCTCACCCACCTCTGAGTTCCGGGGGGTGACATGGAAGCCTGGCCCTCGGTGGCAAGCACAGCTCGTGCACAACGGCAAGCATACGTACCTGGGTTACTTCGACACCGAGGAGGGCGCGGCGCGCGCGCACGACCGCATGGCGTTGTGGTGTCACCTTCACGGGCTCAAGAGACACTCCCGTGGCAGTCTGCGTGGGTGTATTGGGGGCGGCGCGCACTCTGTCTGCTTCACGGAGAACCTCAACATCGAGTACACCGAGTACGTGAGCGAGTTGGAGGAGCTGGGTCGCATCACGCAGGACGAGCTGGTGCTGCAGCTGAGGAAGGAGCGGACGCACGGTCCCACCTCCTCCAAGTTTCTTGGCGTGACGTGGGTATCTCGCGACCGGCGGTGGGAAGCAAAGTTCTACATGAACCGCAAGCAGACGTCGTTGGGTATCTTCGACACCGAGGAGGGTGCAGCCCACGCCTACGACCGCATGATGGTGTGGTTCATACTGCACAAGGTGGAGCGTAAGAGGGGCAACTCACTCAACTTCGACTACGCTGAGTACAAGGACGATCTGGAAGAGTTGGGGCACATGACGCAGATTGAGGTGGTGGCAAAACTGAAGCTGCATGCGCAGACGCGGCGCGAAGCGGCGAGAAACGGGGAGGGTGACGAGGCCTGCGATTGCGCGGGTGCAGGGATCGGGGGCCTCAAGCTGAGGCAGGAGCGGGTGCGCGCTCCCACCTCCTCCAAGTTCCGGGGCGTGAGCTGGAAATCTCAAGGGAGGCGGTGGGAGGCAAAGTTCAACCTAAACCACAAGCAGATGTCGCTGGGTTGCTTTGACACCGAGGAGGACGCTGCGCGCGCGTTCGACCGCATGCTGGTGTGGTGCGAGCTGAACGGGGCAAAGCGCCGCCCCGCGGACTGCACGCTCAACGTTCCCCGAGCCGGCTACCAGGGCGAGGAGGAGGAGCTAAAGGGCATCACGATGGAGGTTTTGGTGGAGAAACTGAGGCAGCAGGGACGGGAGCAACGTGCGGCGTCAAACAACGCGGAGGGCGACGAGGCAAGTGAGGGCGAGGGCGGAGGGAGCGTGGGCGCCGAGCTGGGTGGCGCTGGAGAAGCGGAGGTGGGTGAGGAGGGGGCGGCGGGCGGCGGCGGCGGTGGTGGTGGGGGAGATGTTACGGGCGCCGAAGCCAGGCACCAGGCCTCTCCTGCCGCGATGCATAATACGGAAGATGACGAGGCCGGCGAGGGCGCAGGCAGGGGGTGCGCAAGCGCCGTGGAGAGCGAGGGCGGCGGCGGAGAGGAGGGCGACGGAGCGTCCGCGCTGAAACCCGACGCCCCTCCTCTGGCGGGGGTTGAGGCCTCTGGGGTCACCCAGAGTGATGAGGAGGAGGAGGAGGAGGAGGTTGAAGCTGTTGCTGTTGCCGCCTCCGCTGCAGCCGCTGCAGCTGCTGCTGCTGTGGAGGCGGAGGAGGATGCGTTTGCTGCTGCTCACGCTGAGCAGTTGGAGAAGGAGGGGGTTGCTGCCGCCGCTGCCGCCGCTGTCGCCGCTACTGCTTGTGTCGCGGTGCAGCGCAAGGAGGGCGCTCCAGGCGTCGTGGGGCCGGTGGGGCAGCCTCTACTCAAGAAGATCAAGACGGAGAAAGCTGACGCCGGTCCCATTGTGACCAACGCGGCATGGTCCGACGAGGTGGAGGAGCTCTCATCCGCATAAGTGAAGTGGGAGGACGAGGACGCACGCGAGCGTCAGCTGGGTCTGGTCACCTGGGGCTCGGCGCTGGAACACAAACGGCCGAAGCCACCGGGTGCGCCTGAGGACCTCACGTGCCTCGTCGACGACGACGACGACGATGACGGCGGCGGGGGCGGTGGCGAAGGCGGAGGCGGCGGCGGCGGCGGCGGCGGCGGCGGCGGCGGCGGCGGCGGCG
>Ga0307489_10001438_pt1 | contig 15685 bp, 23 predicted proteins | sample SB12metaG_FD_202247 | JGI IMG/M metagenome (GOLD analysis project Ga0307489, IMG submission 202247) | Sea-ice brine microbial communities from Beaufort Sea near Barrow, Alaska, United States - SB 1.2 | ecosystem: Environmental > Aquatic > Marine > Coastal | place: USA: Alaska | collected... | reverse complement strand
GTCCACCTCGTGGGGGAACGCGCAGGTGCCGGTGCGCGCCAGGCACACCATGTCCTCGTGCCAGCACACCGCGCCGCCGCGCCGGGGCCCGCACAGCGACACCTTGTGGCAGGGTGCGCAACCCAGTAGTCAGTAGTGCACGTGGTCAGATCACCCAATGTCACACACGGACATGCATTTGATCAGAAACGCCACCGACGTCTTGTCTTCCATATCCCACAGAGGGCCAGGGCGAAAGCATGGTGCCTCCAAAACACTCGTAAGCGAGTCACACAATCACATCTCTCGGTCCGTCAATCAACAATATCTCTTACCCGTTCCCCCACCGTGTACTCGTACGATACCGCCTCGACGCCGCTGGCGCCCAGCCGGGGTTGGCCCGCGTGGTGGTAGCGCGAGTCGGGCACAGCCTCCACCTCCACCGTGCGTCCCAGCGCGGAGGGCCCCTCGCACACGTCCGCCACGACGCGCGCCAGGTCGCTGTCCTTGACGGCGGGGAAGGGGAATAGGATGTCCTCCTTGATGCCGGCGATGGCCGCCGCGCGCGCCTCGGAGACGCACACGTGGCGTCCCACCGGCTTGAAAAACCGCCGCAGATTGAGGTCGGCGGCGACGGCGGCGGCGGCCACGCAGGCGTGACCCGCGGGGCACACCACGTTCTCGTGCGCGCCAGGCATGTGGCCGCAAGGCGCGCCCTCCACCGCGGGCGCGCCGGGGAGCCGGGACCCGCGCGCGCAGCGCACGTGCGTCAGCGCCGACTCGCCGGCGGATGTCGCCCACGGCGGGTGCCGGCCCCACAGGTGCGCGGAGACGTGCCCCAGGGCGGCGGCAGCGCGCGGGTGGCTCCGGGCGGAGCCTCCGAGCGCTGCCGCCACCGCCGCACCATCAGCATCGCTCGCGGCGGTGGCGACGAGCACGTGGCGTGTGCGCGTGATCTGCGCGGCGACCAGGTCCTGGCGCGCGCACGCGGCGTGGCGCTCGCCCTCCGTGGCATTGAAGCGGTCCGCGCCGCCCATCGCCTCCCACACGCCCGCCTGTACGCAAACGCCAGGGACAGATACAGAATGCTCGCCACGTTGGCAGCACGTCAATATGAAGGGCTCATTTTGTGAAGGGAGTCCTCTATTTGCCCTTCAATCACGTAGAGCTCTAATGTAAGTTGACTTGAGTAACTCAGTGCACTTTTTGCGGGATACGTTGGGTGCTTTCAGTGACAAAAACGGCTCAGAAGAAATTGGCGAATGGAAGCCCTTGAGCTGAGAGGTGAAGGAGTCGCAGCGAAGGTCGGTGAAGCTCTGAGAAGCTCTGAGAAGCTCTGAGAAGCCCTGAGAAGCTCTGAGAAGAAGCTCTGAGAAGCTCTGAGAAGCTCTGAGAAGCTCTGAGAAGCTTTAAGAAGCTCTGAGAAGCTCTGAGAAGCTCTGAGAAGCGCTGAGAAGCTCTACGAAGCTCTGAGAAGCTCTACAAAGCTCTGAGAAGCTCCAAGAAGCTCCGAGAAGCTCTGAGGAGATCTGTGAAGCTCTGAGTTGCTCTGAGATGCTCTGAGATGCTCAAAGATGCTCAGAGAAGCTTAGAGAAGCTCTGAGAAGCTCTGAGAAGCCATGCGAAGCTCTGAGAAGCCCTCAACAGGTTACAGCTCAGAGAAGCTCTAAGAAGCTCTGAGAAGCTCTATGAAGCAGCAACGAGGGCTTTACTTTCATTTGGTGGATGGCGTGGCGATCATGACTGCCTCTCCCCACCAGATGAACTCCGTGGCGGACAGATCGTCGGGCGTCCGCGGCAGCGTCAGGTTATCGCCCAGGCCCGACGCCATGAGCGCGGCGACCCTGCGGCCCTCCACCAGCACCGGGTGCCGCGCGCACCGCAGCGTACCCGGGCAGACCAGCCCGAACCCATCGCTGGCGGCGCCGCCGCACTCGAAGCCCTCGCCGCGCGCGCAACCGAAGCACGCGCCCGCGAAGTTGTTGGAGTACTTCGCCGCGGGCACCACGTCCTTGAAGGAGGAGGTCTCGAACGTCACCTCCTCCACGCAGGCGCCGGCGACGCACAGCTCGTGGGCCATGCACACCTTGAACCCGTGGGTGGGCCCGCACAGCTTGGTCAGCGCGCACGCCGCGTTGGCGGCGTCGCACGCGTCCCGGGCAACAGCCTGGCAGATTCAGCTCGCCACGTCATAGGATGCCGGTGAACTCAATACACGTGGGTTCGAAATGCGTGTCGATGAAGTGGCTAGCAATATTCGCTTTGTCCCCCACCAAAGTTGTTGTCGCTGTGCACGGCGTCGGCGGCGGCGCTCACCTGGCCGCTGGCGGCCATGGCGGAGCAGATGCCGAGGGCGGAGCACTCCAGGCCCGCGGCGCACACCTTGGACCCGAAGATGGGCCCGCAGCGCTTGTTGACGGCGCACTCGCGCTCGGGGCACACGCCGCCGTGGTTGTTGCCGAAAGGGAACATGGCGTGCGAGGCGTCGCGGAGGAACGTTGCGAAGTCGTCGGGGGCGTCGAGCGAGCTCACGGTGACGCACGCGCCCGAGTCGGCGTCGCAGCGGTGCGCGCGCCCGCACACGGTGCCGCCGGCGTCGGGCCCGCACTTCATGTCCGCGCTGCAACTCGAGCACGCGCCGCCGAAGTTGTCGGAGAACACCGCGTAGTCGCTCGCGTCATCGTCATCGCCCGAGCCCGCGGCGGCGGCGGCGGCGGCGGCGGCGGCGGCTTGCAACGCGATGCGCTTCGCGGGGCTGATGTGCGCGCACGCGAGAAGAAGGGCGTCGCAGAACTGCCCGGTTGGACACACCATGCCGGTGGCTGCCCCGCACACGCCGTCCACGGCGCACGCGGCGGAGACGTCGGCGCCCAACGTGGGGAACATGTGCTCGTTCACATACTTCGTGTAACTGGGAGCCACCGCGACGGGCGCCGCGCCCGCCTCGCGCCAGGGTCTCACATTGCTCCCCCCCGTGGTAAGCTAAGGGCAGGGATAGAGCTAACTTAAGGCATTGAATCAAGGACGAAACGAATCCAATGAAGCGGAAACGCGAGGCAGTGCAAGGAAGCCCCCCCCCCGGGCCTCGCCTCGCGCATGTGCGCCACGTGCTGGTCGACCCCCCCGCAGTGCCGCGCGCCGCTCACGGAGCCCTCCGCGAACACCCCGCCCACCGCCAGCGCCGCGGCGCCGGACACCTGGTCGCCGCCCACCAGGTCGCAGAAGTCGGGGCCCGCGCTGAGCGCCACGGCCAGGTCCAGCGTCAGGTACTCGGACTCGAAGCTCATCGCCACCGTGCCGCCAAGCAGGGCCTTCCACTACATGATTCCGAGGTGGATTAACTCGTGCATTTTCGAGGTAGGTGGTATAAATCTGGGAAAAGTTATAATCATATTGTGAGGTGTTACGTCGAGAGAACAACTTATCGACAGTGGATTCAGGGACCAAACTACTCGAGACAAGCGAGAAAGTGTGCAGGTGCTGCGGCCCCACCGCGGATGGCGGCGGTGAAACTGTCGAAGTGGAAGGTGGCGAGCAGCGCCGCGGTGTCCCCCAGGGCCGCGCCGCCGCCGCCCTCGTCGATTTCGATGCTACCCTCGATGGAGCCAATCAACCCCGTGCAGGAGAGTCATTGCGAACAGTATTCAAACGTATATTGGAGCATAACTTACAGGGTGAATGCTCATACATGTTCGCGGAGGAGGAGGAGGTTGAACGACAGTCGAGTGCTTCTTCTCGATATTCTCATTGACCTCCCTGCCGTGCCGCGGTCGTCGATGAACAGGTCGGCGTGCACGAGAACGGCGGTGAGGAACACGACGTCGACGCCGAGGCGGTCGATGGCGAAGGAGACCGTGGCGGTCGGGGCGCCGGCGCTCGGGGCGCCGCACGCCACGCTCGCGTTGCCCACCGCGCCGTGGACGACGAAGGCGCCCATGCTGACGTCCACGGTGGCGGAGAACGCGATGGCGGCGCCGCCCACACACGGCCCCGTGATAGGGCCTGGCACATATGGCTCGCCACGGCATAGGATGCTGCCAATGTAACTCAGGGAACGAGGTTTCAACATACGTTGGGTGACGTGGGTGGCAACATGTACCAGGACCCGGCCCGACCACATGAAGGCGGCTTGGCCCGTGAGGCGCACCGTGGGGGCGTCGGCGTCCCCCTGCGTGAACGCCACGTGCGCCACCACCGCCACCTCCTTCACCTCCGACGACGTCGCCGTCCACTCGAACGCCAGGCTGCCGAACACCGAGATCTCCAGCCAGAGCCAGTGAAATCATGCTAATGCTCGCCCCGACATACGTTGTCATGTATTCAAACTCAAGACACGAGGGTCGAAAATGTGGAGGATGACGTCCCACGTCCGCTGTTATTTGCACAGCCGTACCTCGAGGTTGGAGGCGGCGGCCGCGCCCAGGTGCGGCACGCCGTCCGTTTGGAAGAGGTTGATGGTGCCGGTCATCTCCAGGCGGAACGCGAGGTCGGCGAAGGACCACGCGGTGCGGTCGGCGGCGGCGGCGGCGGCCCCGGCGGATGCGGCGGCGGCGGCGGCGGCGGCCCCCGCGCAGGCGGCGTCCACGAAGGCGTACATGTCCACCTGCAGGTTCTGGATCACCAGCTGCACGCCCGCCACCGGCGTGAACACGAACTCTAGCCAGGGTCGGGTTGAGCGTTGAGGATTAAGGGTGAAGGGTGAAGGGTGAAGGGTTAAGGGTTAAGGGTCAAGGGTTAAGGGGTTTGGGCTGGGTTTCGGGATTTGGCATTTGGGGATTGGGTTTCGGTATGCAAGGGATACGTGCTGATCACCGAGTCAACAAAGTGGTGGCAAAGTCCGCTCGAGAACGCGGGTTGGTTTGAACATGTGGCAGATGATGCGGCGCAATCGGCTATTATCATCCCGCGGGTTTAGGGTTTAAGGTTTAGAGTTTAGGGTAGTCCGGCCCGACCTCGCGCATGGACCCCGAGATGGTCATCACGGGGTCCGCCTCCTCGTCCGCCACGGCGCACCGCTGCGACCCCTTGAGCAGCGCCACCGCCTCGGACGACCCCGGCGTGGTCCACACGAACTTGCCGGTGACCAGCTGCGGGGTGGCGTCGCATGCGCCCCCGGCGGTGACGGCGACGGCGGCCTTGATCTCGGCGAAGACAAAGGCGGAGTCGTACGTCAGCTTGGCCTGCAGCCCGTACTCACCCGCCGTCAGGCAGGGGCAGGGCAACCAACACACGTGGTCACACGTGGTGAGTGAAGCAGGGGGCGCGACACACGTGGTGATGGATCAACATGTGGTAAGATTACCGCACACCGCACACGTTTGTCCATTTGTCCATTATAAACCCTCGTTTCTTGAGTTCAATTAAGGGTGCCAGGTTTGCGAAACTGGCTCTAGCTCCGCCGAGAAAGCTTCGCCAATCGAAGTTCGCGGGGGATTAAATAATGCCTCCCAGAGGGATTCTAGGCAGGCGGACCAACAAAGTGGTATCCTGCCCTACCATGGTATCGAAGCTGAAGTACGCGGTGAGGTCCATGGTGGCGTCGCCGGCGGACAGGTCCAGGCAGCAGGGTCATTGATAACAAGCACTCGACACGAGATCGGAGCACGACTCACCTTGAGGGTGAATGCTCATACAGACGCGCATGGGAGGAGGAGGACTTTCAACGTCGGTCGATTGCTTGTTCAGAATGAACCCCTGCCAGGTCCACGGCGCCGCTGATGGTCCCCGCGTACCCCGCGCCCAGGGCCGGCTCACTCAATGCTCGCCGCGTCGTCGCAAGTCATGTGACTGACGAAAAACCGAGGGTTTGCAGATTGTGGGTGACGGGGGCAGGGCCGGGTCAATGAATGCTCGCCGCGCCATAAGAAGAAGGCGCTTCACTCACGATACAAGGGAATGCTCGCCGCGTCATAGAAGTCATGTAACTCAAACAACGAGTGTTCTGTAATCATGTGGCGGGTGACGCGTGGGCGGGGCGGCGGCATCGCGGCATCGTTGCATCTGGCGCCCCGCCCGAGGTGCCGTTGCCCAGGTTGTAGGCGTTGACCTGCACGTTCATGGCGGAGACCACCAGCGTGGGCCCCAGCGCCATGCCGCTCGCCACCGAGGCCGTCAAGGTCATCGCGGGAAGCACGGCGCCCGTCTGCCCGCACCAGTACGTCACGGTGGCGAAGAGGCCGGGTAAGTGAAACGGATCGAAGCGCAGCGAGACGTGCGCGGTGAACTGCTGGCGGTCACCCGCCGCGCACGGGAAGGTGAGGCGGGCGGTGCCCCACACGTGCACGTTGGGCACGCCGGTGCTCGGGATGGCCTCCTGCACCGTGCTGGCGGCGCCCAGGTTGGCGTGGCGCCGCGGGTAGCGCTGCACGCTGCCCGCCGCGGGGGTGTCCCGGGGGGAACCCAACGACGCCGCGGAGATGTCGGAGTGGTAGTACTTGACGTCCAGCTCGATGAACAGCCGCACCCGCGTCAGCTTGAGCAGCCCCGTCGGGCGCTTGGCGAAGTCGACGGACACGGCGATGGATGAGTCGCTGAGGTCGAACCCCTCCAGGCCCTCCACGTCGCTGTCGACCACCGCGGCGCCGGCGAAGGTGCCGTTGAGCGCCACGCTGCCGTTCAAGTAGCTGGCGATGGTGGCGTTGGCCACGGCGGAGCGAATGGTGACGCCGGCGATGACCGCGAAGTCAGACATGGTGCCGACGACGCGGTACACGCGGCTCCCGTCCTCCCCCAAGCACCCCATCGTGGCGCCCACCGTGACGATCGAGATGGCATCCGACTTGCCCGCGGGCAAAATCGCAACCTTGCCCACCAAGCGGGCCTGGAACTCGTCGCAGGTTCCGTAGTAAAACTCTCCGCGGAGCGAAACGGCGAGCGTTGGGGAGGAGTAGGTTAGGGAGGCGACGACCCCGATGGTCACTCCGGAGGAATGGACCGCGGAGGATGGAGTGGCGTCGGCGGCGTGCACCATGGCGTCGCTGCCCGCGCCCGCGCCCACGAACCCGGCGCCGCTCTCCGGCGGGGTCCACAGCGGGTCCGCCGTGCGGCGCGACGCGGCGGCGCACGAGCTCGTGTGCTTGCCCTAGCATGAGGGTCATTGAGAACAAGCACTCGAACCGAGGTCGGAGCATGACTACCTTCAGGTGAAATGCCCATACAGACGCGCGGACTCAATTCGTCGATTCAACGCTAGTCGAGAGCTTGTTCTCAATAACCCTTAGCCCCCCTGCCAGGATCCAGTGCACGCACCCGGTGGACTGCATCTTGAACCCGATGCAGCCGTGCTTGGCCTCGCACGCCGCCCGCAGCGTGTACAGGTTCATGGGGCTGGTGCCGTTGGTGTCGTTGTCAGCCAGCAGCCGCCTGGTGACCGTGGGCGGCGGCGGCGGCGGCGACGGAGGCGGCGGCGGCTCCGTGCACACTGATCCGTCGCCGTAGTACCGCGCGTACTCCACCACCTTGTGGAGGGCGCAGGCCTTGAAGAGGTACACGCCGTCGTAGTCGCCGCCCCACACCTGGTTGTGGAACGGGCCGGTGAGCGCGGCGGCGGCCCCCGCGCCGCCGATGTCAATGTTCTTGTGAAACACACTCAAGGGCCAAGTGAATAATTCTCGCTACGTCATAGGATGTCAGTTAACTAAAACAACGAGGGTATGCAACGTGGTCAATTGACGTGGCGAGCATGATTGACTCCGCCCTGCCGTGTACTCGCTGAGCGTGCTGTCCTTCATGATCCACGTGACGCACCCGGCGGCGTCGCGGCGGAAGCCCATGCAGTCCACCATGGCGTCGCACGTGGCCTTGGCGGCGTGCAGCGCCGACAGGCACCCGCCCTCCACGTACATGTCCACCGCCGCCACCGCCTCGCCCGCCGCCAGGTAGAACCCCTCGGCGCCCGCGCCGTCCTCGCCGTCCTCGCTCGTGGCGCCGTCCTCGAGGTGGGTCACCACCGCCGGGCAGCCCGCGATGAGCATGCCCTGGTGGAACACGTCCATGGGTATGGCCCGGATTCTCAAAGTAGAGCAGGTGATTCGGTAACGAGAAGGCCCGGGTTTCACAACAGAGGTGATTGGTTAAGCATGCATTCGGTACGATTACCTCATTAAGTGTTATCGGGTTTAGTGAACAAACGATACTGACGTGTGTGTGGACGGGAAGATGACACCTGGCCTTACATTTCCGCACGTCGTACTCCTCGAGGATCTGGTGGCCGCACCCGGTGTCGGCGCGGGTGAACCCCATGCGAGGGCCTCATGGATATTGCTTCCCACGTCATTCAACGCATTTTGAGCCCTCGTATCTGCAGGTAAATGGCATCACATGACGTGGCGAGCAATATCCGTGAGGCCCTACCCCACGCACTCGAACACGGCGTCGCAGTCGGCCTTCTGCTGCGGCACGGTGAGGCCGCAGATGGGCTCCCCGTAGGACCGCACGCGGTGCACCTGGGCGCGGTGCTTCAGGAAGTACAGGCCGGAGTCGGCGGCGGCCGCGGCGCCCGCCGCCTGCGCGCCCACCGCCGCGGGCGAGGACCCGCTCACCTCCATGCCCTGCGTGAACACATACTGCTCCATGATGAACGTGTAGCACATGGTCTCCACGGCGGCGTACGTGAAGCCGACGCACTCCACCGTGGCGTCGCACGCGGCGCGCACCGCGGGCAGGGTGCCGTCCGCCGCGTCGCCGTAGTCCACGTCGTCCGCGGCGGGCAGGCTACCGACGCCGCCGCCGCCGCACCGCTCGTCCGCGTACGTCGCCACCTGCCCCACCGTCGCGTTCACCGTGTTGTAGGGTCGAAACTTAAAATTGAAAGCAAAACTTGAAAGCAATTTACCGTATCATAGTTTGAAGCGCTGAAACCAAGGGCTTTCAATTCGGGTTTCAACTTGCAGCACCCCACCTTGAGGTACACGCCGTCGAAGGCGCCGGAGGACGCAGTGCCGTTGTCGGCGGCGGCGGCGGCGCTGAGCGTGGCGGGGGTTCCGGCGATGGTGGCGTGCTTGGAGAACACGTAGGCGCGCAGGTCGCTGTCGTCCAACACGAAGGAGAAGCACCCGGTGTGGAGGTACTTGAAGCCCGCGCACGTGGGCATGGCGTCGCACGCCGCCTTGGCCGCCGCCAGCGTGGCGCACCACCCGCCCGCGTACCCCGCCACCGTGTGAGCGTCGTAAGGAGACGCCGTGCTCTAGGGGACACGCACACACAGGATTAGTAGCACGTGGTAAGATCATCGAAAACACCCAATATCACACACGGGCATTAATTTAGTCAGACACACCCGCAACGTCTCATCCCGTGTGTCCGTGGCCTCACCATGTATGTCCCCGCGTACAGCCCTCCGAACTTCGCGTCGGTGCAGTCGTACGGCCCCTCGAACTCGATCTCGGGCACCACGCCCAGCAGCTCCTGGTTTTGGAAGAAGTCGTACGCGCGCAGGCTGCTGTCCTGCATGATCCAAAACGCGCACCCGGACCTGCGGCGCGAGAACCCCACGCAGTCCTCCAGCGCGTCGCACTGCAGCTTCTGCTCGGGCACCGAGGCACCGCAGGCCGCGGCGGCGCCGGCGTACCCCGCCACGGCGCCCAGGGCCTGGCCCACCACGAGGTAGAAGCCGTCCAGCGCGTCGCCAAAGTCCACGTCGTCCAGCGGGCCCGCCACCGCCGGCGGGCTGCCGGAGATCTTCATGTTCTTATGGAATGTGTCCATGTGTAAGGCCCGGTGCACATCCGCGTCAGTGTGGTCAGCATGGCCAGTATGGGCAGTGTGGTGGGCAGCGTGGGCAGGTCATTCAATACGGTGACACTGGGAATGGTCACCTTGACACCAAAGAGCTTACGGTGTGATGATAGCGGGCCTCACAGTGCCGCATGGTTGTGTCCTGCAACACCGTGAAGCCGCAGCCCGTGGCGTACGCGTCGTCCGCGGTGGGGTCCAGGCGGGTGAACCCCACGCACGCCGCCATAGCCGCGCACGCCGCCTTCATGTCCACCAGCGTCCTCCCACACTGGTACGCATAGGCGGACACCTTGGTGAGGCCGCACCCGCGGCGCTGGTAGAAGCCGTCGGTGTCGCCGCCGAAGCCGCCGCCGTGCAGCGCCGCCGTCAGCGCCGCGCCCCCCCCCACGCCCGTCAGGTTCTGGTTCGGGAACACGTCCCACGCGGTGGAGGTGGCGCACGTGGGCGGCGCGTCGGACGGCGGCAGTGGCTTTGTCATCGGAAGTGTCGCCTCGAAGGTCACCGTCGCGGCGAGCAGAAACCCGGAGGAGGAGGAGGAGGAGGAGGAGGAGGAGGACTCCACGTCGAGTGACGCCTGGAAGAACCCCGAGAAGCGGCGGTAGCCGGCGTACTCGGTGACCTCCAGGCGCACGAGCACGTTGGAGATGGCGACGTCGCCCGTGACTTCAAACGTGTCCAGGCTCCCCTCGATGGTCACGTACGGCGCCCCCTCAGCCCAGGGCCAGGTGCATCATGCGCGCCGCGTCATTTAAATGAAAACCATGTGGGTTCAAAGATGGCTGGTGAGAGACGTGGCGCAGGCTGGCATAGGCAGGCATAGGTAGGTATAGGCAGGCACGGGCAGGCGTAGGCAGGCGTAGGAAGGGATCGTTCACCCCGCCCCGCCTCTGGCAGCGAGCTCCTGTCGCACGCCACGGCGACGAGCACCTCCGCGGCGTCCACGCGCATGGCGGAGCTGGAGGTGTTGTTGAGCTCCAGCCCCGCGGTGGCGTACACCCACCCCGACGTGCACGGGTACTCGAAGTTGATCGAGCCGTACACCTCGAAGTCGTCGTTGCCGATGGTGAACTCTCCAGTCACCTGCATGGCGAGCTCCAACGCGGTGGTGTTGGCGTCGAGCCCGTCACCGGTGAGCACAGCGTCGAAGGTGACGGACATGTCGAGCCCCGGCATCCCGTCAGCGCCGGAGCCGGCGCTCACCTCGGCGACGCCGGAGACGTTGGCGGCCCACGCGCCTACGGACCCCGCCCCCCCCGCCGCCCCCGCCCCCCCCGCGGTGCCGTTCTCCACCGTGACGCGCACCACCGTGTGGCGGATGACGAACCCAGCGCCGCCTCCGCCGCCGCCGCCGCCGCCGCCCACCACCACGTCGCCGACGAACGCGTCCACCTCATACGCCGGGCTCGCGCCGTCGTCGCAATTGAACACGCCGCTCGCGGGCGCGTCCAGCGCGAGGTACAGCACGGAGAGCTTCACGCGTCCCGCCATGAGGATCCCGTACGTGCACGGCGCCGGGAGCGACGTCTTGCCCGTGGTGTAGGGAACACAACACGTCAGTGGCACGTGGTAAGATCACAGAACATCATACACAGACATTCAGTAAGACACACTGATGACGTCATATACCGTGTGCCCGTGGCCTCACCATGTGGCACGTGGTAACATCAGCGAACATCACACACGTGAATTTAGTCAGACAAACCGAGGATCCCGACCTACCATGAGGTGCACCTGGAGCCCCGCGGCCGCCTCGCCCAGGTCCAGCGCGGCGGAGATGTTGACGCCGGACCCGAACGTGGAGTGGTACGTGTGGAACCCCGCCACCGTCACCCCCACATATGGCCCGCCAGATAATGCTCGCCACGTCATCCAACACATTTTAGACCCTAAACCCGACCCTTAAACCCTCGTTTATGGAGTTAAACGGCATCCTATGACGTGGCGGGCAATATCTTCCAGGCCGCACCGCGGCGTCGGCGACCCACGAGAGGTGCAGCGCCGGCGCCAGGCCCGCGGGGACGGCCGGCAGCCCGACCGACCCAGTGCTGACGTCCACGTCACCGAACAGCGTGAATTCCCAGCTTAAATCCGCGAACGCAATGTCGAAGGGCAGGGTGTCGAACGTGGTGCCGGTCAGCGCGGCGGAGCTCGTGAGGCCCGCCGCGCCGCCGCCCATCGATAGGGGCGCTTAATCAGGTGCGCGCCCCGTCATGATGCCGTGACACTCGATTGATTGTGATGATAGACGTGGTGTACACGACGCGGCGTGAGCATTGGGAGCGTTGGTCACTCGGCCATGCCCACGAGCGCCGTGACGCGGTTCACGGCGTCGGAGTAATTGCCCAAGCTCTGCACCAGGCGGAACACGGCGGCGGAGGACTGCACCAGCGCGGGCGCCGCGCTGTGCATGCCCCACACGGCGTACGGCCGCTACTTGAAATTGACAGCGAAACTTGGAAGCAGCTTATATCATATTTCAGTTTCAAGCGCTAAACCAAGGCGCTTTCGACACGGGTTTCAACAAATGTCAACGTGCTCCTATTCTCTCTCAGGATTGAGAACGAGAGAGAGAGAGAGAGAGAGAGAGAGAGAGAGAGAGAGAGAGAGAGAGAGAGAGAGAGCGAGTGGCTCCAGAGCTCTCAATTACGACCGACCGTTAGCTCCAATTTGACCACCCAACTTTTAATATAATACAAGATGCCGCACCCCACCACTAGCGCGCCCACGGCCTGGAAGGTGCCCGCCAGCGCGGCGGCCTCCGACGCCGCGCCCAGGATGGACGTCACGGACGCGAAGTTGGCCACGGCGCGCACCACGGTCTCCAGGTCGCCCGCGTGCGCCAGCATGCTCGCCACGGAGGTGCCCAGGCCCAGCAGGCCGCCCACCTGAAGGGGGGGGGGGGGGGGTCATTACACAAGTCAGTCTAAATCGTAATACTCCGCGTGGAGCCACGGCTAAAACTGTGTGTTACAGTGGCTCACCTCCTGCAGCACTATGGCGGCGCCGTCCAGGCGCTTCAGCGCCGCCAGCACCGACAGCATGGAGCCGCCCGCCACGGCCGCCTTTACGATGAAGTCGTCGTCGTCGTCGTCCACCAGCGCGGCGGCCAGCGCGACGCTCATTGTGTCGAACTCGCCGGCGGCGATCCCCGCGGCCACCGGGGAACAGGGCCGAGCCAATCACCATCGCAGCGTCACCGAAGAGCGTTTAAGTCAATTTAAGTCAACACACGCGGGTGGTTTGAAGTGGTGGAGGAAGACGTGACGTGACGGGCATTATTTACTCAGCCCCACCCGAGAGTTGAAGCGACTGAAAAGCTCTCGCGGCGTCCACTCAAGGCACGCGGATGGCAAAGTGGTGGAGCAAGACGTGATGTGCATTATGTAGTGAGCCCCACCAGAGAGTTGAAGGTGGCGTCGGTGAGGGTGAAGGCCGAGGAGATGTCTTCCTCGAACGAGATGAGCACGATGCTCTTGAGCGCGGCGCCCGTGGCCATCCGCGCCAGCGCGCACCCGTGCAGCGTGGCGCTGCCGGAGCCGCCGTAGCACGCCGCGATGGCCGCCGTGTCCGCCGCTGTGAAGATGTCGATCATGACGGCGTCGACGGAGGCGAGCGACAGCGCGGCGCCGCCGCTGCCCAGGAACAGCGCGCGCACCGCCGCGGCCGCCGCGGACTCGGCGGCGCTGGGCACGCCGGCCGCCGCCGCCGCCAGCGCCGCCGACACCGCCGCCGCGCTGGCGCAGGTGGCGCACGCGGCGAACGCGGTGAGGTCCACGGCCACGTCCTCGCGGTCGAGGATGACCTGGATGGCCTCCGCGCTGATGATGGCGTCGAACACCTCACTGGTGACGTCGGTGGCGGCGGCCACGGAGGTGAGGAAGTCCGTAGCCTGCTCGCTGGTGAAGCTCAGCAGCGTCATCCACTAGGGCCTGCCAGATGCTGCTCGCCACCTCATAGGGTGCCCGTTGACTCGGCACAAGAGGGTTAATAATGCGTGTCGATGACGTGGCTCCGCAATATGTGCTACGGCCCTGCCATGGACAGGCCGGCGCCGGCAAACATGGCATCCACCGCGGCGCTGTCGGCGAACGTGGCGGCGAACGACCCGGCGATGGTCGCGGAGCCGGGGGCGGAGTCCGCCACCTCGGCGACGATGACCCCGAAGCCGGCGGCGTCCAGGCCCACGGAGGCCAGGGTGACGCCCACGCGCGCCAGCAGCGCGGCGGCGCCCGTCGCGCCGCGCATCGCAGGGAGCACCACACAACATACGTGGCACGTGGTAACGTCACCGAATTTGAATATCACACACGAGCATATAGCAGCCCACCGAGTGGATGGGACGTGGATGGGAGGTCGATTTGGAGGTGGATGCGGCGAGTGCGGTGAGTGTGTATGGGTACATCATAAGCAAACAGTCAGTCAGGACACCGTTGTAAGACGCGCCGCGCAAAAGCAAGAAATCTTCCGTCACGAGGGATTCCCGGGCGATTCCTAAGCCTAGCACTCATCTCGCCCATCCTTGCTTGAGTTCGATGTTGTAATGGATATCGCTATATTCAAGGTGGTATGAACGAAAGATAGCCCGGAGCGATATCGAGCGTGTAGATACATGTTTAGATGATCCTTAAGACAGACTTATGGGTCCTGAAATGGTTAGCTGAAAGAGCGGTGAACGTCCAAGGCGTAGGTGCATTGCCACGGCCATTCAGGCTTCCCACCGTGCAAGCACACCCAACGGGATGAGACCTCGGGGGCCGTCTGGCCTCAGCCACGCATTTTCGGTTGTATTGAGCCATTGCATTGTGGGACGTATTAAGCTGAGTTTTTGCTTGGAGTTTTGTTTAGCGGAAACAAGGCGGCCTGAGCCAAGCATTGCATCAACAAATGGAAGTATTGATGTACATATTGAATTGAATTTTGGTTTGTTTTTTTTTATCGGGAAGAGGAATGAACGTCCACGGCCTGGGCGCAATGCCATGGCCATTCAGCCTGCCCACCTCTTGAAAATACGTGTAGTTGAATTCATACCGGGGCAGGCCCGGGCCGGCCCCCGCCTCAGCCATGCTAGCATTGCGTCGAGGCATGTATTGAGCTGAGTTGTGTTTTGTAGTTTGTAGCTTTGATTGCACTGTGGGTTTTTACTGCAGTGAACCGGTGCTCGCCCTGTCATTTACCTTCGTATCACATGGTGTACCTATGTTCGCCGCGTCATCCACCACATAGTGCACCTGTGCTCGCTACACATCATCCACCTCTTGTGCACCGGTACTCCCGCGTCATCCACCGCTTCGGACGCGGGTGACCTTTCCATTGCGTACTAGTATGTGGGAGTTGTTGTGTCGGGTTGAGTGGTGAGTGGTGGAGTTGGTGTGGGTGTTGTGTTGTGGAAAGAGGGGTGGACGTCCCAGGCGTGGGTGCAATGCCATGGCCATTCTGGCTTCCCACCGTGCAAGCACGGCTGACGGGTCGCCCCCCCGAAAAAATCATTCAACATCGTGCTGGAAATTCCAGCATATCAGATATTAAACTGATAAGAACAGACCCAACACTTGATCTTAACCAAAAGGCCGAGAAAGGTACGTCATAGAGCACCATGAGCGCCAAATTTATACGTTTTACCCTTGAAAAAGAAAAATCTAATTTTCGAGATATGGGTTACTGAAGGAGCGAGTGGCAACTGAAACACAGCATAGATGCAGCAAGCAAGGGCGCCAACAACGCTGTCATTGACAGCAGCATAGATGTACATGGCATCAGCAGATGGCACAGCAGATGGCATCGAGCGCGTGCTGTCATTGCACCCGCTCATTGCACCCGCTCATTGCACCCGCTCATTGCACCCGCTCATTGCACCCGCTCATTGCACCCGCTCATTGCACCCGCTCATTGCACCCGCTCATTGCACCCGCTCATTGCACCCGCTCATTGCACCCGCTCATTGCACCCGCTCATTGCACCCGCTCATTGCACC
>Ga0307489_10001437_pt1 | contig 15688 bp, 27 predicted proteins | sample SB12metaG_FD_202247 | JGI IMG/M metagenome (GOLD analysis project Ga0307489, IMG submission 202247) | Sea-ice brine microbial communities from Beaufort Sea near Barrow, Alaska, United States - SB 1.2 | ecosystem: Environmental > Aquatic > Marine > Coastal | place: USA: Alaska | collected... | reverse complement strand
CGGACCGGTTGTTCCACTTCTACATCACCATATACTGGCGGTGCTTCAGCCGCAAGAAGCCCATCGATAAGTGGGTATGGGTCACCACCATCTAACTGTTTGCTCGTACACCAGATTCCCCGCCGTATTTACCTCTAGCTCATCAACGAAGGCCCGGCATTGGTGATCTCAGTGTGGTCAGGTCACCTAATCCGATAACACTTAATAAAGGTCTTAACGCACAACAAGATAAGCGGAGTGTGGGTATGGGCAAATGGGGTGACCGGCCCTGGGCATATTGGAGCGAACTCGAAACAAGAGAGGAGCAGATAATGCAGCAACACCGGTCGTTTGTTCATACGGTCGTCTAACCAAATAGAAGGCCCGATATCATCCACGCCACCCCCATAATATTCACTCGCCCACTGGAAATAATCATACCGGGCCCTATAGTCGGGCGCACGAGCCGCTGCCAGCGGCGGGGGATATCACTGCGCAGAACGTCACCGACTTTCCCAAAGTGGTGATACAGCTGCCGATGTTCAACGAGGAGCACGTGTGCGGGAACATCATCGACCGGGCATGTGAGATCGAGTGGCCCCGCAGCCGCGTCCTTGTCCAGATTCTGGTCAGGCCCAGTACCTGATGACTGTTTGCTCATGGCGTGCCAAAACAATTCACCTCCTCCGTCCAAGGCACGTATCTGAGTATTTGCTCATGGCGTGTCGGTACACATTCACCTCCTCCGTCTAAGGCCCGATACAATTATGACTGTGTATTGGTAGTGCACCGGGCCTTGGCCGTTGGACGACTCCACATGCGAAGCGACCCGTCGGCGGATCGAAGACAAGGTACACAATTATAATCTAAAACCTCAACCCGCCCACTTGTACCTGTGCCAATTCACTTGAATATACACACGGAAGCGTCTGTCTTTCTCTCTCACTGGAAAATACGCCTGTGTGTGGTGATCCACTCGAACCTGCCACCATACCATCACCCGCATGCAACCTGAACGTAAAGTTCTGTCAACTTGAGCCTAACATCCTATCAACCTGAACCTGCTCACAGGTGTTTGAGTGGCGCGAGAAGGGGGTCAACATCGTGTATCGGTGGCGCTCCAACCGCCATGGGTACAAAGCCGGCGCCATGCACGAGGCAGGGTCATGATTGCGAATGCATGACTTTGCAAGCACTAATCACAGATCAATGCGAAGCTCGCACGGCGCCTCCTTGACACATCAGGAAGCCAACATGTGGTATGAATACTGCGACGCTGGGTTGTGGTGAGTTCCGGATGTCCTTTCCATCGGTTCGCAGTATGCACAAGCCAGTGAGAAGCTCGCTGGACGCCTGCTTGACCAATCAAGAATCCACCATGTTGGATATCGCGACACTACCTGTAGTCCATGGCGGACATTGAGGACTATGAGATGTGTGCCATCTTCGACGCCGACTTCGACCCCTCCCCGGTAGAGCCGAGTAAAGGGCCCTATGATGTGCACTCGAACCCCCCAACATAGGAACTTGACCCCCATATACTGGGCTCCTGACCCCCACATACTGGGCACCTGATCGACTTGTAATGCGCACATGACGCCCCTATAATGGGCACCAGTAGAGCAGAGTTAATCATACCCCCGCCAAGTCGACTAACAACTTAGAGACCATATGCTCTTGAGTTCAATGGCATCCGAGGACGTGGCAAGCGGTTTATGACAAGGCCCTCCTCTCTGGACTTCCTGTACAAGACCATTCCGTACCTGCGCAGCAACCCGCGCGCGGGCTTCGTGCAGTCGCGATGGGTGTACACCAACGGCGACGAGTCCATCCTGACGCGCGTGCAGGAGATCTCCCTCAACTACCACATCCGGCAAGGACTTATACAGCCTTCCAACTCGAGCGCCTGTCTGTTACCTACAGTGTTCTAGTCTATCCCACACTTGCCGTATTCTCCTCACTGGCCTGACCACTCGTTCGCTTTTCAGCTCAACCATAATGTTTGCTGATAATGCACACTCTCAGAATCATCCACCCGTTAGATTGAGCTTTAACGGAGGCGCTGCAAAGGCCCTGTCATCTGGTGCGAGCAGTACGCACGGTTCGCCGCCGGGCTCTTCTTCAACTTCAACGGCACTGCCGGGGTGTGGCGGCGCGAGTGCATCACGGACAGCGGGGGGTGGAACAACCGCACCACGGTGGAGGACATGGACCTCAGCCTGCGCGCCTACCTGCGGGTCGGGCCCGTCACTGTGTGCCCATAGTGTACCGGTGTACCGCCTACCTGCGGGTCGGGCCCGTCACTGTGTGCTCATACTTGAGGGTCACGCCCTCATTGTCTGCTCATAGTGCACCTCCCCTCACCCGTGCTTTGCAGTCAGAGACCCCCTTGTATACGTTGTCAACCCGAATGGCTTAAATTGAAAGCGGGCCGTACCTGGGGGGGTGGAAGTTCATCTTCCTGGACGACGTCACGTGCATGAACGAGATCCCGGCAGGGGGGTCATTGAGAACAAGCACTCGACCGACGATGAATCTCATCTTCTTCCTCCTCCTCCTCCTCCTCCGTGTCTCTGTATGAGTCACCCTGAAGGTTGGTCGTGCTCCGATCTCGGTCGAGTGCTTCGTTTCAATGACCCTCCCGCCCGGCGGACTACGACGCGTACCGCAAGCAGCAGCATCGGTGGAGCTGCGGCCCCATGCAGCTGTGGCGCAAGGCGATGGCGGCGGTGTGGTCGTCCAACATCCCACTGGCCAAGAAGCTGTACCTCAACGTCTTCTTCTTCGGCACGCGGCAGGGGGAGTATGACAAAGTGCGTGAAACCACTTAAACACTAGGCAACAAGTAGTACTAAGTCGTCCAAATGGAGCGTTCTGATTGGACAAGCGGGCACTAAGTCAGACTAAGTAGCACTAAGTCAGACAAGTGTGTAAGTGGTTTCACGCACTTTGTCATATTGAGAACACGCAGTCGACCGACATTGAATCGAAGATTACTCGAAATCAGGACGAGCGTAACTGCTCACAGGCTGGTCGACAGCCACGACACGTGTTATGTTTGCGCATATGAGTGAACAATCACCCTGAAGGTACTACGCAGATCGGCTGGGGGGTTCAAACGGGGATTTAAGATTTTCACTTAGTTGATAATAGACGGTCACCGCCCGTAAAGATGCACAGTCAGACCCTGAGATCATGCTCCGATCGCCATCGAGTGCTCGTTCTCAATGGCCCTGCCCCCCGGATGTTTGCCACGCACATCGTGTCCTTCTTCCTGTACTGCATCCTCATCCCCATCTGTGCCACTGCGCCCGAGGCAGGGGGTCCGTTGAGAACAAGCACTCCACCGACATTGAATCCACGAACTGAGTCCGTGCGTCTATAAAAGCACTCACGGTGCCAAAGGCGGAAGCCTAGTGCCTCCCCATACACGCGGAAGCGTCTCTCTTCCTCTCGCGACTGTATGAGCATTCACACTGGGGAGAAGCGTCTCTCTCTCTCGCGACCGTAAGAGCATTCACGCTCAAGGTGGATCATGCCCCGATATCAGTCAAGTGCTTGGTATCAATGGCCTTCGCCTGAGGTGACCATCCCGTTCTGGGCGCTCGTGTACATGCCCATTTTGGTCACGATCTCGACCGTGGCCTTTTCACCGCGCGGCTGGGCGGTGGCAAGGCTTTACACTGGTCCACTTTTCAGCTCAATCCGAGCTGTGTTTGATGCTGGAACAACGTAACACATGCCACAAAGAGTGCTCAAGTCCAGCCAAAAAGTGGACGAGTATAAGGGGATTCCATTCGACGGCTTCTCCGCTTAACCTGCGCCGTGTTTGCCACTGATACAGGGTGAAACCACCTTGCGTACCCCGCCAAAAATGCTTGCGTTTATTTGAAAAGTGGAGGAGTGTAAGCCCCTGGATAGTGGCCATCCCGTACGTGCTGTATGAGAACGCCATGTGCATCGTCAAGATCTCCGCCATGATGGCAGGGAAGTCCACTCGTCAGCGCAACCGAGATGTGTGCTCGTTGTGTACCCGTACAGACTCGACGCATCCTCCTCCTTTCATGCACTCATGTACTCATGCACCCACTGACTCACTCGCTTCGAGCCGTTGTTGCACGGTACCGGTCACTGACCAAACCCAAATGTGGACAACTTATCAAACACATGTACGGCGGTATGGTCACCAGAACAAACATAGATGAGGCAATATGGTCACCTGACCGAACAAGTTTGTCACCGGACCAATCGTTTCATGTTGGCCACCTTACTTGCCGGCGGGTCTGATGGAGTGGTCCAACGCGCACGAGTGGGTGGTGACCACCAAGCTGGGCAAGTGGGTCAAGACCGCGGCGGACAAGGTGGGCAACTCCAAGGCAAGGCTCGCTGGCCCCGGTCATGGTCTGCCCGTCTACTCACAGTGCTCCGAAACACAGTCACAGTCACATCCTCTTACTCCTCCTCCTCCAACACAGTCTCCTCCTCCGCCGCCTCCGCATTCTCAATCAAGGCCCGGTATCATCTAATTGGGTGACTGTAAAACCCTCACAGGGCAGCCGAGTCTGACACCGGCCCTTGACAAGCAGCAGAGATGAGAGGGTGGTAAGAGGTTGTGGGTACACCGGTTCACTGCGTTGAAACAGTCTGATGGCGCCTATAGCGGGCCCTGACACACGGTGGGGCAGGTGGCAGGAGCGGTGAAGTCGGTAGTAGCCGCCAAGGTGGTGTCGGTGGCCAAGGCCCGCAAGGTCTACAGCCGCGAGGTCTGTATGGGTGGGGGCGGCCCATCACCTTCCATACGGAAAAGCTTAGTGTCGAGCATCTGGATGAAACGCTCCTGGACAGAAGTGGTTGACTGACTCACGCTGTGCACGGAAGTGACTGACTGGACTCACTCTGCACACAGGCAACAAACTCACTCTGTGCAGAGAAGTGGCTAACTTACTGTGAATGGGTCTGGGCCTTACACACTGGGATATTCTTCCTCTCCTGCGGCTTTTACGGAATCTCGGTGCACGCCCTGTGGGGGTACTCCCTGTTCCTGTGTATGCAGGGGGTCATGTTCCTCGCCTTCGGCTTCAACTACGTCGCATGAGCTCTGAGCCGGGGGAGGAGGGGGAGGAAGCGGAGGTGCCCTAAGGAGAGGGGGAGGAAGGGGGTGAAAGTTGGACGGGGCTGGATGGAGTTGGAGAACGGGGTTCGGGTTGCATGGGTTTGGATGTGTTTTGATAGGGTTGAAGGATGACGTTGGGTTGGTGGGTTTGGTTTGGTGGGTTTGGTTTGGTGGGTTTGGTTTGGTGGGTTTGGCACCATGTGCGCGCATTGGGCACGATGAGCGTTCGATAAAAAACGGGGCTGTGTTTTTTGGTTTGATTTGATTTGGGTTGGCACCATGTAAGTGCATTGGGCATACGATGAACGTTAGATGAACAGCCGGCAAACAAGTTGTTTTCTTGCTGTGGCACAATGTGCCTCTCACTGTCATGAAACAAATATCGTGTTTGAAAATGAATGTTGTCTTTTAACTGCTCGACTTTCTCATAATGAATCCAATCGAAGCGAGCGCAAGATTCCCACGATTGGGTCGCATTACAGTCATCCGAGCGCGCCCCCTCGATTCACTCGGCCAACCCCCGCCGGCGCGCCCGACTGTTTGCCCATACAGGATAGTCTAACTCTCACTTGTCTTCACAGGCGCACCCGACGACGGTCCCGGCATCCGCTACTGCTACCGCTGCACCTGACTGTTTGCTCATAGCCTACCTCTCACTTGTCTTCACAGGCGCACCCGACGACGGTCCAGGCAGCCGCTGCTGTTCCCGCCCCGCACGCCGCGCCCCCGCCGCCCGACCAACCGCCTCATAGGGACCAACATCATAATGCTCGCCCAGTCATAGAATGCACCGCGTCGTAGAATGCATTTGATTCAAGCCCACGATGTTTTGTTTCTCTGCGTTGAGTCACTCGCGTTGGGCGAGACCTCACTCAAACGAAGCCTGACGATATGGTGCATGACGCGGCAGGTGATATCGTCGCAACCCCCCACCGTGACCGCGATCAGCCCAAGCGCGATGACGAAGCCACCCACCAATGTTCCCCTCCGGACCGACGTCCCCAAGAACGTGTACGACAAAACAGCCCCCGCGATGGGCTGCAACGGAAGAAACATCGCCACCACCGACGCGCCCACAGTGAGAGCCTCCCCTCAGCACCTTTGTCCAGCTCAGCTTGTGCATCTGTCAGGTCGTTCTCTTGCTTTAATCACCCGCGATCCCCACCCGAGAGGCTTTATCGGAGGCGCTAGTGTCCCAAACCAGGCATCATTAAATTTACTTACGGCGGCTTGAACTTGACATTTGGCGAAGCCACCATCGGCGGAGCCAGGTTGGCGAACCTACCCGCCCGCCATCACCGGCTTCATGTGATGGCCGCAGATTGAAGCCAGGAGGTATGCCAATGTGAAAACTCAAGTGGTTTCAGGGGCTGCTGAAAACATATTGCCAGGAAGGCCCTGCCCACTGCCGAGTTGACCCAGCTCATGACGGTGTAGTTGAACCCCGAGGCCATCACTCCGCCGTAAAGCACTGCCCACCTGGCCGGCGGCGGCAGGTCCCATTGCGTAGGGGCGCAAGTTGAAATGGAAAGCAAAGCATGAAAGCGGTTCATCATATCTAAACTTCAAATGCTCAAACCAAGCACAGTCAACCCGGGTTCGACCTGTGGTCAACCTGCACCGCCCTACCACTGCGCAGCGTGCAGCGGATCCCATGGGGGCTCCAGAGCTAGCGCTGCCACCACCATAAGGGCGGCCCCGATGGCATAAGACCAACATGTCACCGCTTGTGGCTGGGGATGTTTAGCCAGGACCCGCTGCTGCAGAGTGAGATAGAGCGCCATGCTGACGCAACCCACGAGAAGGAAGGACACTCCGGCAACGTGGTGACGTTGTTGCGCCGCCGCTGCAGCTCGCGCAGCCGCCATTACCGATCCCGCACCTGCGCCCCCGCCCGAACCACCCACCCCCGCCGCGCCCGCACCCGACCACGCCACCGAACCTAAGCCATGCCCGGGCCCGCCCACCGCCCCGGCCGCCACCAAAGCCGCTAGTGCGGGTTCCGACTCCCGCCCGCGGATTATCACCTTTCCCGAGGGCCTGACAGATAATGCTCGCCACGTCATGTGATTCTGTTTGTCTCAACAAACGAGGGTCTAGAATGTGGAGGAAGAAGTGGCAGGCAGTATCTGTCATGCCCTGCCTCCCCCTGGTACGTCGACGTTATTAACGCGCCCAGCACGCACAGCAACACCCCCGCTAGTTTAAACACCCCGTCGCGCCTGCGCAAGTTGAGGCTCTCGCTCCCCAACGCCACAGCTAAGATGAACGTGAAGATGGGGATGGAGGGCTGGAGCGCGCCCGCGACCACCGGCGAGGTGAGCGCCAGGCCCTTGAGAAACACGAGCTGGTTCAAGAACACGCCGAGGATCGCCAAACCCACCAGCGGGCGCCAAGGCAGCGGCCCGCCGACGGGGCCCATCAACGATTGCTTGCTGCCGACCGGGGGAGCAGAGTCATAGAACCATCGTCCAGACCATCGCCCGGGCCCTCTCAATGCACCGACACCGCCTCCATTACTACCGCTGCGCCCCCTGCCACCAAGCGCCCCGCCACTACGCCCCCTGCCGCCGATGCGCCCCCCGCCGCGGCTCCCGCTCCCGCGCACTCCTTTCACGAACGCCTGCAGCGCCACAAGTGTTATCAAGAGAGCGACAACAGCTGTCACAGAATAACGGAAAGGATGGAAAGAACGGGGACGGGGACGGGGACAGGGACAGGGACAGGGGCAGCTACGGATACGGAGACGGAGATGGGTAGGGCGAAGGGGATGGAGGAACCGGGGACGGGGAGGGGGACGCGGACGGGGAGAGTTACCTGCAGTCCAACGAACGTCAACAGCGCGAGGACAGCCACGATGTCCCGGTACGCGCAAAACACATAACGATTGACGCCCTCCTGCAGCGCGTATTTGGACAGGACATGGAAGCCACCGTACGACAGCTGCACTGTGATGAGCGCGGCGACGTGGAAGCCCGTCACCTCCGCCGCCGCGCGGGGAGGCGGCGCCATTGGGCCGCGGGCGTGAGGAGTGCCGATCACGACGGCCCGGTCCGGCAGAAGCCACAACTTATGGGTGGTTTTGTCTTGATGCCTGATTTCATACTTAGCGCGGAGCGCACCCAAGAGAAATCGTGGACCCTCGGGGCCACGTGGCCAGTAGAGTTCAATAGAGGGCTACAGAGGCCCCCAGCCCCCAGCCCCATCGAGCCGCGCACCTCAACGCCGACGGCGAGGAGCGCCTCATCGGCTGGAAGGCTGGGCCTCAGCGGAGCATTTCTTCATGTCCTCGACGATGAGCTCGGTTTTTTTCTCCCACGCCTGCGGTCAGGTGGGCAGGTGGGCAGAGGGAGATAAGATAGATGCGGTGAGCAGATGTAAAGAAACAGTGTGCTCCTTTTCTCAAGCCAAATACAGTACAACGACTGTGCATAAAATGATGGAGAGGGACACAGGGCAGGGCAGCTACCTGCTTCTCCACGTCCGAAAGGTCCTTGAACATCTGAAACGAGAGACGGAAAATGTCGTCGAGAGTGGGATGCCACCAGCGGTCAGTGGGGTCCCGCCCTTCCCCGATGAAGAGCTGGGAACGAGCTTCCTTCCGCACGTCGACGTCGACAGCGAAGACAGCGAAACCCGTAACGTGCTCTGGGTTGCAGGAGGACCAAGCATCCGCAGCAGAGTGACAAGACATGGAGGATCGATCTCCAAGATGATCGTGAATCCTGTCATCCTGTCGGTTTGAGGTCATCCTGCGGGTCATCCTAACAAGATTTTGGGGCACTGTGAGACAAACACTGCACCCAGCTAGCGTGTTGTCTAAGAGAGTCACCAAGTGCAGGGCTCGAGCGTGCGTGGCGAGCGCTGAATCACGACAACGTGCCATATGAGAAGCGCGCAGCGGGTTATATATAGAAGAAGGCCGTCTCCGACTGTCGGCGCCTTTCAACCAAAGAGAAAACCAAACAAAAACTAACAACGATGTTCCAAGAGAGTCCATAAAGAGTCACCGGCAGGAATCGAAACTCCGACCGCATGGGCGTGGCGCGGACTCTTCACCACTAAACTCATGAATGTTTTATCCGATGTCTAAGAGCCTTTTCGGGTTATATATACCTGCACAGGGTTTGGAGCTTTCCTAAACCCTACACCCTAAACCCTAAACCCTAAACAGGATTTTACGGTCATCCTCCATATCGATCCTGTCATCTTGTCATCTTGTCGGTCAACCGGACAGTATGACCAGATCATATCTTGTCACTCTGATCCGCAGTGACCTCCGCAGGCCCCCTCGCGCACCCGAAGCAGCATTTTCCGACGTCGGGAACGAAGCACAACTCGTCCGGGTCCGTATCGCCGCACCTCGCACCAGGGCCTGGCCTAGATCGACTCCGATAATCCACCCGCTCCTTTGGCATCATCTTTCCTCGTGCCATCGGTGGAGCTGAGCTTCCGCGCGAACGAGTGTAATGGAACAGGTCTTGCCTCGCGCAGGGCTTCGTGGGCCTCTTCGTCGTCGCCGGGGGCTCGCTGGCCTCCACACGGCGCTCCGCCCTAGTTGTAGCGCGCAAGTTGAATTTGCAAGGAAAGTTTGAAAGCAGTTTATCAGATTGTAGTTTTCAAGCGCTGAAACCAAAGGCGCTTTCAACACAGGGTTTTGATACTGCCAACCTGCACCGCCCTACCTGGTGCCGTTGATGCTGCTGATGCCGCCGAAATAGGCCGAGCCGAACCTGGACGAGCCGCTGCCGCGGTAGCAGTCGACGCAGAAGTATTCCACTGCTTCTCGGAACGCAGAGAGGAGGCGGAGGAGGAGGAGGAGGAGGAGGAGGAGGAGGAGTAGGAGGAGGAGGAGGAGGAGTAGGAGGAGTAGGAGGTCAACTATACACTACGAGGAGGACGTCAATGTGTACAGAGCATCGATGCAGAATTATTAGGTCTTCAGGGTTGACGACGGGTTTTAAACAAACCCTCTAACGGAGGCACACGGTCGCACGGAGCTCTCTGGCGAAACGGGGCGGCGCGCACACCTCCGTCGGCATCGGATCGGGTTGGCGGAGTATCGCATACCCGCGTGCGCTCTAGATCTGCTGGTAAAGGAGCAAAGGGCCGAACGTACCGCCGTCGCCGTTCTGGCCGCAGCCCGTGTTCTTGTAGAGGTCGAGCTTGCGCTTGCCGCAGTGTAGCGGCGCAAGTTGAAATTGAAAGCAAAGTTTGAAAGCAGTTCATCACATTTTAGTTTCAAGCGCTGAAACCAGGCGCGCATTCAACTCGGGTTTTGATACTATCAACCTGCACCGCCCCACCGCAGTCGACGCATGTGGAGGGGGGGTCGCCGTCGCACCCGCAGTCGCACTCGACGCAGAGCATCATGCCGCAGCGCTCGCAGGACACCTCGAGGCGGTCGTGCGTGTTGCAGGGGCCGCAGATGCGCTCGAAGCACTGCTCGCACTGCTGCGCGTCATCGCACTGATCGCAGAAAAACTTCGCGCACGAGGGTCGTTGCTCGTTGGGAACAAGCACTCGTCTTGCTTAGCACTCGACACTCGAACCGAGATCGGAGCATGACTTACCTTCAAGGTGCGTGCTCATACAGACGCGGACGAGGAGGAGGAGGAGGGAAGGAGGAGGAGGAGGAGGAGGAGGAGGTGGAGGAGGAGGAGGAGGAGGAGGTGGAGGAGGAGGAGAAGGGAAGGACAAAGGACGACGAGGAGGAGGCGGAGGAGGAGGCGGAGGACGACGACGACGACGACGACGACGACAAGGAGGAGGAGGTTCACGTCGGTCGAGTGCGTGTTGTTGCTCTCAAGACCCCCCTTACGTGGCACAAGTCGCACGGGGTGCCGCACGCGTCGCAGACCGCCGCCTTGCCGCAGTGGCCCGCGCACGCCCGGCAGGAGCCCGCGGCGACGGCCTGGTCGCAGCACTCGCACTGGCGCGCCATGATCAGGGGTGCGGGCGTGAGGTGCTCGGCGGGAGGGGCTGAAAGGCCGGTGCGTCGTCGGAAGTGAGCGGGAGGGCTGGTTGGGGAGCAACGACTTCATCACGATCCGCAGTTGACTTCATCACGATCTGTTGGGTTGTCACATTGGCAGCAGCAATCAAGAAGCGAAACGAAAAGAAGAAAAACAATAACAACACCAACAGCAATGAAACCCACACTCTACGAGCGATCCACACGCGCATCGCGTGCTACGACACGCGCACCGCCGCCGTCCTCGGCTCTCACCCACGGCGCGCCCTCGCCGCAGCGCCGCGCAACTCACGTCCTTCGACGGCTCATCAAAGTTCTTCCCAAAAGGAAGGAATAAAGAAAACGACCCCGTCGCCGCCGCCTTCTTGCCCTTCTGCTACCTGCTCGTCCACACCCACGCTGACCGCGATGACCGCCGCGCGCCACCGCGCCAACGCGCCGCGCTCCTCGGGTGAGCGCCTCGCCCGCCCGAGCCCCCTCCACGAGCGAGCGCGCGGCGGGCAAACCAGCCACTTCCTTCCCCGTTTCCCCTGCTCGAGCCTGCTCGCTTCCCACCCGATCCTCCGGCTCCCTCTTCAACGAGAGACTGAGACTGACGGACCGCGGCGGCGGCGCAGCGCGGCGATACGACACGCGCGCGGCGGCGGCGGCGGCAAACCCCGCGGTCGCGCGCGCTGTCGCGATCACCGCCCGCCCACCGAGTGGCGCTCACCTCAGCTAGGAATTGGACTCCACTTCCCTTTTCTGAAACGAATATCTCAATTCCCACCTGCTCAATTATATGTTCCAACCAAACTCGTCCGCGCCCCGCTCGTGTATCAGGGTCCCCGCTCTCGACCGCCGCCGCCGCCGCCGCCATGGCGCTCACCGTGACGTTGCTGCTGCTGGAGGCCCCCGGCGGAGCGCTCGCCGCCACGCTCGTCGCCGTGCCGTTCGTCTTCACCCTCCTCGGCGCGCTGACGCGCGCGGTAGGGACGGACGGATAATGCCCGCCACGTCATCGACACGTATTTGAACCCTCACTTCTTGAGTGATGTGCCAGCCTATGACGTGGCGAGCAATATCCTTCCGTCCCTAGCTCGCGGGTACGCCGGCGAGACGGAGCCACGTTGGTCGGTCGACGCGCGGCGCGCCGAAGCGCTCGCGTTGATGCTGGGCCGCGACCGATCCATTCTGCTGGAGTGGCGCGCCAGCTCCCCGCAGCTGCAGCGGGGGTGGAGCGACGAGAGCGCGCCCGTGTCTGAATGGGAGGGGGTCGGCGTCGACGCGGAGCGGCGCGTGGTGTCGATCGATCTGTGGAACTGGGGTATCACGGGCGACTTGCCGGCGGCGCTCGGGGGGCTCACCGCGCTCAAGATGTTGACCCTCCGCTCGAACCAGCTGACGAGCGTGCCGGCGGCGCTCGGGAACCTCAATGCGCTGGAGGTTTTGCGCCTCGAGTTCAACCAGCTGACGAGCGTGCCGGCGGAGCTCGGGGGACGCAGCGCGCTGACGCGGTTGGACCTGCGGAACAACAAGCTGACGACGGTGCTGGCGGCGCTCGGGTACCTCAAGGCGCGGACGCGGTTGGACCTCGCCTGGAACCCGGATCTGGCGGCGTTGACGGAAGAGGTCGAGCAACTGTGCACGACGCACGGCGGCAAGTGTACCATCAACATCAACGACAGCGCTCCCGGAGGAGCGCTCGCGAAGGGCGCCCCCGGCCGCGGTGGCGGTGACAACAACGTCCTCAAGGGGTCGGAGCCTTCTCCCGCGGACCGCGACCGATCCATTTTGCTGGAATGGCGCGCCAGCTCCTCGCAGCTGCAGCGGGCGTGGCGCGACAAGAGCGCGCCCTTGGCTGAATGGGAGGGGGTCACCGTCGGCGCGGAGGGGCGAGTGGTGTCGATCAGACGTGCGTACATGGGGAACAAGCTAACGAGCGTGCCGGCGGTGCTCGGGGGGCTCACCGCGCTGGAGACGTTAGACCTCCACCAGGAACAAGCTGACGAGCGTGCCGGCGGAGCTGGGGGGGCTCACCGCGCTGTCGTGGTTGGGCCTCAGCGGGAACGATCTGACGAGCGTGCCGGCGGAGCTCGGGAACCTCACCGCGCTGACGTGGTTGGGCCTCAGCGGGAACGATCTGACGAGCGTGCTGGCGGAGCTCGGGAACCTCAGCGCTCTGACGTCGTTGACCCTCTCGTTAAACCAGCTGACGGGCTTGCCGGCGGAGCTCGGGAAACTCACCGCGCTGGAGGTGTTGGAGCTCGAGTACAACCGGCTGACGAGCGTGCCGGCGGCGCTCGGGGGGCTCACCGCGTTGACGCGGTTGGCCCTCGGCAACAACAGGCTGGCGAGCGTGCCAGCGGAGCTCGGGAATCTCACATCGCTGCTGGTGTTGGAACTCCACGGCAACCAGCTGACGAGCGTGCCGGCGGAGCTCGGGGGGCTCGCCGCGCTGAAGACGTTGCGCCTCGAGGGTTGCCACAAGGGGTGCAACAAGCTGACGAGCGTGCCGGCGGAGCTCGGGAACCTCGAGGCGCTGACTCAGCTGAACCTCGAAAACACCAAGCTGAAGAGGGTGCCGAAGGAGCTCAGGAACCTCAAGGCGCTGACTCGGTTGAACCTCCAAAAGAACCCGGGTTTGGCGGCGTTGCCAGAGGAGGTGGAGCAACTGAGCAAGACGCACGGCGGCATATGTAACATCTACATCTAATTATGGGAACACGCCGCCCCAGGAGAGAAACCACATATATACGAGAAGCGCATGCCACTAGCCACAGTCACGACACATGACGACGACACAGACGATGATGAAGCACAGAACGTAGTCACGACAGATTTCGACGACACAGACGATGATGAAGCACAGAACGCAGTCACCACAGCCGACGACGACTCATTAGATGATGAAGAAGCACATAACGCATTCACGACACTTGACGACGACGCATTCGATGATGGAACAGCACGGTGGTATCGTCTGTTGACGGCAACACATAGTACGAGTGACGCGGCGGGCGCCGGGACCTGGTGTCCGTGGATGCCCGGCTCCGTCCCCGGCTCGGCGGGGGCGGTGATCCGGTGAAGGCGGCGCGGGGTGTTGGAGCGGGGTGGGTGCGGCGCCCGCTTGGAAGCATCCATGTCTCTCGAGTTGCCGTGGCGCTCTCATGGGTCGCATCCCCCTTAGCCAGTCAAACTCGAACTTGCTTGATACATGTACGCACACATTACGAAAAAACATCTCAAGAATGCGGCGTGCGCGGTGCGCGACTGTGTCTCTTAGCGAACCGGTGGGATCTGATGGCCGCGGTTAGATGGGTAACGCCAGGCAGCCAGCTGGGGCTTACACTCGGCCACCTTTCGGCTCAATCTGATCCGTTTTTGTCACTGTTGACTCACACGAAGCCATAAAGCTCTGCCAAAGCTGAAAAGCAGTTGAAAGCAAAACTGAATAACTGATGAAAGCATTTTTCGCAATCTAGTTTCAATAAAGCTGAAACCAGCTTTCATCAGGGTGTCTGTTATTTAAAAAGTAAGTCTGGTCGCGGTTTCCAATTTTCTGCAAAACCGAGCACCGACGTCCTGCGAAACGCCTCGGCATCGTTTGGCAATTCGCACCGCCGCGCGCCGCCGCCGCCTCCGCGCGCGCTTCTTCATCAAACCCGGCCGCATTGTATCCGAGGGAAATCTGAAATCTGGCACGATCGCTATCGATCCCCGCAAACGTTCCTGCCCGGCGATGCCCTCTCCGTGGTATGTCCATCCGTTCGAGGTGCGTCCCTGCCCACTCGGTCCAACGTCCAAGCACCTTTGCCATTGTGTAGATATGTACGAGTGTACCCGTGCGCACTCGCCGCCTCCTCCTCCCTGTCCTGGCCAATCGTTCCCCGCACTCTTTGCTCGTAGTGTACAAGTGTACCCGTGTATCCGTGCACACTCGCCGCCTCCTCATCCCTGGTCTGGCCACTCATTCCCTCGCCTGGCAGGCGTACCAGCGGGGGGCGACGCACGAGCTGAGGCATTGCTCACGCGCGTTGGACGACACGAGCCGCGCGGAGCTGTTCGCGACCGTGCTGTGGAAGCTGTACGGCGACTGCTTCCGCCACGCGCCCGACGCCAAGTTGGCGCGCGACAAGTGGGTGTGCCCCGGGCTGGAGCAGAGCGTGCCGCTGCCCGGGACGCCCAACGCGTACAACACCAAGAGCTGGGTGGAGACCGACGCGGTGAACGCGAGTGAGTCACACAGCTCCCCCCCATCTTTCGTTCTTTCCGACACTCCCCCGACATTCCCCCGCACGTCACCTCCCCGCCGCCCGCCGCGCCCCGCGCGCCGCCGCAGACCTACACCACCGCTGACCGTATCACGCGCGGCGGACCATCGTCCCTCCCCCGCTCCTCTTCTTTCTTCTTCCATCCCATCCGACCCCCATCTAAAAAACGATCCACGCGCTGCCTGCCCGCAAAAAAGTAACCGTCACTTATACCGAGTTGCCATCCGCCCCCCCATCTAAAAACAACGTTCTCCTCCCACCTCCCTCCTCCCTCATCCCTCATCCCTCCTCCCTCCTCCCTCCTCCCTCCTCTCCTTTCTCCTCCCTCCTCCCTCCTCTCCTCCCCCCTCCTCTCCTCCCTCCTCCCTC
>Ga0307489_10001436_pt1 | contig 15689 bp, 10 predicted proteins | sample SB12metaG_FD_202247 | JGI IMG/M metagenome (GOLD analysis project Ga0307489, IMG submission 202247) | Sea-ice brine microbial communities from Beaufort Sea near Barrow, Alaska, United States - SB 1.2 | ecosystem: Environmental > Aquatic > Marine > Coastal | place: USA: Alaska | collected... | reverse complement strand
TAAACCTGATCAGCAAACTTGAGCATCTTTCCCACATTCGCACTGACATTAATGCCACCCGATTGCGAGTTAGCTTCAACCGATGCCTGTCCACCACCGAAACCACCGCCGTCTAAGAAGACATAAGTTGCATCTTCAAAGTCAATCGGTAGCATGACACCAGGTTCCGGTGTGGCAGCACAACTTGCACCACTCGCACTACCAGGGGCCGCACCGCCACCAATTGTAATAGAGACATTATCGAAATAAACATCTGCCGCACAGCCTGCTACAGCACCACAGACCACGTCTAGTTGCAATGACACACCACCAGTAACATTTGACTCAGCCGAAGCGCTATAGTTATAGCGAGTCCACACAGATGGCAAGGTCTCTATATTAGCCAAGTCTTGACGAGTAGCCCCCTCACCTGAACCAAACTCTGAGAGCAGCGCAGGTTTAACAGCGCCACTAATGCCTTCCAGGGTGCCGCACATGTCGAATGAAACATCGATGGTGTCTCCCGGCATCACTGTGCCAACGGCCAAGTTGGGAAGACTAAGTGAGGGGTTATTACCAACTCCCGCTACAACATGGACCGACCAGGTGCTGCCACTATCCTGCGTATTATCCGCAGTGATAGATCCACCGTTATCATTCACAGTAAAACTAGAGAGATCACCCACTTCGATATCACCATTAACTGCTAGCTGATTGACTACAGCAGCGTTATTAAAACCAATATCGGTCAATAGGAATGTATCACCGACCGCATATGCATTATCAAGAGTTGCGAAAATTAATACCGTCGAACTCGAAGCATCTCCGAAAGCAGTAAAAGGCATAACAACCTGAGTCCAGCCATCGCCAAGATCCGTGGCAGTGACACCGCTCGGAGGCGAAGTCAGATCAAGAGGCACAATTGCGCCACCGGTGGCTTCTAGCGTCACTTTGACCGTATTGTCTACCGTCAGACCTTTGACCTTGAACAGTAATTCATCATAGTCAGTAAGCGACAGTCCGGTTAATGCAAACTGCGCAAGTGACGGGCCATATCCATTTGCAATGGTCACTTCGAGTGCCTGGGTATAAGAATTGTCTGTGACCGTGGCAAAACCAGTACCCGAGCCAAACGGAGTGTATACAGGCCCTAGATCAGCCGCTGAACCGTCAGCTTCATAAATAGTGACGTCTGGTACCGAACCACCCGTAGCAGGCTGACCTGACGGAATTACAAGTTCAGCACACTCAGCTCCAACGGGCGATGCATCTTCCAGTGCAATATCGGTAAGGTACATTATGAAAGGAGTCGATCCATTTACAGCTGAGAATACTAGGAAGCTATTCTCTCTTGTCAGTAAGTTCGGAAATTCCGATAACGGTACCTTGACGTTATACCATCCAGTATCACCAATTAGCGCACCATAATTGGCATTAGTAACATCGACAACCACGTTATTAGTGGTACTTGGGTCTAGACCCACCACACCCAACCCTACGGTCAGTACATTACCAGGAGCGCCTTTAACTTTAAAACTAAAAAACTCTTCCGTTTCTACGAAATTTTTAAAATCAAAATTTGTTGCCTTAACTCCCTTTTGAAGAACCAGCTCTGTAACCTGAGCGTTATAACCGTTCCCACTCGTTAACGAGAACACAGTTCCGTAGGTAGCATCAGGAGCACTGCCTTCGATAATAGCTCCAGACGAGAAGACGTTATATTCGAAGCCATCTGGCGTATCAGCCAAAAAGGAGGGAGCGACACCCGTAGAAGTATAAAAATAACGTTTATCACCTTCCATCACCATTATTGGCGCAGTGTCATCGATACCCGCCATCGCTGTAACAGTTTCGGCACTAGGAGAACCATTGTCTGAAAATACAGTTTTTGTATAGGTAGCTGTCAGAATGCCAGCTAAAGGCAAGACTCCATCCTGATCACTAACTGGGCATATAGACGTGCCATTAACGATACCGAAGATTGCACTGCCTTTACCGGCAGCATCAAGCTTCATGCCAACGGTAATGTCATCGCTGCCATTATTGACAACGACACTGGCCAATTGACCCGCAGCACAAATATCATTAATTTCAACACCAGCAGACGTAGATGAAGGATTATAACCAGCCATATTAAAGGCAACAGAACCCGCTGCAGTACACTCTTCAGCACTAAATCGAATATCATCGAGGTAGATCTTGCCGGCGATTAAATTATCGTTGACGTCATTCGGGCTGATGAAGGCGAGGACCTTGATATCATCCATCGCAGCTGCGCCCAAATCACTAAAGGGAATCTTATAGGTACTCCAGTTGCCTTCGGTCGCAACAGGCGTCAGGTCACTGGAGCGTACCGTTCCCTTATTGCCGTTGAAATCTTCGAACTCGATCGCCACATCATCGAAACTTGCGAACTGCGAAACATCCATGCTGAAGATCAAGTTATTGAAGGCCGACAGGTCGATTCGGTTGAATGAAAAGAATGCAGCAGAGTAATCAGCGGTGGCACCACCGCCCTGAGACAGCGAAGTAGCGTAATTGAGTTCTAATACTTTATCGCCCACTAGCGGCGCGACAGCAGTACTGTCAAGATTAGAATTAACGAATGCTGCACCAAACTCAGCACTATTTATAATACGGTTATATGGCAAGTTATTGCCCGACTCATCAATCAGAGTCGCTGTATCCGGTTGAACGCGCTCGTAGACGCGAACCCAGTCAACCAACATATTTGTTTGGTCTGGATTAGTCCAATCCATAGTGGCATCAGGCGTACCACCTAAAGTGCCGCCAACGGCGACATTCAGAATCATGAAATAATCTTTCAGAAACTCTTCCATCGTCTCAGAATCAATGCCGAGCGTGTAATAAGTCACATCGTCAATCTTGCCCGTAATTGAATTTTCGTTCCAAACCAATTCAAACACATGAAAATCATCCGTTAGCGGGGTGTCGAAAGTTTTTGTTGCTGTCATACAGTGCTGCTGCTCACCTTCTTTAACGCCGGGTATTAGACCTGAACAGCTAGGGGGCGTGACACCATCAGCGTAATTTGGCGCTGACCAATGCGTTGTGAAATGAGTTGTTTTGTTATCTGAATACTTATAATGCATTTCGACGATATCAATTTCACCTGCGTCAGGCCAACGTAAATCATCGATGTCAGCACCCAGCATCCAGAAGGCAGGCCAGGTACCAGAGCCAGAAGGCATTTTAATTCGTGCAGAGACGCTGCCATAGCGTACATTGAACTTTTCCTTAGTGTTGATTCGCGCTGAAGTAATAGCGCCAGTACGCTTGTTAACTCCCACATTAGAACAGGAGTCCCCAGTACTACACTGTGCAGAAATAACTAAGGCGCCATTTTCAAGATAAAGGTTATCAGTAGAATTTGTGTAGTTCTGCCACTCGTCATTACCCCAGCCGTCCGGAATTCCGTCACCGTCGTCATCAGAGCCATAACCTGTCTCGACTCGCCAGTTGCTCGCTGGCAAAGCTGCGCCACTATTTCGACTCGCCGCACCAATTGGACCACCAAAGTCATCTTCGAAGACTAGCCGCAACTCTGGTGAGCCCTCTGCAGCACCATTGGGAGAACTAACAGTCGCTTTACCACTACCTGAACCACAGCTAACGATTGCAAATGAAAATAAGATAATTGCTACTGAACGAAATACTTGTGCCAGTCTATAGGTACGCATCGCAGGCCCTCCAAATTTAGGCTGTTGAAATTTCTAAACTTACCGTTTGATTTAAACTTCCATGGCAAACAAGACATCAGACTTTTTAAATTCAAACCACATTAAATTATTATTTTTTTTGTGCTATATAGCACTTTAGTCTCTACCGATTAGAGCTGTCAAGTGATTATTGTCAATGAAAAAGGCTTAAATGGTTAAGAACAATTACCATCAAGCAATAAAGCGGCATCAGCAAGAAGCATAATATGGTATTATAGCTATGTAGCATCTTGCATTCTGCTATAGTAATATTTTCCCATGATAGTGAGATACTCTAAATTATCGTCAACCAGGGTCCTTGAAAGTTTACTTTGACAAAATGCCACACTTTTAAACAAGATGGATCAAACGATGACTTTAGAAATCAACACTCCCAAGTATATTCTGGTTGAGGAACACATCAGGCAGGCCATTAAACAGAAGAAAGTTGTAGATAAACTACCCGGTGAACGAAACCTTGCTAGGGAACTGGGATTTTCTTACATGACTATTCGCAAAGCCATCGACAACCTCGTCAACGAAGGGGTTTTGTATAAAATTCCAACCAAAGGCACGTATGTTGCTGACCCAAAGACATTAAAGCCAAAAACTAAAACTATCGGTTATTTTCTTGATAGTAGTATCAAAGCCGGATTGTCCAGTCCTTACTATTCGCTGATTTTTGACGCCCTTGAGAAAGAAGCCACTCGACATGGCTACTCGTTAGTATATTTTAGTGATCAAGATGACGGCACTAAACTCACGAGCGTACTCAAGAAGCTGGATGGTGTTATAGTCAGCTGTTTTCGTCGAATAGAACCTGTGATCCAGACTATAAAAGACATCGTCCCGGTCGTGGTAATTGATAATAGCGCGGCCGATAAAACTATCCCATCCGTTATTATTGACAATTTTAGTGCCCAGATCCAAGCAGTAGAGTGCTTGTGCAATCTTGGGCATCAGCGCATCGGCTTCATGACAGGTCTAGAAGATTCGGATGTTGGACGGGATCGATATGAAGGCTACAAAAGCGGCTTGAGTAAAAAAGGCATCGAAGCAGATGAAGCACTGGTATTTCGAGGCGATTATTCTTTCCAGTCTGGCATTGATGGCGCTGACTACTTTCTCAAACTCGACAATCTTCCTACCGCAATCATGTGCGCTAATGATTCTATGGCACTCGGTGCGATTAACAAGTTACATGGAGCCGGATTGAACGTGCCCATGGACGTCAGCATTATAGGCTTTGACGACATAGTAATTGCTAACCAGATAATTCCACCACTAACCACTATTTCAGCACCCATCAACGAGATCGCTGCTTGTTCTTTCAACATGCTTGAAAGCCTTATCGTTGGTAAAACATTGGAGAACAGGCATGTTGCTTTATTCGCTGGATTAGTGATACGAGAGACTTGTGCTCGCCTTGAGGACAAAATGGCTATAGTCTAAATCGAGTCTCACCATAGATTTTTTCAAAAAATCAAAGACACCATTCACAGACGGTAGAACAAGATTTACGAATGAAACGATCGAAAATGAAACCAGCCATAAAAGTACCATCGGCGAAAACAACTAAAGCTATTCTGCCAAAATCCGTCACATCGTTTCGCCTCAATCTAATAGCGCTAGTGTGTTTACTGTCTGGACTATATTGTATAAACATTTATCAGGGTCCGGATTTCGGGCTAAGCCATACCCGTTTCCTGGTTCTAAAAATGTGCTTTCTGATGTTCTGCTGGAGTCTGCCTATTATCATACTCGAATACTTTTATTTCAGGCGGCTAAAACAATTTGACCCCAGCCGACTCGACATCCGACGATCCACAATCAAAACTCTAGCACTCTATTTCACTCTGTCAATCGTTGCACTGGTTTATTGGATAGCACCCGAATATCACAGCAATTTCTACAGCCCCTACTGGGAACTGATGCGCGTGGTAGGGCCTATCGTGCTCATCGGCAGCTTACCCTATTTCTATCTGGCGGATGGATTCATCGAAGACTCGAAGGACAGCTACTATGTATTAGGCCTTTATATTATAGGTTCCAGGCAAGACGGCCAGGCCGCCATCATCAGGAATCACTTTCTCGGCTGGTTAGTAAAGCTCTTCTTTCTGCCGTTGATGGCTGTATATATGTACAACACGACTCGCTACTTTGTCAGCGCAGATCCAGAAAAGGTGTTTTCCAGTTTTCGCCTATTTTATCAATTTGCCTGGGAGTTAATCTTTGCAATCGACCTAATCATCGTCACTGTCGGTTATCTGTTGACGCTCAAACTACTCGATTCGCATATTCGGACAGCAGAACCAACCATAGGCGGCTGGGTAGCCGCTATTGTCTGTTACGAGCCATTTTGGGCGGCAGTATCAGCATCCTACCTGGCCTATAATAAAGACAACTATAGCTGGGGTAGTTGGCTAGGTGGCAACGAAACCGCCTACCTATTCTGGGGCAGTTCGATACTGATATTAATCACCATTTACAGCCTGTCTTCGATCGCTTTCGGTATCCGCTTCTCAAATCTGACCCATCGCGGCATCATCACCAATGGCCCCTATCGATACAGCAAGCATCCAGCCTATATCAGTAAAAACCTGAGCTGGTGGCTCATTGCGATCCCGTTTATCTTTGTAAACAACAATTATACCGCCAGCCTGCAAGCCTGCCTTATGTTACTTGGCGTAAATATCATCTATTACATTCGAGCGAAGACCGAAGAAAGGCATTTAAGCTGGGATGAGACTTACCGGCAGTATGCACAAGCCATTGAGCAGCAGGGATTATTTGCGAAGGTTAAACGGGTATTTAGCTAGGGTCTGTCGGATAACCGAATTGGGGTGCGATTGATGCCTAACGAATGACACCCTACTACCTTCTTTTATCCGTGTCCTTCCTTGGATGCCGTGGCTAGAAAATCTTTTCTGGACAGTATAGACAAGGATTAAGTTTCGACAATTATCTCACTAAAAAACCACCAAGATCGCTTCCCCATGCAACCAGAATGATTCATCGCTTACTTCGCCCAGCCACTTTTGGCGGATTATCATATTGCTCTGTATTCGTGAATCTCCCCAGTGTCCCCGGTGATAAGGCTTGGCCCACATCGGCTGCAAATCTCAGTCCATATTGATATAGGCAACTGCCTTTATTACATCATCATTGGCACTTATGTATTCGAAAAATGGCGAAAGCCATTCTTTCCAAATAACATCAGCATCCATTACATTCCACAGAATACCTGAATTTGCTCGCGTCAAAATTTCAAGGTCATATCCTTGCGGGGCTACCTCGGCAATCATCACGCTTTTGTTTTTTTCTCGAGCGAAGTTCAATACTTCGTTGGCTAACTGTCTCTGGCTTTTAACTGGCTTTGCTACTTCATCAGGCGGTAAGAACCAGGAAAGTTCCAGCCAGTCGACATAGTTATCGCCAGGGTACCAGTTCTGTATATTTTCTGATTGTCCTTCAATAACATCCTACACTGGCGAGGCGCTAGCCTGCCAAAAAAAGTAACGTTGCTAACGCTGTCTTCACGCAATACATCGGCAATGCGACGATAGGCTGAGAGGTAACTAGAGGTGCTTTCGTATCCGGCATTCCAAGCCCTATCAAACTCATAATCGATATGAAGATAAACCGGATTGTATATTGATTTGAAAAATTCAACCAGTCGTCTAATAATGCATCTTAAGCACCCACTGCAATATTGGCCAAACCACCCTCCGCCCAACTGCGATGGCCACCGCCTTCAGCAATATTTAAACCAATTGACAAGGCAGAGTCTGGATATCTAACGGCAAACTTGTGAGCATTCATTGGCCCCGCTCCCCAGTCAACATAACAATCAACCGAGTCACCATCCATATCCTGACCCAAAATACCATAAGCTGGGAAAGAGGATCGATTAAACTGATAAAACGCGAGATAGATGGTGACGCCGCCTGACGTTGGGAAATAAACAGATGCGGCATCACCCGCAATTGAAGCCAGATCCTGTCCAATGAATCGTATGACCTTATCTGGATCAACTGCTCGTCTATATTCTAATGATTCATATTCTAATTGTTTACTGCAAGCCGCTACAACTAACAAAAAAGCTGTTCGAGACTTTATTAGCTTGCCACAGCTCTGCGGGCTTCTAGCTCTCCTCGGATTTCACTTGCTTTCTGTTCGTCGAGGTCATAGCGTAACATTACAACCATTGCAATTAGAGTGCCTATTATTGGCACTAGAATGTAGGCCAACTTGAGACTAGCCAGAGTTTCTTGGGGTTGCAGAGCAACATTTTGATCAAACCCCACCACGGTCAAAATCAAGCCGCTTAACAAGCCCGCAATGGCAAAACCGAATTTCACCATCCACCAGTAAATCGCCCCAAACACGCCTTCGCTGCGAGTGCCTGTTTCTAGTTCATTCAAATCACAAACATCCGCAGTCATTGACATCATCATCGTAAATAGCGACCCAATACCGAATGCAAACAATGGCAAGGGTATAAACATTAAACTTGGATTTTCTGGGTTAAAGCACCACCAGAAGGAAGCGTAACCAATAATCGATATCGATTGCGAAATAAGAAATGTATTTTTCTTACCAAATTTTTGCGACAAAAAGGTAATAACCGGAATAACCAGAAAAGTGGTTGACAATGCGCTGAGCGTGCCAAACCAAGCCGGCCAAGTACCAGCCAGGCCGGCATCACCCTGAAACATATAATAAACGATGATAAAAAACGAGAAGCCAGCGACGGTATTGAAAGCGTTAAAAACAAAAAAAGTAGCGATACAAAGCTTACGAAACGGCGCACAGGCAAAAGCCTGTTTAAAGCCCAAAACAAGGTCCGCTATGTTTTCAGACAAACGGTCAAAAGATAACTCTTTGAGATCTTCTTCTCGCACCTGTTGTGTCTTACAAAACACCGCCGGCACCATCGTCAAAACCAAACAAAACAATCCAACCCAGACAGACAGAACGCGGGCGCCTTCGGCTGAATTTTCAAACATCTCCGGATCATAAATCATAACCCAGAACCAGGGCACGATAACCCAGGCCCACTGGCCTATCCACTGCGCCACTGCCATCAGTCGCGTGCGCTCATGGTAATCGTTACTGGTTTCATAACCCATCGCGACATAGGGCGTGGAAAAAATCGTCAAGCCCACATAAAACAGTATCGAAGTGAGTAGAAAATAAGTGAAATTATAAAGTTCAGAATTCTCTGGATACACCTGCCACATGAGCATGTAACTTAAACTCGTCAAAATCGAGCCGATGAAAATATAGGGTTTACGGCGCCCCCATCTCGAACGCGTATTGTCAGAGATGAAACCCATTATCGGATCGGTAATGGCATCGACCATACGCGGCAAGAAAAACAAAATACCCCAATATAAGGGGCTCATACCCAAGCCTTTGATCAACACAACCATGAAAATTGATAACGCGGCAGGAAACATTTGGTTGCCCAACATACCGATTCCGTAGGCGATTTTCTGGCCTAACGGGACTCTATCTTGCAGTGGGGTTTGATAAAGTATTTTGCTCATTTTGTTTCCTCAAAATCTGCCTGTTAATATACTTTTTTCTATATGACTTCTGCCGCCAAATCCGGCACCAAAAGGTGACTATAGCTTTCTCGCATTGCCAGCTTTGGTTTGCGATCGACAGTAAACATTCCCCAGTGCTTTTCGGGCTCCTGCGGATCATCCGAGCCCTTCCAGGGCTCGTCGAAAGCTTCAAAGACAAAGGTAAGGATCTGTTTTTGATTACTCCAGTCCATCAACTGGCCATAATATTGAGCTTGAAATTCCTGTGAAACATTCCAGGCCTCTATACCGCGGCCATTCGAGTGCGTCGTCCATCCAGCCTCGGTAACCACAACTGGTTTATCAGGATAATGCATGGCAACACCTTTGTAATTCTGTTTGGTGTACTGTAGAGCAGCATCAACAGCTTGGTATTCCCACACCGGGTAAGTATGCAGTGAAATAAAATCAAGCTCAGCCGCCAGCGGTTCCAGCTTGCCGATCCAGGGCACGTAATTTTCACAAAAAGTAACGGGTTGACTCGCTGATTGTTTAATTCTTTTGACAAAACTAATTAACCGTTCAACAGGTACTTGATGATCACTCCATTCGACCGAGGCTTCGTTACCGACTGAAACAGAAAAAACTATATCTGAATATTCGTTCGCCAATTCAATCAACCGATCTATTTGCAGGTCGTTAGCCTTACGATTGGTCTGCAAAACTTCCTCTGGATGTTCACTGATCCAAGGACATTCTGGACTTTGCATTTCGGCACTAACATCTGCCCCAAGCATGACCTTAAAATTCAAGTTTTCATTTCGAATCGCTTTTAGGACTAAATTGGCATGCTGGCTACAATCGTAAATACGCAGGTACTGCCATTGTGATTCGAGAATTTTTAGATCTTCAACCACCTGATCATAACGAGGGTAAGTACCATCAATCGGCGACTGGCCTTCACGATAGCCCGAGTAACAAATAGCATTTCCAAAATCAATACCTAGTTTATGAGAAAATTTCATCACCGTTCTCCACTATACATACTTCAGTTTGCCGTTCTTATCCCACAGCCCCCAATAAGCACCTACATCGCCCTCGTCTCCAGTCTTCCATGATTCATCAAATGACGAAAAGTAAAAAATATCAATATCCTCTTCCCTAGCCCATTGATAAGCATTAATAAAATATTCCAACGCATTATCACTGGAGGGTATGGCTGCGCCAAAAGGAGAGCCAATCGAAGGCCAACCAGTTTCACTAATAATGACCTTTTTACCCTTAGCTACCTGAACTGCACGCGCGTACATTTCTTGCATATACAGCAAAGCAAATGATGCTTCGCAGCTTTCCCAAAATGGGTAACAGTTGACTAGGAGAACATCGCAGGCTTCGGCGACCCGAGGATGATTTTCAAACAGGAAATAAGCATCAACATAGCCGACTGAAATATCGGGCAAGGCCAACTTGACTCTTTTTATATAATCGATTAATTTATCTTCAGACAGATCTCCTCGCAAAAGCACTTCATTACCAACAGCGAGAATATTGGCGTATCCGTTTTTGGCTACCTCAATACCGTTTTCGATTTCAATTTCGTTAGCCTCAAGGTCGTCCGACAGGCTAATACCGACCATTGTTTTCAAACCGTTTTCAACTGCGATACGCGGCGTTTGCTGATTACCTTCGGAACAGGAAAAAGTTCTTATCCAGTTGGTGTATGGCTGAATAATAGCCAATCTTTGACCAATTTGCTCTTCGCTTATTTCAGTACCTGGTGATTGCCCATCGATATACGGGCTATAGGATATACCATGAATTTTTTCATTCAGTATTTCCTGAAATAGAGAGACTTTATCCATTTGGCTCATGCCAGAAAAGTCAACTCCCATATTGACGCCTTTTGAGGTTATTACAAAGTCATCCATTCGACCGGCCTGTAAGGCACTAGAACGTGACAACACGTTAAAACGATTGATATCAATTTTCGACATGGTTTCCCTCTCTTTAATTTGCTTGCCTGATTCTTTTTGCAATGATCAGATCGATATTTATTTAACTGCGATTGGTTTATTATGCCAACCGATATATGTTTTTTTTTAGTAAAATCGTCGCCCCAATCAGCGCTATATACTCAGCGTTTAATAATAGTTGAAAATCTTTTGTAGGTGCGAGCTTAACCAGCCATGGCCCACAAAGCATTGACGAAAATTTGAGGCGCCCAGAAATCAGCCATCGCCACCGCCGCCGAAATACCCAATTCGGTGCTCGGCCCAAAGATGGCTTTACTATAGCCTTGACCATAACTGCTACTACCAAATTTAATGCTCTGGGCATCGCCAATGAAAGGTGATATCTGGGAAAATGCTGTGTAGTCATTCACCGCTTTAATTGACTCCTATCAGTTGTGATAGGAATTATACGAGTCTGCCTTAAGAAACTTATCCACTGCTATATAGCACTTTAAACAATACCCACTGATACTGTCAAGAAATAAATAGGCTAATATAGATAGTCTGAAGAAAACAGCATTACAATGGTTATTCTCGATGCCAAATTTTTGAATGCAATACCATGAACTTAACTAAGGGCTCCAATAAACATCAACCGGCACATTGGGTTGATGCAACACCACTCGCACCGGCATCTCATCAATACTACCGCTTGAGTTAGCAGCCTGATAAACACGCCATTTGTTATCTCCGACTATATGCAGCAATATTTTATGGCTGTTCAGAATGGCCGAAGCACTCAGCGACATCCGTTCATGTGACGCATTGGCTGGCTGGATGGCAACACACAAATCCGAATTATCAATATCGAGTGCGGCACCAGACACTTTAGGAAACAGCGAAGCGGTATGTCCATCATCCCCCATACCAAGAATAATCAGATCAAACGGCCCGACAATACGAGAGAGGGCTACCTGGCATTCAGCCTGCCCTTCAACGGCTGTAGGGGCTGAATTTTTAAGTGGTATAAACTGAGCTTTTGCGGCTTCGTTACATAACAGTGTTTCGCGAAGCATGAGTTCATTGCTATCGGCCGACAGGGTATCAACCCAACGTTCATCCGCCAGCGTCACGGTAATCTGTTGCCACGGTAAGCGCCGATGGCTGAGTAATTCAAATAATGGTCGAGGTGTATTGCCACCCGATACTACAATACTGGCGTACCCGCGTTTATTCACCGCCTCCTGGAGCTGATGTTCAATTTCGTCTGCCAGTTTAACCGTCAGCTCAGCTCGATTGGTTGCACAAACTTCTTTAATACTCATAGTCATCCTATACTTGCCAACCACTTTTAATTGATAATTCCACCGCTTGTTGTGCCAGTTTTGTGACAGCATCCCAATTACCGGCTTCAAGCAAATCAGTTGGCGCCAACCAAGACCCACCGACACAAAGCACATTTGGCTGCACCAGAAATTCGCTCATATTAGAAACCGACACCCCACCAGTGGGGCAGAATCTGACGTCAGCAAATGGGCCCGCTAATGATTTGAGCATTGCCACACCGCCAGCAACCTGAGCAGGAAACAATTTTAGCAAAGTAAACCCGGCTTCTGCTGCGCTAATTAATTCTGAAGGTGTCATGACACCCGGTAATACTGGCATATCGGCATCTGGTGCAGCTTCAATCAGCGCTGGAGATAGCCCAGGTGTTACCGCAAATTGAGAACCCGCCTTTTTAGCCAGGGCAAATTGTTCGGGTCGAGTTATAGTGCCGACGCCAACAATGGCGCCTTTGACTTCGCTCATCGCGGCAATAACTTCAAGCGCATTTTCAGTCCGTAAGGTAACCTCTAATACTGGCAAGCCTCCGGCAACTAAAGCCTCAGCCAGAGCCACTGCAATGTTTACATCATCAACTTTTAACACTGGAATAACGGGTCCAGCGCACATTATCTGTTCAAGTGTCATGGACTAAATCTCTTCTTCTGACGGGTTAACGTTATTTGAAAAAGGAGTCATACAGGATATGGCTCCAGTTTCGGCACTGCCTACATTCGCACGAAACAAGCTAAATAAGTCTCGGCCTGTACCAAACTGGTTGCCGCTCATATCCAGAGTATCAATGCTGCGGGCATTGAATTCAACTTCATCGATCATTATATCGAGTAGACCGCTTGTGGCGTCTAAGCGAATCACATCACCATCCCTTAGTTTTGCGATAGGTCCTTGGTGGCTAAACTCGGGATGAAGTTGAATTGCAGCGGGTACTTTTCCGGAGGCACCCGACATTCTGCCATCGGTTACCAATGCAACTTTAAAGCCCCTGTCCTGCAATACGCCAAGTGCAGGGGTGAGTTTATGCAGTTCTGGCATACCGTTGGCCTGTGGTCCTTGTCCACGCACCACCACCACAATATCCTGATCTAACTCGCCAGCTTCAAATGCAATCTTCACCGAAACCTGATCGTTAAATATTCTGGCGGGAGCTTCGACGATTTGATGTTCGAGTTTAATCGCCGAGGTTTTAATAACCGCCCGACCGAGTTTACCGGTAAGCAACTTTAAACCGCCATGTTTTGAATAGGGAGAATTAATGGAAGCAATGATATCCTTATCGAGGCTTTTCTCAGGTGGGTCTCGCCAATCGACTTTACCTTCTTTTAAATAGGGCTCCTGACGATAACTGCTCAAACCATTCCCTTTTACTGTCAGTACGTCCTCGTGCAACAAACCAGCATCGAGCAATTGTCCAATCACCAACCCCATACCGCCAGCAGCATGAAATTGATTCACGTCAGCAATACCGTTTGGATAAATTTGGGTTAACTGCGGCACCAGATTTGACAAGGCGCTAAAATCATCCCAGTCAAGAATAATACCCGCGCATTTTGCAATCGCAATTAAGTGCATCGTATGATTAGTAGATCCACCGGTCGCTAACAAACCAACAATTGCATTTACAATCGCTTTTTCATCGACCACTTTGCCCACTGGGCGATAATCACTACCAAGCGCAGTAATACTCGCTGCTGTCTCAGTTGCAGCTTCCGTCAGTGCTTCGCGTAATGGTGTGTTCGGGTTGATGAACGCGGCACCAGGAACATGCAGACCCATTACTTCCATCAACATTTGATTGCTATTTGCGGTACCATAAAACGTGCAAGTACCTGGGCCATGATAAGAACTGGTTTCAGCGGCGAGTAACTCGTCACGCCCGACCTTGCCTTCGGCAAATAACTGACGAATACGAGCTTTCTCAGAATTAGGCATACCAGTGGTCATTGGCCCTGCGGGTGCAAATACCGCCGGCAGGTGGCCAAAGCTGAGGGCTCCCATCAACAGACCGGGCACTATTTTGTCACACACGCCGAGGTACATTGCAGAATCAAATACATTATGTGATAGCGCTATCGCGGTTGACATAGCGATTACGTCGCGGCTGAACAATGATAGCTCCATGCCCGGCATACCCTGAGTAACACCATCACACATTGCCGGTACGCCACCAGCAAATTGGGCCACGGCGCCGACTTTACGAGCTGCGGCTTTAATGCGTGGCTCAAAATCGGCGAGAGGTTGGTGTGCCGATAACATATCATTATAGGACGATACGATGGCGATATTCGGAGACTGGCTTGCCGTCAGTAGCAGCTTGTCACTATTAATTGATGCCGCTGTAACATGGGCCAGATTAGTGCAGGAAAGTGAGCTACGTTGTGGCCCCTCTTCCCCTGCTTGCTCAATTCGTTTTAAATAAAGCTTACGCGTAGGCTTGCTGCGTGTTTGAATACGCTCAGTAATGGCGCTAATGTCTGTATTGATAGTCATTTTATTCTTTCCAACTTGTACTTTTTGTAATTTTACTACAACATAGTACCGAATATAACACTTAATAAGTAGAAAAACTACATTATGTCCAAGCAAAAAACTAGCACCACTGACGCCATGCCACCTTTTGACTTTGTCATATTCGGCGGCACCGGCGATCTTGCAATGCGCAAGCTATTACCCTCTATGTACTACCATCATTGTGACGACTTGTTACCCGAGAAAGGTCGTATCATTGCTGTCGCTCGCTCAAAATTATCACGCGAGGAATATCTGGCTAAGGCAGAGGTTGCGGCACGCGAGCATGTCGATGACAGTTGCTTTACTGATTTAAAATGGCAGAAGTTCGCCGAGAGAGTTCACTACGTCTCAATAGACGCTAGTAATGCCAAAGCTTATGAGCCACTGTCAGATTTGCTCGAAGTCGGTAAGAACCGATGCCGCATTTATTATCTGTCAACCGGCCCCCAGCTTTTTGCGCCCATCTGTCAGAACCTGAAAAAGAACAACCTTGTTAGTCAGCAATCTCGTCTAGCCGTCGAAAAACCTCTGGGTCGCGACCTAGAGTCAGCCCGCGAAATCAGCGATATCATTGGCAGTGTCTTTAAAGAGAGTCAGATTTATCGTATCGATCACTATCTAGGAAAGGAACCAGTACAAAACCTGCTTGCCCTACG
>Ga0307489_10001434_pt1 | contig 15693 bp, 23 predicted proteins | sample SB12metaG_FD_202247 | JGI IMG/M metagenome (GOLD analysis project Ga0307489, IMG submission 202247) | Sea-ice brine microbial communities from Beaufort Sea near Barrow, Alaska, United States - SB 1.2 | ecosystem: Environmental > Aquatic > Marine > Coastal | place: USA: Alaska | collected... | reverse complement strand
TACGCCCCGCCTTCGTGTAGGGGCTTACACTCGTCCACGTCAGAGCTCAACTTGAGCAACCTCAGGACACGTTCATGAGCCAAGTCGGGTTATATTGTGGACAGAAGAGCTCAAGTTGAGCTGAATTGGGAACGAGTGTACGCCCCTGCCTTCGTCACGCTCAGCAGCTCGCCCTGCAGACTGAAATTAGCCTTGATGTAGTGACGCAAGCTGAAATTGAAAGCAAAAAGCAAAGTCTGGAAGCGGTTCATGTTGTATGAGCTGCGAGAGAGTAATCTGAATGTCCGAAACCAAGCGCGGACAATCCGGAGTGAATCTGCACCGACCGACCTTGCACCCGATTGACCCGTAAGCCTGGCGCATCTTGACATCCTCCAGCGCCGACATGTCGGCGTACATGAACCCGTCGCCGCCGTTTTTCATGAAGTGCGCGCCAAGCGGCAGAATCTGTACACTTGATTATTATTTCAGTTGGCATATTTGAGCCATTTGTCCCGAACCCATTGAGGATGTTGCCCTTGCCTGACTCAAATATGACTGAGTTGAGCTGAAGTGACGCTGGAAAAACAATTAAGGCCGTGCCAATGTTGTGCGTGAAGAGCTTCTCAGTGCCGCGCTGGCCGGGGCCGCCGGGCCACGTGGTGCCGGCGGTCAGCTCCGCGTTGGAGATCACGTTGGGGAACGCTTCCTTCATGTAGCGCCGCAAGTTGAATTTGAAACCAACGTTTGAAAGCAGTTGATCGTATCGTAGCTTGAAGCGCTTTGTTCCAAGCGCTTTCAACATGGGTTTCATGCGTTCAACCTGCACCGCCCTACCTTGATGTACGCCATCTCGGCGGCGGGGGAGGTGAACGACGGCCCGTCGGCCAGGGGCTCACACCAGTTCACTTTTCGGCTTGATTTGAGCACTTTTCGTGGCATACGTTGTGTAGTTTCATAGACTTACTCTGTGACAAAAACGGCTCAGGTTGAGCTGAGAAATGGACGAGTGTAAGCCCCTGCCCTCGTCTGACGAGAAGCACAGGTTCTCGGACACGAACTCCAGCAGCTGGCGCTGGAAGCCCGCGATGCGCTCGCCCGGCTCGTCGTTCAGCGGCGTCGCCCAGGGCCTTACATTGTTCCATTGTTACATTGATTAGCGCATAATTGGAACCCTCTACTCGTATTCGTAATTTAGAGGGTGGAGCGGACGAGTTAACTCAACACAAAGGGACAATCCTTTACAAACACAAACCGGGCACGCCAAAAAGAGAGAGACGCTTCCGCGTGTATGAGGAGGCACCAGGCTTTCGCCCTGGCCCGAGACGCCAAAAGTATGCGAAGAGTGGGCAGGCCGTGCCGTCATGCTGGTGCCCACGCGGACCTCGCTGTAGCGGCGCAAGTTGAAATTGAAACCGAATTTTCAAAGCGGTACATCATATTTTAGTTTCAGGCGCTTACTTCCAGGCGGTTTCAACGTGGGTTTGATGGGGTCATTCTGCACCGCCCTACCTCGCGGATGAGCGGCGCGCGCCCCAGCGTCAGCCGGTCCTCCGTCGGAATCTTCACGTGCGACATCAGATTCGACCCCGTGGTGTACAGCCGCAGGGCGCAATTGAAAGCAAACAAAGTCGAAACGAGTTCATCATATGAATTTTATACAAACGCTTGAAACCCGGGGCAAAATTGTTCGCCACGTCATATGATACCGCTGATTCCATGAAACGCGTGTTTAAAATGCGTGTCGATGCTGTGGTGGGCAGCCGACGGGGTCAGCCTGCACCGCCCCCCACCTTGGGCTTGACGTCGAGCCCCGACGCAATGATCGAAGCGAAGAGTCCCATGCCGACGCCGCCCTCCGCCTCCACCCACGCGGTGTTGGCGGCCCCGGGGTGTAGCGGCGCAACTTGGATTTGAAACCAAAGTTTGAAAGCAGTCCATCGTATTCCAGTGTCGAGCGCTTAGTTCCCTGCGGCTTCAACTTGGGTGTGATAGGGTCAACCTGCACCGCCCTACCGGGGGCATCAGACACAGCTGTGCCGAAGCGCTTGTTGCGGCGGGTCGGGGTGTAGCGGCGCAAGTTGAAATTGGAAGCAAAGTTAGAGATCAGTGTATCTCACTTCAGTTTTAGACACGTAATTTCAGGCGGTTTCAAAGTGCGTTTCATAGGGTCAAGTTGTACTGCCCTACTAGGGTCATCTTCAGGCCCGGGTAGCTCGCGGTGCCGTAGAAGAAGCCCTCCTTGGAGTAAGAGCGCAAGTCTAAATTTAAAGCAAAACTTGAAAGCAGTTTATCACATTTTGGTTTCAAGCTCGGAAAGCAGGTGCGTGCAACATATTTACACGTTGTAAGATTACAGAGTATCCTACACGGGTATCGAGTCAGAAACCAGTAGCGACCGACGTCTTAGTCCGTGCGTGCAATCACAGGTTTCAAGCTGCACCGCCTCACCTTGGCGTCGCCGATGCCGGCGCTGAAGGCCGTCTGCGTGTCCACCACGATGTGGCGGCACAAGTTGAAATTTGAACGCAAAGTATGAAAGCGGTTCATCATATGGCAGTTTCAAAGCACTTAATTCCAGGCGCTGTCAACATGGGTATCATAAGATCGACCTGCACCGCCCTACCACGAAGCGCGCCACGACGAGGCGCATGGTGGCCATGGCCAGCTGGCGCCCGTAGCACCGCCGCCCGCCGGTGCCGAACGGCGCGAACGCTTCCGTTCCCGTTTCCCACTTGTGCGCATGCACCTCCATGAGCTGCGGGGTCCACCGCTTGAGGCTGAACTCCTCGGGGTCGATGTCCCCCCAATCCTGGTGGTACGCGCTGGCCCGCGTGGGGCACACCACGGTGGTGCCCACCGGGATCGCAGTGCCGTGCTGTAGCGGCGCAAATTCAGATTAAAAGCAAAGTCTAATGGCAGATTATGATATTCTTGAATTCAAGCGCTGAATCATAGGCACTCTGCGCAGTTCTGGTGGGGGGGGGCAAATGGGGATTGCGCGTGGCGCGGTATGGTCACGATCGTTGAATCAATAGACCCTCGCCAAAACAAAATCAGCTTCCCGGATCTCGGAGGCTGATCTACACTGTAATTTATATGAGCCACCGTCTATCAACTCGAGCAAATCCAAATCCCCATTTGACCCCCCCCCCCGTACTGCGGAGCTACTTTCAACACTGTATTTGATGCTGTCAATCTGCACCCCCCTACCGTGCAAAACCACCCCGGGCTTCTCCACGACGCGCTGCACGATGGGCACCGGGTTGTAGCGGCGCAAGTTGAATTTGAAAGCAACGTTTGAAAGCAGTCCATTATATGTCAGTTTCAAGCGCTTCGTTCTAGGCGCTTTCAACATGGATTTGATAGGGTCAAGCTGCACCGCCCTACCGGGTGCGCGCGGCGGATGCCCTCCGCGATCACCGCAACGAAGCCGCACAAGTTGAAATTGAAACCATAAATTGAAGGCGCTCCATCATAATATTGCTTCCAGCGAGTATTCTGAAGCGATCAAGCACGGTCAACCCGGGTTCAAGCTGGGGTATGACAGCCTTCGGTCCAGCTGGGGTCAACCTGGGGTCAACCTGAGGTCAACCTGGGGTCAACCTGGGATCAACCTGCGCTCAACCTGGAGTCAAATGCAGTTTCAAGCGATTAGTTGCAGGCGCTTACAACGTAGGTTTGATAGGGTCAACCTGCACCGCCCTACCTTGAGCAGCAAGTCACAGCTCTCCAGCGACTCCTTCGTGGTCGCCGAGGCCGGCTCCTCGCTGTCCCCCATGTAGAGCCAGTGCAAGTTGAAAATGAAAGCAAGCTTTAACAACAGTTTACGAAAGATTGAGGTTTTAAGCGTTGAATCCATGCGCTATCAGAGAGCTTCCGCCTTGGCCCTTGTGTATATAGGCGTCGCTCTGCTCCAGTCTGCCATGTGTCGATGGATGTATTACAACGGTGAGTAGCAGACAGGAGCGTAGCTCCTATCTAGATACAGGCTGTACTGGTACGCCGATATATCTATGCCCTATCAACACGGATTTCGGACACTTTAAAGTTGCACCGCCGTACCCCGACGAGCGCCTCGAGGCGGAGGCGGAGCGCCAGCAGCGCATTGGGCTCCGCGGCCAGGCCGATGTGTAACGGCGCACGTTGTAATTGAAAGCAAGGTTTGAAAGCGGTACGTCGTAGTTTAGCTTCGAGCGTTGAAACCATAGGCGCTTTCAGAGTGACAAGATATGATCTGGTCATACTGTCCGGTTGACCGACAGGATGACAGGATGACAAGATTTTGGCGGTCATCCTCAGGATTCTAAGGCCATATTTAGGTTTTTGAGGTCATCCTCAAACCGACAGGATGACAGGATTCATGGTCATCCTGGAGATCGATCCTCCATATCTTGTCACTCTGGGCGCTTTCAACATGGGTTTTGATGCTGTAAACCTGCACCGCCACATCTGACACTACATCTGTACAAATATGACCCTGTAACTGTACTACGAATCTGACCCTATATCCTTATACACATGACCCTACATCCAAATGCATTCGGGGACAACCTGGGGTTTTGTGAATCTGCATCGCCTCACCGAGGAGCGCAGAGACGATGGCGTGGGAGCCGGAGAACACTCCGCCGAAGTGTGCGGCCCACATGTGGTAGGGGCTCGTGACAAGTGCTCGCCGCGTCATGAAACGCATTTTGAAACCTCGTTTCTTGAGTCAAACGGCAGAATGTAACGTGGCGAGTGCAGTGCTCGCCACGTCATCAAGGGCATGTTGAACCCTCCTTTCTTGAGTTAATCGGCATCCTGTGACGTGGCGAGCACTATCCATCAGTCCCTGCTAGATCCAGTGCAATCTCCAGCGAGTACGGGCCGTGCGCCAGGGGCTTACACTCGTCCGCTTTTCGGCTCAACGTAAGCGCTTTGAGTAGGTAAGGGGTGCATTTAGGGGTCATTTAAGGGGTGTTTAGGGGGTGTTTAGGGGGCGTGTGTGGGGTGTTAGGATATGTTAGGGGGTGTCTAGGATGTATTTTGTGTCAGAAATGGCTAAGGTTGAGCTGAAAACGGGACGAGTGTAAGCCCCTGCCGTGCGCCGGGTGGTCCCACGCGAACTTGTGCTGCCCAACTTTGGGGACATACCGTCCACCAGGGGCTTACACTCGTCCACTCGTCAGCTCAACCTGAGCCGTTTCTCACAGAAAATACACCCTGAATACCCCCTAATATCCCCTAAGACCTCCTCATGACCCCCTAAACAACCCCTGAAGTCACCCCCTATCCCACAGAAAGCGCTTACGTTGCGCCGAAAGTAAGCGAGTATAAGCCCCTGCCGTCCGCCCGGGTCGTCAACCATCCGCGCCAGCAGGCACCACGACACGCTCTTCTTGAACGTGGCGTCGGCGCGGTACTGCGCGATCCACGCTGTACCGGCGCAAGTTGACAGTGAAAGCAAACGTTGAAAGCAGTTAATGATAGAAGAGTTTCAAGCGCTGAAACCATAGGCGCTTTCAGCACGGGGTTTGATACTGTCAACCTGCACCGCCCCACCACTCGTCGACGAGCTCGGCGTTAGCGCGCGCCTGCTTCAGGTTGGTCTTGCTGTAGCGGCGCAAGTTGAAATCGAATGTGAAGTCTGAAAGCGGCTCGTCATATCATCGCTGCAGGCGCCTTATTCAGGCGCTTTCACAGGGGCCAGGGCGAATGCCTGGTGCCTGACTTCACACGCGAAAGCGTCTCTCTCACTCTCTCAGGCGCTTTCAAAACTGGTTTCAACACGTTCCAATCTGCACCGCCTAGCCTTGTTGTAGCGGTAGTAGCTGAGCTTGCTGGCGAACGGGCAGCACATGGCCCCGGGTTTGCCGATGCCCGAGTCCACCGCCTTGCTATCCGCCGAGAGGTCCTCGTACCAGGGGCTTACACTCGTTCACTTTTCGGCTCAACTTGAGCGCTTTTTGTGGGATAGGGGGTACGTGTAGGGGTGATTTAGGAGGTATTACTGGGTGTTGGGGGTATCAGGCGGTATTTAGGGTGGGTTTTTGTATCAGAAACGGCTCAGGTTGAGTTGAAAAGTGGACGAGTGTAAGCCCCTGCCTCGTACGTGGCGTACCCCTGGGGCACTTCGCCGAAGAACGCGTGCTGCCACAGCTCGTACAGCAGGCGCTGAACAGGGACTGACACTGGTCCACTTTTCGGCTCAACGTAAGTACCTTTTGAGGGACACGCCGGGTGCTGTCAGTGGTGCAGCGACCAAAAGCGTCACAGTCAGGTTGAGATGAGAGGTGGACGAATGTAAGCCCCTGCTGCGTCACATGGTCCTGCGCCGGGAGCATCCCGCCGCCCAGGGGCTTGCACTCGTCCACTTCTCAGCTCAACGTAAACACGTTTTGCGGGATAGTGGGTTGGTTCAGTAGCGTGTACGGGTAACATGATTGATGGGACCGGTCATAACTCGTCACAGACTGGACACAAAACGGCTCACCGACCAAAACGGGTTAGGTTGAGCTGAGAAGTGGACGAGTGGTCGCCCTTGCCGCCGCCCTCCGCGCGCGCCCACCCGCCGATCATCTCCGAGCACATCTGTGACATGTGCGGCACGGCGGCCTCCACCCAGGGGCGAACCGCTCGTCCACTTGTGTGGATGACGTGGCGTGCGTGTGGTGGATGACGTGGCGGTGGTATGTGACGTGGCGTGCGTGTGGTGGATGACGTGGCGGTGGTGGATGACATGGCATGCGCGTGGTGGATGACATGGAGTGTGTGGATGACGTGGCGTGCGTGTGGTGGATGACGTGGCGGTGGAGTATGATGTGGCGTGCGTGTGGCAGATGACGTGGCGTGCGTGGATGGCGTGGCATGCGTGTGGTGGATGACGTGGCGTGTGTGTATGACGTGGCATTCCTGTGGTGGGTGACGTGGCGTGCGTGTATGAGGTGGCGAGCGTGTGGTGGATGACGTGGCAGTATGATAGGTTCAAGCTGAAGCGCCCAACCTCAAGCCACTGCTCCGTCAGCAGCTCGTCGAACATGGGCATGCGCGCAGCGAAGAACTGGTGGTCGCCCTGGCGCCAGGGGCTTACACTCGTCCACTTTTCGGCTCAAAGGAAGCGCTTTCTGTGGAATAGGGGGTGTGTTCAGGGTTTGTTTAGGGGGTGCTTAGGAGGTGTTACGGGGTGTTAGGGGGTGCTTAGGGTGTATTATGTGTCAGAAACGGCTCAGGTTGAGCTGATATGTGGACGAGTGAGAGCGCCTGCCTGGCGCTCCGCGGTGAAGAGCGTGGAGTTGTGGTGGTTCTCCACTAACCAGGGGCTTACACTCGTCCAGTTTTCAGCTCAACGTAAGCGCTTTTTGCTGGACAAGGGTGTGTAAGGGGGTGCTTAGGGGGTGTTTATGGCGAGGATGGAGGGGGTGTTTAGGCGTTTCGGGGATGTTTTGAGTGTCAGGAACGGCTCAGGTTGAGCTGAGAAGTGGACGAGTGTAAGCCCCTGCCACGAACGGCTCGTGCTGGATGGCGAACGGGCCGCCGGCGATGAGGGGCTTAAACTCGTCCACTTTTCGGCTCAACGTAGGCACAATTTGTTGGACACGTTGGGTGCATGAATTTCCCCCAGTCTATTAGACACGGGGACAAGGGGAGGTGTGACCAAAACCGCTTAGGTTGAGCTGAGAGTGTAAGCCCCTACCGGCGATGCTCTTCTGCACGCGCCACGCGCCGTCCGCCGCCTCGTACCAGGGGCTTACACTCGTCCACTTCTCAGCTCAACCTGAGCCGTTTCTGACACGAAACCACACCCTAACGATCCCCTAACATCCCCTGACACCTCGTAAACACCTCCTGAATACTCCCTGAACGCACCCCCTGTCCCATACAAAGCGCTTACGTTGAGCCAAAAAGTGGACGAGTGTAAGCCCCTGCCTCGTACCCGGTCAGCATCTCCTTCGCCGCCGCGCCGTTGACCAGCACGGACCTGGCGCCAGAGGCTCACAACAATCGTCCACTTTCCAGCTCAACTACGTGCTCGTCACTGAAAAAACGTGAAACCACGCAATATCACACAGAAAGTGCTTACTGTGTAGGAGGTGGAGGAGGAGGAGGTGGAGGAGGAGGAGGAGCAAAGGAGGACTGGATTGGGGAGGAGGGGAGGGGGGTCACTGCAAACACAAAACTTCCGCCACCCCGGCCAAATTGCAGGGAGAGCAATCGGGGACGAGGGACCGAGACGCCATAGGACCACCACGCCGCACCGCGCCACCCGCGGGATACACCGCGGGCAGTACTTCGTGTTCCGATAGGTTTGACCCGCACGCCAACGTCGGACGTCGGGGCGGCGGGCAAATGAGCTGAAAAGTGGACGTTACTAAGTTACAGCACTTGCTTGGCGCCAATTTTGAGGAGTTGGGGGCCGCTGGGGTGCTCGGCGGTGCGCAGCTTCTTGAAGCCCGAGTGCATCTGGTTCAGCACGTAGTCGTCCACCACCGCGCGGATGCTGCCGCCGCACGTGAGCACAGCCTTCGAGGCGGGGCCCAGCAGACGTATCCAAAAATCACATTCGCCAGTTCGCCAATTCGCCAACGCGCAGCCATTGTTATGAGATTTAAAGCGGCCCAAAGAAGAAGAGGGACGCGTGTATAGGAGGCACAAGGCTTTCGCCCCCGTGGCGCCAACCGGATGGTTGGAGCCTGTTTTCTGCCGGACCTTACCAAGACGGTCTCGGCCGCCTTGCCCGCGGTGCTCCCCGACTTCGGAGGCTTTGGCAAATGCTCGAACAGGGGCGCATCGCTGGGAGCGGGATTGCTGATTTTGGCATCGGCGGGCTCGATCTTAGGCATCGTACCTGGCCTTCGGTGTTCGAGCGCGCGCAGCGGCGGATTCGTGGTCGGCGCCGAGCGAAGGACGCCTCTCAGAGTAGCAGAACTGATGCGGGATCAAAGCCGTGGCGCAAGTCGGAGCCGGCGCGGAATGGAATGGGTCTCAAAATGGAACCTGACTCGGCACTCGCACAAGCAAATATTCGAAAACGGTTCGGATCCGCGAGTCGATTTGGCCGTCCCAGATCACAATCAATGGCTTGGCGGACACGACGCAGATGCGTATGGCGACGTGGTGAGGAATTTGAAACGCTGATTATTTGATCAGTTTGGAAATGATTCTGGTGTTTGAAAGGCTAATCCAAAAAATCTCCGGTTTAAAACCCGATAGAGCTCTACAGTATTGTCAGGAGTATCATAGTAAAATCATATGATTATCGATTATCATCTCGCTGACTCGCAGATCCGGTCAGTCATACGAGTGCGAGTTTATTGGCACTCCGTGTGCGTTACGAAACGGTGCGAATCAGCGAATGTATGGGATCTCATCTTCATATTTCAAAGCAAGTTTCGTAGTTGTCTGTGTTGCGTGTTCCTTGGTGGTACGAACTGAGTATCTGCTGGCTAGCGCTGCACGGTGTGCGTTGCGAAACTGTGTGTATCGTTATGTATGTCAAGACATGTTATGGGTGCCATTATGCACACTAAGGTCCAAGTGTCTACTGGCGCTGCACGGTGTGCGTTACGAAATTGTGCGAATCATCATGTGTGGCATGTCATGGGTGCAATGATGCACGACACTGCAGCTTTATGGAAGCATGGCCGAAGTGGTTGTAGGGGCCGGAGAAGTTGACGAGGCCGTAGAGGTTGTAGAGGCAATCCGTGGCGAGAGCCGGTGCCTGTGCAGGCGCCTGACTGAGAGAGACGCTTCCGCGTGTATGAGGAGGCACCAGGCTTCCGCCCAGGCCCCCGTGCAGGCGCCTGCCTACGCACCGCTCCACATCTCCTCGAACCCGTGCCGGCCCTGCGTGTGCGGGTGGGGCAGTTGAATGTGCGTTAGTCTCACATATTTAGAATGTTAGCTTCACTATGATGCGTTGTCCAGTTGAAAACATGTTAGCTTCTCTGTCACATTGATAGGATCCTAGTTAGGTTCAATTGGCATAATGTCCGCTACAGGTGGATGTCTTTATTTAAAACGACCTCAATCTCACGGTGATAGGATGTTGAGTTCAGGGGCCCAAGAGTTGAAGGCTGGTGCCTCCTGATACACGGGGAATCGTCTCTCTGTCTCTCGGATGCTGGCTTCACTTTACCAGGTGGATGTTAGGTTCAATTGGATGTGTCTCCTACCTTGAAGAACATCTCGTAGACGACGCTGGCGATGCCGGCGCCGGCCAGGGTGTAGCGGCGCAACTTGAAACTGAAAGCGAAGTTTGAAAGCTGTTCATCAATTTCTAGCTTCAAGAGCTGAAACCGTAGGCGCTCTCAACACGGGTTTTGATAGTGTCAACCTGCACCACCCTACCAGGGGCCCGGCCCAAAAGATCCAGTGGTCTTTCCGCTGGCCAGGGACCCAAAGTGACGAGATGTGATCCGATATCGATATGGGAGATCGACATGGGAGATCGCAGAGTGACAAGATATGGAGGATCGATCTCCAGGATGACCATGAATCCTGTCATCCTGTCGGTTTGGGGATGACCTTAATATCGTAAATATGGCCTTAGAATCCTGAGGATGACCCCCAAAATCCTGTCATCTTGTCATCCTGTAGGTCAACCGGACAGTATGACCAGATCATATCTTGTCACTCTGGGAGATCGATATGGGAGATCGGATATCAATGAAATCTCGTTAGGGTCTACCATATCGATATGGTCATCCTGGATAACGACATGGGATATGGGCTAATGATATGGAAGATCACAATATCGATACGGTCATCTCCCATATCGATATGGGTTATCTTGCCACTCTGCAGGGACTGCCAGCGGATGACGCCAGGCGCACGTCACACGGCAGTTTTATCCCATGCTTCACTCAACACAGGACAACCGAGGGTCCGGTGCGTTGTCCTTGCCACGTCGCAGGGCGGCGTTTAATTCAAGGAACGAGGGTCGGAGTTCTGCTCGCCACATCACAGGACGGCACTTCACTCAAGGAACGAGGGTCGAATGGTGGGAGTGCACGCCATAGGGTGGAGCTTAACCCAAGGAACGATAGTCGGATGTTGCTCGCCACGTCACATGGCGTGGCTTAATGCAAGGAACGACACACGAGTACAAAACGCCGGTGTTGGGTGACGTGGCAGGCGGTGCTCGCCACACCACGAGGCACGACTTTACTCACCACAGTCACGACAAACTAGGGTCTAGAACGTCCACGGTGTTGAATGAAGTGGCATGCTCAATCTGATGACATAGCATGCTTGGTTTGCCGACGTGGCATGCTGAACCTGCCAGGCCCTGCCACTCGCCCTGCACGGCGGCGGCGCCGAAGGACCGCGCCGCGCCTCAGGGCCGCACACAGGCGTACTCGTTCACCGACTGCTTGCTCGAAGTGTACCAGTGTACCCACACACACATGTCGCGTCATCCTCCCTGGCCGTACAGCGCAGGGCCTCAGGGCCGCACACAGGCTTACTCGTTCACTGAATGTTTGCTATCGCCTGGTCTGTAAAGGTTACTACCCGTAGTATTTGATACTACCGGTACTCGTAGTATTTGGCCCTTTTGGCCATTGGCCAAAAGTCAAATACGTATTTTGGTAAGTTACCAAACAAACCACTTACTTGAGCTTACTTACTCACAGACCAGGCACTAGTGGTGTAGTATACCAGTGTACCTGCACACCCTCGCGGCATCATCCTCCATGGCCGCACACTCACACTCGTTCACTGCCTGTGTGCTCGTGGTGTACCCACACACACTTGCTGCATCATCCTCCCTGGCCGCACACTTGATTCCTTGGAAGCTCAACTGGAGCGTCTTCGAGGTAACTTGACGGCGGTTTCAAGGACAAAACGACTGACAACTTGAGCTGCCCCGCGAAATCGAGGTGGAAAGGGAACAGTGGTGAGGCCGTGCCGGGTTGACGGAGCAGCCAGTGATGGGCAGTGCGGCGAGTGTGCACACGTCAGGTACACCGGTACACTATGAGCAAACAGTCAGGCCCCGCCGGGTTGACGGAGCAGCCAGTGATGGGCAGTGCGGCGAGGTGCGCCACCGTGACGGCCATGCCGATGGCCAGCGGGCCCGGCGCCAGAGTCGTACACTCCTCCACTTTTGCTCGTGGAGTACCCGTGGACACTCGCCGTGTCTTCCTACTCCACCCCCCCTACGAGCAAACACTTAGGACGCCGCGTCCCTCCCCCCCCATTCCCCATATGAGCAAACAGTCTGGACGCCGCATCCGTCCTCATCCTCCAACCCCCCTATGAGCAAACAGGCAGTTCACTGTTTGAGGGACACGTTGGTGATTTCAGAGGATTCCAGTGACACGAACGGCTGTTGTTGAGGTGAGAAGTGGAGGAGTGTAAGCCCCTGCCGAGCGCGGAGATGTGGATGATGGCGCCCGCGCGCTGGGGGTCCACCTGCGCGTCCAATACAGCATAAGGGTCGAGCGGCACCAGTGAGCGAGACAGACGGTTCCTCGTGTATATGGAGGCAGCAGAGAGCAGACTTTCGCCCTAGCCCCCGTGAAAGGTGGCGACCATGAGAGAGAGACGCTTCCGCGTGTATAATAAGTGTTCACCAGGCTTTCGCCCTGCCACCCGTACGGCACGAGTGAGGGTCAACACAAGTCGATGACAAAGTAGCCGGACTCACCGCGGCGTTGACCACGGAGACGAGCAGGAAGGTCCCAACGATCTCCACCACAAACATCGCGATCTTGGAGTAGGAACCGCCGCCCAGGGCCTGCCCACGCCGCTCCCGTCCCTAGCTCAACCTCAATGATGTACCCGTGCACGCCGCTCCCGTCCTAGCTCAACCTCATAGTGTACCCGTGCACACTCGCCGCCTCCTCAACCCTGGCCTGGCCACGCCGCTTCCGTCCCAGCTCAACCTCGTAGTTCACGGAGGCCAAGGCGGAAGCCTGGTGCCTCCTCATACACGCTGACGCGTCTCTCTCACTCTACACATTCGCCGTCTCCACGGGTACACTGGCACACTATGAGCAAACAGTGAGGCCCTGCCGCCGGCCTGCTGGCCGTTGACACCCCCGCCCGCCTCGTCGAATTCCGCCTTGCTGAGCGACTGGGCCAACAGCGTGCCGCAGTACGCGCCGGCCATCTGAGCGCCGGTGTAGAACACGGCGCGAATGACGGTGACCTTGCGGGTGATGGCGAGGCCCCACGTGCAGCGGCGCAAGTTGAAATTGAAAGCAAAGTTCGGAAGCGCTCCATCATATATTAATTTCAAGAGTAAAGTAAACCATACGACGCCCGACCCCCCCCACGCCGCTGTGCGGGCGGGACGGAGAATGGGGGTGACATTGAGGTGACTTCATAAGCACCAATAAGCTGTTTAGCTGACATGCATTCACCCTAGTCTGTTAATCTCAAGAGCGTAGATCCAAACACTTGCAACACGGGTTTCATCGGATCAATCTGCACCGCCCCACCCAGGTCACGGCGGGGTTGAAGTGCCCGCCGTTTAGGGCCAGACAGTCAACGCCTGCCATGTCATCGAATGCAATTTGCACCCTAGTTTATTGAGTTGACTGGCATCCTTTGACGTGGCGAGCGCTATCTGTGAGGCCCTACCGCCGCTGACGGGCGCCAGCATCCACACGATCAGGAACACGATCAGGCCGAACACGAACGCCACCGCCGCGTGGGGCCCGCCTGCCGGATGTCAAGTGCGCATCATGGGATGGACATTTGCTGACTCAACTTATTTCATGACAGTTTAAAGCTCGGCACGTCACAGGATGACGCTTAACACAATGAACGAGAACTGTACACCATGTGTACGTATGGTGCTACATCTGTAGCATCATCTGTAGCACTATACATCGCAATATTATGCGGTACGGCCTGGCAGATATTGCTCCCCACGTCATAGGATGCCGAGAAACGAGAGTCCTAAATGCGTTTGATGACATGGCGGCAAAATCTGCCGCAAGCTAATCCGCGGAGGAATATTACCTACAGGGCACTATGTATGGGAGCCTGCCGTAAGGTGCGCGCTGCCGAGGGTGGTGGCCGCCACGAGGGGCCCGACGATTTCGCTCAGGTCGGCGGCGGCGGCGCCTGGGGAGGGCGCGCTGGCACCCGCCGTGTAGGGACTCATGAATAGTGCTCGCCACGTCATAAGGTGTCATTTAACTCAAGCAACGAGGGTTCAAAATGCGCTTTATGACGTGTCGATCACTATCGCCACGTCATAGGGTTACCATGTCACTCAGGAAACGAGGGTTCAATGCGCGTGATGACGTGGCGAGCAGTATCCATGAGGCCCTACCGCGGAGCTGCCCGCCGTCTCCGCGGCGGTGACCGCCGCCGGCTTGGCCACCGCCGCGTTGGTGATCCACAACCCGTACTTCAGGCCCCAAACAATCAGAGGCGCTTGGTCATATTATGAAATCAAACCGAGTGAGTGTGCGGCATGTTATGACGACGCAGCCGAGTGAGTGTGTGGAATATTGTGACGACCAAACCCAGTGGCGTGCTGTTAGGTGGAATGCGCATAATGAGGTGTGATGTGAAGATGTTTGGTGTGCCAGGTCTCGAGTGGTGTGGTATTAGGTGGAAAACCCCCACCCGCGGTACACGGCGGTGGTGAGCGCCGTGCGGGGTGTTAGGTGGAATGCCCACATTGAGGTGAGATGTGAATGGTGCTGCGTGTATACCGGGTACTGGGTGGCTCGGTGTTAGGTGGAACGCCCCCACCCGCGGTAAACGGCGGTGGTGAGCGCGAAGTACAGCAGCATGGCGGTGCCCAAAGTGTAGCGGTGCAAGTTGTATTTGACAGCAACGTTTGAAAGCGGTTCATCATATTTGAGCTTCAAGCGCTTAGTTCCCGGCGGTTTCAACTTGAGCTTCATAGGGTCAACATGCATCGCCTTACCATGAACTCGGCGATCAGCGCGCGGTAGAACAGCGGGTTGATGAGCTCGCGGTACAGGGAGCGCGGGTCGATGTCCAGCCCCAGGTCGAACGTGTATCCCAGCTTGTCGGACCCCGCGTGAAGGGCCCATACTGCATACTGCTGCGCATTGGTAAACGGCTACTATAAGTACATCATAACCAGGGCACGTACGAGTGGTTGTCGCGGACAGAAGGTGGAAAGGGGGGATGCATGATGGATAACACGGCCCGGTCCCCGCGCGCTTGCGCGCGGATCAATATATGGGGCCATGCCGAAAGCCTGGTGCCTCCTTACACACGGAAGCGTCTGTTCCTTAAGTAACCCAACACAACACCACCCAATATGGTCAAGTGAGCAAATGTCCCCAGGCCCGGTATCAGCGACGTCTGTACGGTCGCTTCACCAGACACAACACCACTCCTCAGTATGGTCGTCTGACCATCAGCCACCACTTAACGCACCGGGCCGGGCCCGGGGGATGGGCGCTCCGTCGCTCTCGTAAACAGCTACTAGGCAAAGGGTGTGGTTACTCACGCACGGGGGCCAAGTCGGAAGCCTGGTGCCTCCACAACCACGCTCGCTGACGCGTCTCTCTCCTCGTACTCACGCATGCATCACACATTGTGGTGGAGCGGGGAGCAGGGGACCCACTGAACCACGGCAAAAGCCTACTGCAGTAGTAGCTGACGATGTTCGCTGGTGCGATATACCGTGCGAGGTACATTTCTTAAAACACAACTAAGTGCTGTTTTCCAACTTCATGTAGACCGTCTGTCGCTGAACCTACCTGCGTTATCCCACGTAATACCTCACAGGAG
>Ga0307489_10001433_pt1 | contig 15697 bp, 26 predicted proteins | sample SB12metaG_FD_202247 | JGI IMG/M metagenome (GOLD analysis project Ga0307489, IMG submission 202247) | Sea-ice brine microbial communities from Beaufort Sea near Barrow, Alaska, United States - SB 1.2 | ecosystem: Environmental > Aquatic > Marine > Coastal | place: USA: Alaska | collected... | reverse complement strand
AGCGGTACACGCGCCACGGTCTGCGTTGCGACGTGGCGCGCGTGCTGTACGACGCGGGCATGTGGCAGACGTACGCCTCGGAGCTATTGCCGCCCGACCACTTCATGCCGCTGCTGGATTGGAACATCAAGCCGTGGCTGGACAACGGCATGGGCGGCGGGCTGGAGGGTGACGGCAGCGGGATGGGCGGCGGGTTCTCGGGCGGCGCGGTGCCGGGCCACGGGCCCCGCCCCGCCGAGAAGAAGGCGCGAAAGAGGGAGGGGCAACAGGCCGACCGCCGCCGCAAGGAGGCGGAGAAGCTGGCGTACTCAGCTGGGGGACCGGAGATGAGCACCCCGGAGGCGCTGGGGCGGCTGCTGACGGACCCCGAGGATGTGGTGGTGGTGGCCGCCATCCGCTGCGTGGGCTACCTGCTGCAGGGCCTCAACGACGCCGGCGGGCGCAGGTTCCCGGACGCCGCAGAGCGCAACCTGCTCCGCAACGCGCGGCGGGTGGCGGGGCCGCTGCGGCGCCTCGGCGGCATCCGCAGGCCGCGCCCGCTCCCGCAGGTATCATCTCGACTGTGACCACATACCGTATGCACACCACACCACCACCTGACTGATTGACCATCGCACCACCACCTGAGGCCCGGTATCATCCTGACCCGCAGAACCCCAAGTGGGAGGACGAAGATGAGGCGCTGGACAAGACGGAAGACGAAGTGGCGCTGGCGTTGAAGGCGCTGGCGCGAGGCAGCGGGTCGTCGGACGACAGCGACACCTCCTCCCGCCACAGCAGCCGCACCGCTACCACCGCCCGCACCGCCACCACCGCCGGCACGGCCTGCTAGCACTTGCGCAAACCGTCCTTGAGCACATCCGCCAACCCTCGTTTCCCAAGCGGCAATGTTCGCCTGCGTGATGTTCTGAGCAGTCTCCGGCGGGCCCTGGGCGCCGCCGCCTCCAGCCTGCGCGGGCCGCCCCAGCTCAGCCCGATGGACTTCGCACTGGACGCCCCCGGGGTGCTGGAGGGGCTGCTGCTGTGCACGGCGCACGAGGCGCCCAAGGTGCGCAGCGCGGCGCAGGCGGAGCTGCTGGGAGCGGCGCGCGGCGACGCCGTGGCCTCCCTCGCCAAGCGCCTCCTGGCACGGTCGTCATCCGGAACAATCCCTCCACCCCGACTCCGCCCACGTTTTGTCGACAAAATCGAATCCGGGCCCTTTGTTGGTTTGTGAGGGTGAGGGTAATTCGTGCTCCGATGTCGGGTCTGGTGTTTGTTGAGAATGACCCTGGTGCGTGGCGATCCTGGAGAGCGGGCATGACTGGCGCGTGCGGGCTGTGTCCCTGGAGTGGATCAACGCGCTGGTGACCTGGCGGCTCAAGGAGCTGACGGGCGCGTCCATCCGCGCCTCGGGACCCGCCCGCCACGCCCACGCCCTCTCCCGCACGTACGTCGAGGATGACCCTGTCTTCGGCGAGCACCGCGTGTCGGAGCTCGCGCGGGAGTCCGTGGTAGGGCCCGGATCATATTGCCACCCGCGTCAGAGGATGTCGTTTGACTCAGTGGACAAAGGATGCCAAATTCACGTCGATGACGTGTCGAAAAACATCTGGCAGGCCGTACAGTGTGGAGCTGAGCGCGGGATTGGAGTGGGCGCCGCCGGAGCTGGCGTGCGTGACGGCGCTGCTGTCCCAGGACGCCGTTGGCACGGTGGCGATGTGCCTGGCGGACGCGGACAGCGCGGAGGTTAAGATCGCCGCGCTGCAGCTGCTGCGGGCGGTTTGGGAGGTGCTGGCGGCGGACGAGGGGGGGGAGGACCGCGACGCGGACAGCGGCCGCCTGGCCATGTTCCGCGAGTGCGGCGTGCTGCCACGCCTGGAGGGCCTGAAGCGGGACCCGGCCATGGCCGACCCCTCCGTGCTGGCGCACACCGAGAGCCTCATGCTGCGCATCCTGGTGTGGGGGTTGATGAGATCAAGCACTCGATCCCGGATCGGACGTGCCTGCATGACTGACCTTCAGGGTGAATGCTCACACAGACGCGTGGACTCGGTTCGTCGATTCAACGTCAGCGAAGTGCTTGTCATCAATGACCCTTCTCCCTGGAGAGTGACCCGCGCGCACCCGCGGAGATGCGCGCCGCCGAGAGCGGCCGCGTGGCGGGCGGTGTGGACCGCAAGGTGGGACCTCACAGAAATCGCTCGCTACTTCATCCAACGCATTAGCGCATTGTGCCCTTGTTTCTTGAGTTCAATGGCATGCCATGACGTGTTGGGCAATATCTGATAGGTCTCACCACGAGGACGTGTTTCTGGAACACACGAACGCGCGGCGGGAGCGCGAGGCGGCGGTTGGGAAGAGGAGTCCGGCGCGGCCGGGGCGCTGCGGCTCGCGCTCTCCCTCGTCGCGGTCGCGCTCACCGCCGCGCACTGGGCGGTCGGGCGGCTCCCCCGGCGGCTTGGGCGGCTGGACTACGCCGGCGCGGTCCGCCGGGTACACAACTCCGGCGCGCTCCGGCGCCGGTTGGGCCTGTCAGATATTGCTACTGCTCGCCGTGTCATAGGATGCCGTGTAACTCGATAAACGAAGCTTCAGAGTACGCTGGATGACGTAGCGAGAGGTACTTGCGCGACCCTCGGTGGCGGCACCGACACGGCCCGCACCGGCGGGGCTGCCACCGGCATGGCTGCCACGGGGTACACCAGCGGCGACGGCTCCGATCGTTCAATTGGCGCCAGTCCGTCGGTCGGCGGCAGCAGTGGCGGCGGCGGCGTTGGCGGCGGCGGCGTTGGCGGCGGCGGTGGCGGGGACGAACACGACGACTACGCGGCGGCGCGGTGGCACGTCTACGTGCATGACAAGGCGCCGCCGACGGCGCGATTCATGCGGGCCGTGCCTCAATCGGACGAGGCGTCGGCGGATGCCCTCGAGGCGGAGCAGCGGCGCGCCTCCCGCGTGGCACAGGCAGGCGTGGGGACCACTGCGCGGGACGGCCACGGGCGCTGGGCCCCTTTCGTTGTCGCGGACGAAACAAAGGGGGGAAAGGTGCGCGCGCGCTTACCCGTGCGCACGTTGACCCTTCCCGGGGCGCCTGCGCCGACGACGCGCGCACAGCTGGGGTGGGGCCTGGCGGATATCGATATTGCTTCCCACGTCATAGAATGCCTTTCAACTGAACAAGCAAGGGTTTGAAATGCGTTTGATGACACGGCGGGCAATTGGCCTGGCAGATATTGCATATTGCTCGCGGCGTCATGGGATGTCATTGAACTGAAGAAACGTGGGTTTGCAATGCGTATATGATGACGTGGCGGGGAATATTGGGTTGTCCCTGCATTTGGGGAGGCGGCGGGGCCCGGCCCGCGGGGGGTGCCCTTCCGCGTTGCCGCGGACGTGAAGCGCCCCGTGGGCCGCGGGGGTGATGCGCCGCCCGGAGTACACCGCCAGACCTGGCGCGAGAGGGCGTCGGAATTTATTCTGGCGGGCGGCGGCGGCGGCGGTGGGGCGCGGCGGGGTCAGCACGAGCGCGGGCTCATGAGGGTATGGCCCGGCATATATTGCCCTCGCTCGCCACGTCATAAGATTCTTTTCAACTTGAGAAACAAGGGTTTAAAACGGGTTGGACGACGTGTTGAGCAATACATGGCAGGCCCTAGATACGGGACGGGCGAGCGGGGTTGGCGGGCGGGGCGGAGGGACCGAACGAGATGTTCCCCGCCGGCGCGGGTGGGGGGATGTTCGAGCCGCCTGAGCCGAGCCAGTGGTGGGGGCGGAGGACGCCCGGCGGCGGCGGCGGCGGCAGCGAGGTCGGCGGTCGTGCGAGCACACGGGCGTCGTCGCGGCAGGTGCGCGGCGTGGAGACGCCGGCCGGCGCGGACCTGAGCCGCCTGAGCCCGGAGCCCGCGCTGGAGCGATGACGGAGCGCGCATCCGCCGCGCAAGGTCAAGCATGCAGTGCATTATAGTACCGAAGCGAATCGCGAGCACTTTATAGTTTGTGAGCTAATTCAAATTCTAGGCCATTCTAGCTGGCAGTCTACTCTACTCGTCATCGTTTCGCTCCCCGCTATCCGCCCCGTCGGCCACCCCACCGTTCCGAGCGTACCCGTCGCCATCTGCGTTACGATTATCCTCGACGAGCATCCCCTACACCCGCGTACTACCACCTCGGATTTTCTTCATCGTTCGCTGCGATTCATCCCCACGCCTGCTGCATAGCGTAGTTGACCACGAGCTTCCCCTCCGTGCCGTGCCAGCGGTACAGATTCGCCACCGTCTCGTCGTAATTGGGCGTGAAGGCGGAATTCAGGTATACGAAGATCTGCTCCTTGCCCAGCTGCTTGCTGAGGAAACCGACCACCTTCTCGAACCGCTCGCTGCTCGTGATCTTGAACTTGTTCTGCTTGAGGATTGGCGCGTCGCCAGTGGCCTTAAGGAGGACGACGACTTTGTCGGGCGGGGGAGTGGGGGAGGCGGGCGGGGATGGGGCTGGTGGGGATGGTGGAGTGGGGGACGAGGAGGCGGGGGACGAGGGGGAGGGGGCCAGGGCGGGGAAGGTGTTGGCGGGGGTTGGGGCGAGGGGATGCGGCGCGGTGGCTCCCTCCGCGCCCTCCTCATCGTCGTCCCCCATTTTGGAATCAGGCTGTCGCGGTTGTGCGCTTGCGCCTTGGGGCCTGGTACAGCTCGCGCGGGCGGCCGGTGATTGTTTAATGCGCACGCGTTTTACCTGGGTTGGAGCACGGCGGATTCCAACTCCGGGGTCCAGCGTCCAGGAATCCGCCGAATCCGACCCTGATGATGCCTGAACCGAATCCGTCCGAATCCGGAATCCATTTTGATATATGTACGAGTATGGTTCCCTCCCTTTGGGCGAGTGTTTAGTGTGAGGGGGGCACCACTGCCGCCACTGCCAAAACACTGTAAATCGGCAGTGTGGGGGTGGTCCGATGCGCGAGGAGCAATGGAGATATCTGATTGGCCGATCTACCGCCACGTGGAGCCCCCACACTGCCACAAACACTGCCGATTGGCCCTGATTCTGAGCGGCCAATCACTGCCGACACTGCCGCATGGAGGTCGGGCCCGACACTGCCAACACTTCCAGACACTGCCACTGGCCACACTGCTTCTCGGCCAATCACCACTGCCGCTCGGCCAATCAGATGTCTCCATTGCTCCTCGCGCATCGGACCACCCCCACACTGCCGATTTACAGTGTTTTGGCAGTGGCGGCAGTGGTGCCCCCCTCACAGTTTAGTGTGTTCGGCAGCCAATGTAATTTGAATCAGGATTCTACCCGTGCAACTGTCGAGTGGCAGTGGACGGAAGTTTATTCGGCGCGTGTGAACGGAAGTTTATTAGGCGCGGTTGTATCTTTTTCCGATCACGGTCTGATTCATGAGCTGTTATATTGGATCCCAAGCGGATTTGAGTGTCGAGGACGTCCGACGAGAATGGAGCGTGATTCGTAGCTACGCAGTTTTGCCCCCGGTAGTTAGTTCGAATGGAGTCCCCCTGAATTTCAGTGTGAAAATACGAGTGGGCTCTTTAAATAATGTTCCGAGCCCGGTACGCACCACAGTTGTCCTGGAGGTTCCAAGCGCTCGACGGTGGAATGTTCGGCGATTTTGGGCTGTTTTGATCAATTTTGGGCGATTTCAGCGTAAGTACGCTCTTGAAACAGACCTGGATTCCAGGTTCCAAGCTAGGTACGGAACATTATTAAAAGAGTGCACTCGTACACCAAATCGGATCACGTGTTGGAAAATCTTTTCGGGAATGCCGGCGAAAGTCGTGATCACACGTGAGAAACACGTGATCACAAGTGTTACTTCTTCGTTCAAAAAGATCAAGGTGCTGCCAAATCTGTGAAAATAACTAGTCGCGAGTCCACGTGAACTACTGGGGGCAAAACTGCGTAGAGCAGTACCACCTACGTTTCGGAATGCTGATTACGTCTTTTCGTTTACTTCTTTGAGTTGAACTGTGGAGAGACCAGGCACGCAATACACAAAGTAATGTCTGAGTAGTCGTGTGTGCCATTCTCGTAGCCCCCCCTCCATGGTCTTCGATCACTGAGTGTTTGCGTGTGGTGTACCAGTACACCTCGATTCGCGAACGTGATTTCTGTTCTAGTATAAATCGGCAGCTTGAGGCTACCCAATACTCCCACGAGCTCTCGAGCTGATAATGGCGGTGAAAAGCAGTAAAGTAGCGGTGAATGTCACGAGCAAAATGCCCAATGCTCTACAGTCTCGCTTTGAAAATGCGATATTCGCATTCAGACGGTCTGCGCAGTCACTGCCCGTGGCGCTCCGTTCCACGCGACGGCCACATCTTGCGGCAATTCCACCGAACATCCTCAAGATCGTCAAAACACGCGACGGAGCGCCGTTCACCGAGGTTCGCCCTTCAAAACCCCTCCCCGCGCGCTCGCCACGTCGTGTTCGCGCGCAATGGCGTTAGCAAATCGCGTTCAAGATGCGGTTTCACATCGCTACCCTGTGATAAACCGATCTCGGGTCAGCTGCGATCAAGTGTCATTTTGGTTTCAATTTCTAAAAGAAACACCCTTCAAATCCATCATAACGCGTTGAGCGCTAATGTAACTTTTAGGCTGACCCCGCGTACCTCTCCGACACCGAGTTTATGCACTTCTCGCAGGAAGGACCGCCGGCGCCGCGCGAGCCTGAAATCCTATCAACGGCGCGGGCATTTGACCGTAACTAAGGTTGGATCCCACAGGCTGACCCTGACTCATATTACGCTTCAAAACTTATCCCGATCAGATGCATCATTAGATTCCCGCGCGATCAGATGAAATCAGTTGAGATCGAAGATGCGTACCGGTACACGTCCTGTCGCCATACAATTACGGTTTCCTGCAGTCATACCCTCACTTCAAACACGAGTTCTGCTATTTCGAAATGAAATGCGCCATGTGAGCACGCTGCCTTGCGAGGGGTGTGAGTGTACCAAACTCGGTACATCGTCGAAAGTTACTTAGATTGTGTCTCCACCAAAATGCGTCACACTCACACCCCTCGCTAGGCGGCCGTCCAGGCCACATGGCAAAGGTAGGCGGGCGGGCCATCCAAAACCCTATACTTTGAAAAACCAAAATCAGTGGCAAAATCAGGGAGCAACCCTAAAATGGGGGCACATGATCGAAACTTGGTTTCAGACATTTTCGCGAGTCATACCAGATCGAGAAAAAAAAAAATTGCTGCTGACGTGGGCGTCAGTTCATGAGAATAGACCAGTTGGCGTGTATCAAAACAGGCCTTCCCGCGCGGGCGCCAAAATCTACGCCCTTTGAAACGCCCGAAAGCTCTGTTTTGAGTGAGGAATCGGCGAGAAGGACGCGCGAACATTGGCGTACGAAGTTGCGCCAGCGGCAAAACCGCCGCAGGTAACCCCCCGTTAAATGGGCACGCGCGTCGATCCGCGGGGGGGGAAACGGCGAGTATCGCCGTCGCCACGCCTCGGGTCGATGCGCACATTTAGACCGTCGTTTCCCACTCAAATGACTGAAGGAACAGGCCAGCGCCCCAACGGCGCGGCGGCGGCGATACTCGCCGTTTCCGCACCGCTCATCGACGCGCGTGCCTGTTCAACGGGGGATTACCTGCGGCGGTTTTGCCGCTGGCGCAACTTCGTACGCCAATGTTCGCGCGTCAATCTCGCCGATTCCTCACTCAAAACAGAGCTTTCAGGCGTTTTGAAGGGCGTAGATTTTGGCGCCCACGCGCGTCAGGACCGCCTCAGAATTCTTGAGTCATAGACGGTAAAATTTGCCGTCTCCATATACGCCAACTGGTCTATTCGTATGAGTATTCTGCGGTGAGATACCTATAGTAGCCCTTCTCCATTCATTTGAATTCATAAAATGCCCCCTTTATCTTTATTTTGTATGAGTATTTCACAATTTGTATGACTAGAGCTATTCTGCAGTGACATAGCCCTGCTCCTTTCATTAAATGACCCCTTTATTCTCAATAACCCCCGTGCCCAGCCCCTCATTTTCTTTTGAATCCACGGGCCTGGGGATGGGGTTCCAGTACGAGTGGGCTCTTTAAATAATGTTCCGAGTCAGGTACGCACCACAGTTGTCCCGGAGGTTCCAACCGCTCGACTGTGGGATGTTCGGCAATTTTGGGCGGTTTTCATCAGTTTTGGGCGATTTCAGGTACGCTCCCAAAACACATCTAAACTCCACTGCTTTTCGCGCAGAACCGCTCCACCAGGTGCGCCAGACTGTACCGCTTCAGCGCCGCCATTCCCCAGTCCCTCCGCCCCGGGCCAAGCCACTCATCCTCGCCGCGTCAAACAACTTGGGTTTACCTTAAGAGCTCGGGGTGCCACGGACAGTCAGGGTCGGGTTCTCAAAATGGGCCTTTTGGGCAGCACTTAACACACTAAGTTGAGCCCAAAATCACGTGATGGGTCTTATCACATGCTTTTGACGACGCGATTTGGACTGATTGAACGTGATTTAAGTACAGCACAGTACAGTAATTTAGCTTCTTTTCGATATTGGAGGTCTGTCAATCGTAGTGTTTTATAAGATGCTGCCGACGATGCAAAAAAGTGACCACGAATATGCAACGAAACAGTCTGGGTGTGTGTGGGGGAATGCGGGTATATGAGTTCGTGTGAAAATATTGTCAGACTGTTTCTAACTGTGGGGGCCTGGTAGTCCGCGCAACCAGCTTAGGGTAGCCTAACCCCCCCCCTCCCACAAACTAGCCTAGTTCGCCAGGTATCATGTCAGCGGTGACCTGAGGACGGGCACGGGACGGGTGCTGTGCCGGAGGGTTAGCGCTTAGCGGAGATTCGCGGTATGACCCCCCGCCGGATAAACGATATATACGCGTTATCTACGCATACGGACGCACATGAACGGATATAGCCGTGTATGAGCATTTACCCTGTACGTATTTGGCGAAAGATCGGGAATTCTCAAGTGGTGACCGTTGACAAGGGTGTAAATTCAAGATGAAAGAAATTATGAAAATGAACGTTTTGTGAACGTGCCGTAGACGACTGCCGGTGCGCATATACGAACGGTAGCCTTTGAGCTTAAGGTCACGCTCCCTCTAATTCCGGACTTCTACCCCCCAAAAAAACGAGCGAAAATTGGCTCCAGATTCCTGAGTGAATTCGTTGCCAAGAACACTTCGACCCCCACTCAGTTCTAGGAGTAAAAGCTTTTCGAAAACACTTGTGTTTGCAAAACTTTTTTGATTTTCCTGGGTATGGTCGCGCTTCTCGGCGATGGCACGAACGAAATGTTGACCGTCGACCTAAAACGCAACATAATGGCGCGGAGGCGCCAATGTTATTTTGCTCAGAAACACAGAGCTGGTGTGTGATCGAACAAAAAGCTCAACATTTCGTTCTGACCATCGCCGAGAAGCGCGACCAGACCAACCGAACGAAAATCACAAAAAAAGTTTTCACTCCTAGAACTGAGTGGGGGTCAAAATATTTTTGGCAACGAATTAACTCAAGAATCTTGGGTCAAATTTTCGTTCGTAGTTTCTGTGGTAAAAATCCGGAATTAGGGGGAGCGTGACCTTAAACCCCAAAGCCGGGAAAAACATAGCCAGTCGTTTGCCCGGGCGCGAGGTCGCGAGTTGGCGGCAGAGATCGCACAGTCAATATTGACTTCTTGCAGAATCTTGCACAAATCTTTGCATTTTGGGGGTACTATTTTTGGGGTGTCAAACCGGTAACTTTCCTAAATTATCTGTTTTGCTCGCAATCAGGAGATCTATTGGCGAATCGCCCTGCTGGCGTACGATGAGCCAATCATAACGCTCCCTGGCTCCGTGAAAATGACCGGTACACAGAAACCGGTACGCGCAATTACTTGGAGTCTGGATAACGACCTGTCGACGTCTCTCGACCAATCAGCGCGAGGTCACCGTGGTGACCTGGGTTTGGGGTTTAAAACAGAAAAAAAAAAAAACAGCGTCGAATACGTTCATGTACGTTTTGAAAAAACATTCGTATATGAATGGAACGTTTATCTATGTTCATATATGTTCATGAACGTTCCCAAAATGTTGGGACCTCAAACAACCACCTTCGGGCGCAAACGTTTAGACACCTTTACGTACGTGTTTTTCGCACAGTACATTGAGTGCTCTTTGTTTTATTCAAGACACGTATAGAAACGTTTACTGGCGTTTCTATTGCTATACGCTTGTAAACGATCAAGGCCCGCGCACTATAATCTAATAATCTAATCACCGCGAAGTAACCCCGCAACCGTGCCAAACACGTCGGCGCTCATGTTACTGGGCCGCCTGGATTTGTTGCGGTGGACATCGACGTTTTCACGGGAAGGATCACGGCTGTCCAACTCCAATTGCTGGTGGCGGGTATAATTTTGGTGATCTACCATGGTGCGCAAACAAAACACCCCGTAGTTCATCCTCATGTTCCGTATGACTTTGTTGTACCCCATCAATTTGGCGAACGTTTGCTCCGCGACTTCAGTGTTGCAGCGGCACAAGTTGAAATCAAAAGCAATGTTTGAAAGCGGTTCATCACATTTTAGTTTCAAGCGCTGAAACTAGGCGCGCTTTCAACTCGAGTTTTGAAACTGTCAGCCTGCACCGCCCCACCGTGTTGCCGACGTCCTCGCATTCGTACTCTACCCAAGCTCCCGAACCGACGGGCTCTCCCCATCGCATCACACGTCGGTGCACCGTCTTGTTGTGCCCGTTCACCTGAATGATCTGTAGAATACTGTTACCGATGCCGTTCACCAGCAAAGGGTCATTGCCGGCATTCGGAACTGGGTTTCGGCGATGCACAGTAACCATGCCAGTATTGCCGGGGCTGTATGGCATGGCGGCAGTTGACGTCGAGAGGAGAGTGATGGGCAAAGTGGAACCGGTCAACGATGAACAGCGCGCCGCCCGGCCCGGAATACAGGTACTGGACCCGGAGCGCGTCGCCGGGCGCCATCACCGTGGCCAGCAACTTGCGATTTTGATCGTAAAAGATGAAGGTCGGAATGGTACTTGCGCACGAGTAATTAGTTGGGACGTTACTTTCACGTTGGCAAGGGCTGTTCATACATGTACGTACTTTACCCGTTATGTACATTTATGAACGTTCATTCATTTCGTGCGTAAAAACATAGAAAAACACACGGCAATGTGCATCTCGGCATCAACCAAGCAAGCACGCACCTCCGTCCGGATACTCGAGTTTCAAGGCCTTTGCTGTTTTGATGGTTCCTTCATAGCTAAATTGCAAATGGAAGCTTCGGACGATGCCACACGGGTAAACAAAAAATACTTTTTCTTGCAAGTATGCAATCGCAAACCGGTGCCGCGCGCGCTCCTTGAAGTATGCGCCGCACCGATGTCCTCGCCGACCCTCCGAGGAGCCGCCCGGAAGTCCGACCTGGGTTTGCCAAGCGCTTCCTCCATGGCTTGGTGAAGGGGGTCGTCACGACAAAGTTTGCCTGTGAGTGAACGTGTTTAGTTATAAACGTCCACAGACGGTCATGAACGTTCACAATAGTCAACGTACCTGGCATCACCTCGCGGGGGCAAAATATGGCGGCACTGGGGGAGGCCCCCACTACGCTAATGGTCGCGGCGCAACGGCCGTTCAAATCAGCATGTTCACGGCAAATAGGTTCCTTACCGTTCGCCGGTGGCCTGTGACACAAAAAATTGACAGTAAACGTTTACCGTACTTCATACACATACATATAAAATGCAACTTCCACGCACAATGTGCAGTCTTGCTTCCCGCATACTTGAAATCATGCCTGGCGGGTCCGGTCCGGCGGTATTGCGGGAACGCCGGATATGCCGAATGCCGGACGACTTTTTGGGCGATTCGCTGTAAGTTTGGGGCGCAATTATTTGACGTGATTATTTTGCAGGCGCGGCGCGGTAGGGCGGCGCGCGCGCCGGAGCCGGTCCGGCAGTTCAACTATCCGGCCGGATCCGACTGAAAACCGAGCCCTTCTCAAACCCACTCTCCGAGTGGTAAACAACCCTGAAGGCCCTCATGACACCACCCGACATGGCCCACAAAAAGCGCACACGACACGCCGAAATGTGAACGAGTGTCAACCCCTACCGCCGTCGCTTCGGGTCCCCCGCTGCACCACAGGCACCACCAGAATGCAGCGGCGCAAGTTGAAACTGAAAGCAAAACTTAACAGCAGTTCATAATGTTCAGTTTCAAGCACTTAGTTCCAGGCGCCTTCTGAGAGTGACAAAATATGATCTGGTCATCATGTCCACAGGACGACAATATGGCAGTGTCAATATGGATGATGACCGTGAGATGGCAGTATCCATATAGAAGATGACAGCATCGATATGAAAGCTGACAACGAGATGTCAGTATTGATATGGCAGATGACAATATTGATATGGATGATGACAGTACCGATATTGGTTATGCTGTCACTCCACACCTTATCCGCGTCGCCGTACACCACCGCCACGCGTGCCGCGCGCCGCAGACTAGTGACTGCGAGCACCCGCTCGTCGCAGCGTGGCAAGTCGAATTTGAGAGCTGAACTTGAAGGTAGCTCATCATATTTGAGGTTTAAGCTGCCAGTGTACCGGGTACATAGTCTGGGAGCTGAGTTGCTAAGTGCTGTAAAAGCGTGTCTAACGTTCAAACGTCACTCTCCGGGTGCATTGTGCGCTGTGCTAAAGAAAGCCAGCTGTCTGCATACTACACAATTCACACCACGGTCTAATCGCTCGACGACGACGGCGCCGCTCGCCGCGTGTCTGCCACCGCATCCCGGTATCGAGCATCCTCCTCACCTCAGGCGCCGTCAGTCATGTTCGAGTCACCCTCTCGGTATCCGGATTAATACAGGCTATTGAATAACCGATTTCTGGCCTAAACACCAAGCCTGTTGTCCGTTGTCCAATCAAATGGGGCAGCGCCACACGGCGCTCCAACCTAGATACCCAATCCATTGTCCGCTATCCGGATCGATTTGGGCGGCGCCACGCGGCGCTCCCACATCTTGTCAAGCTGCGACCTGCCCCGCGTCACCTTGCAGGATGGTCATTGAGATCGAGCACTCGAACCGACATCGGAGCATAACTCACCTTCATGAGTTTAGGGTGAATGCTCACGTAGACGCATGGACTCCGCTCGTCGATTTAACGTCGGTCGAGTGCTTGTTCTCAATGAATTCCCTGCCTTGTACTGCGCCAGTCGCGTCAGCGCCGTGCGACTCATTGGCGTCATCTGCGGCGGCGGCGGCGCCGGCGGCACCTCCGCCCCCGGCCCCATCCCCAGCCCCTTCCTAGGGCCTGGCAGATGTGGCTCGCCACGTCACAGGACATCATTCAACTCAATGAAAGAAGCGTTTAGAGGAATTTTGCGTTGGATGACGTGGCGAACAACATCCGCCAGGCTCTACTCGCAACCAGCTCCCACACTGACTGTTCTGAACGCCATCTTGTGCGCGGCAAATCGCAGCGCTGCGCGCCAGCCGCCCCCTGCCGCTTGCCACTCCCGGTACAAAGCGATTATCCCGGCGCCCGCGCGCCACCACACGAAGTAGCCCATGATCGACACCACTACGCCGCCGAAAAAGAAAGCCGGGGGAATGGGCAGGTAGTCGAAGAGGTCCTTGAACGGCTTGGGCACATCCGGCCGCTTCTCTTGGCGCGTCACGGCCCCCACCACCGCCGCTGTCACGCCCGGCCCGAGGATCTCCAGCGTGGATGGGAAAAATAGAGCGGGGTTGGAGTTGAGCGATGCCAGGGCGTTGGTCGCTCGCTCCTCCGCCGCAGCCACAGCCGCCACTTTGGTGGCGTACGTGACGACCACGCCGGGGCGCTGCACCTGCGTGGCCTGGATGACCACGAGCACCGCCGCCGCCGCCACGCAGGTGAGCTCGGCGGAGCACTGCCGCCCCGCCACAAGCACCTGCTCCGCCAACATCCTCCTCGTCACATCTTCAAGCGTAACACCCCCGACACCCCAGCCGATATCATTGACCGCACCGTCCTGTGGAACACCTCCATCACCCCGACCGATGCCACGCTTGGCGCCCTCAACGTCACCGCCACTGACCACACCTCCAAGATCCCGATCTATGCCAGTGACTGCACCGTCCCGGGTAACACCTCCCACACCGCGGCCACCGCCGCTGCCGCCGCCGCGGCCGCCACCGCCGCCGCCGTCATCGCCAGTGCCACCCAGAGCTAGCAGCCCACGCCGGCGGCCCTCCAACACCCCCGCGGAGGGAATGGTTATGTTCGACACGAGCACCTCCGTGGCGGTTACGTTGAATCCCCTCGCCACGTCGTTGCGCAATAAATGGACGAACGCTTGGAGCTCCGATGCCGCCACTCCGAGCGCCGTCGCGATACCGCTGCTGCCGGCGCCCCCGCCGGAGGTGGAGCTGCTCCCCTCGAACCAGACCCCGAAGCCCACCTTGCAGGAGGGTGATTCAGAACAAGCACTCGAACTGACATCGGAGCATGGCCCACCTTCAGTGTAAACGCGAATGCAGACGCACGGATTCGGTACTTCGATTCCAGGTCGGTCGAGTGCTTAGTTCTTGTCCTCAATATGCCCCCTGCCTTAACGAAAAAGACGTCCGGGTGTGACTCGGGCACTGTGTTAGTGGGCACCGCACAGGTGGTGGAGCCTGTGGCGGCCGTGGTGAAGTTGGGCGGGCACAGCGCACAGATGGATGAGGCCGCCGCGCCAGAGTATGTCCCCGCGCTACAGCCGCACCATACATTGGGAGGAACACGTCATTGGACACCATCTCAATCAACAAACGAGGATTATCAATGCGTGTCGATGACGTGGCAGTCAACGTGTGCTGAGCCCTACCCCACAGCGCAAGGCGTGCACAGGTCAAGCCCCCGTGCGATGGCGTAGTGGCCGGCCGCGCAGGGAATGCAGAGCAGGGAGCGCTCAACGGGGGAGAAGTAACCCATGGCGCAGGGGGCGCAGACCAGGAGGTCCTGCAGGCCGGTGAATGTCCCCGCGGGGCAGTGCGTGCAGTCGGCGGTGTCGGCGGGGGCGATGGGGAAGTTGTAGGGCGGCAGCGGGGGCTTGGGGGGCCGCGGCGGCGGGGGCGGCGGCGGAGGGGGCAAACAGGGGGGTTGCGGGGACGGTGGCGGGGTGGGCGGCTTTGACGGCAGCAGGATAGTACCCGGGGTGAGCGGGGGCGGGGAGGGGGGATGGGAGGGAACGGGGGGCAGCGGCGGGGGCGGCAGCGGCGGCGGCGGGCTCGGCGGCGCCCTCCGCTCGATCAACACCGTGTACTTGCGCACCCAGACCTAGGGCATGGCAGATATTTCTCGCCACGTCATAGCATGCTATTTGATTCGAGTGACGACTGTCCCAGACGCGTTGGACGACTGGGCGAACAATATCTGCAGTGCAGATATAATCTGCCAGGCCATACGGAGAATCCGTCCTTGGCCAGCACCCGAAACGTGAGAATCTCCGTGGCGGGCAGGTACCGCGTCAGGTTCAACTTCGCCGTCTCCGCGCTGAGCTGCGTCAGCGGGTTCACCGCAGTGGACACCTCCGTGATCATCGGCAGCCCAAGCACCGGCGAGCCGTCTCCCGGCGTCAGGCTCAGCGTGGCCAGCAGCACCGGAGCCCAGGGCCGCGCAGATCATTGGGAGCGCACGCCTTGTTGGGGCGGTGCAACTTGAAACCGATTCAACTCGTGGTGA
>Ga0307489_10001431_pt1 | contig 15716 bp, 18 predicted proteins | sample SB12metaG_FD_202247 | JGI IMG/M metagenome (GOLD analysis project Ga0307489, IMG submission 202247) | Sea-ice brine microbial communities from Beaufort Sea near Barrow, Alaska, United States - SB 1.2 | ecosystem: Environmental > Aquatic > Marine > Coastal | place: USA: Alaska | collected... | reverse complement strand
AGTGATTCTCGGGGGTTGGGAAAGTAGTAGCATCACCATAGCAAGAACTACTTGCACTATAAATAACTCTTTTAACTCCTGCTTTATGACAAGCAAATAATAATTTAAGAGTACCTTCTACATTCACTTTATTAAAAGTAATGGGATCTTCAATTGAGGGTTGGACTCGTGCTAAAGATGCTAGATGAAATACTACATCAATATTTTGGTCTTTAAGTGAATCTTCATCTAAATCTAATAATGAAATTTCATAGAAGATTGATTTTGGGTTAATGTTATTTTTATCACCTGTAGATAAATCATCAATTACTATTACTTCAATTCCATCATCTATTAAACGATTTACTAAATTTGAGCCAATAAAACCTGCTCCTCCTGTTACTAATACTTTTTTCATATTATAGCATTTTTATTTTATTATTTTTAACCATATGTTCAATATACTTTTTCTCTTGTTGTGGTGTATGGTCCATAGTAGGTTTAAATTTAAATTTATTTAAACCATGGGGTGTGTTTTTATCCTCAAAATAATGTAAGTTATCATATTTAAAGTCATAAAAATCAAATCCATGTAAGTATACTTCGTCAAAATGGTTACAGAAGAAATGGATACCCATTATACCGGTTGAGGGCCATTTAGGAGTAAAATTAGATATAGTATTAACATCATCTTCATATTCTGAAGGGATGAATTTGATGTTGGGGTATGAGGATTCTACTTTATTTACTATGTTAGGATTAATTTTGAATTTAGGCATAAATATAAGTACCATTTCATATAGTTCTCTTTTATCAATACCTAAATTAGTTTCAGTTAAGTGTAAATCATTTATGACCCAATAGTCACATCTAGTACCTACAAAATCAGACCAATCATTCTCATACTCAGTTCCATCTTCATTGAATCTCCATCTATTAAATCTTACAACCTTATCAAATTCATCAGAATTAATCCTAGATCCTAATTTTTTCTCTAAAGCTGAGGGACCATTACCTATTAATACTACTTTACTCATTATATTTTTTTTATGAAGCACCACCTTTCATGTCCCTCAATTGTTAAATATTTTTCAAAATGTCCATTTTTATCTAAAAAGAACTCATTTACAGCAACCCTAGCCCCAGGATATTTATGAGAGTAATACTCATCAAAAATTACAACTCCACCATCAATTACATTATCATATAAATTTTCTAAACAAGTTAAATAACTTTTATACAAATCCCCATCTAAATGGAGTATTGATATTTTTTCTTTAAAATTGGGAAGGATGCTATCAAATGTTCCTTGAAGTAAAGAAATATTCTTAAACTTACTACAATTATTAAATACTTCTTGAGTATCTAGGAAGTATGTATTTTCCAAATGAGATACATTTTGAAAGTTTTCAGTTCTTAATTTAGATTTTTTAAAATGGTCTTCTGTGATTTGGTTTTGGGATCTTAAGGTCTTAAAATATGTTGGTAGATCTCTAGGGTCATGCTGAGTAGTTGAGGGGAAGCCTTTGAATGTATCAACACCTATTAATTTTTGGTTTTGGAAATATCCATGATATTCAGCATATAAAGCTGAGGGGATAAGGGTATTTCCTCTGTAAGTACCACATTCAACATAATGACCTTTCCTTTCATTTAATTCTTTTAATTTAAGTAAGATTAAACAAATATTATTAACAGGAGTAAGATTAAATTTATCCCTAGCCTGTTGTTTAATATATTCACATTCTTCTAAATGCTCTTTAGTAAAGATTTTTTCTTTTATTTTCATATTTTTATTTTTTATCCTATTCCTTTCCAAGTTGCACCACGTGGCGTCCAATAATGATTAACTTCAATTGACGGGTCATAAACATAATGTTGATGTTTATCTATCATATCTTTTGCCCAATATCTATCTTCTTTACCATGAAGTCGCTCATCAAACGGGTTATTTTGTAATACTTTCTTTTCATAAAAACAAAAAGCATTGTGGAGAAAATAACGTTGTTCTATATCTGAGTGCATATCCAAGGTTTCTTCTTGATTGAAGTGGCTCCAAATGTACCTTTTTGATATTTTTTTACCTCTGTATATAGGGACTTGATTCCCAAATACTGCTACATTATTGTTTTTTAAGTATGTTTTAACAAGTTCAAAATTCATATTAGTAATTTGGGCATGTGCTGATAAGATTAATATAATATCATAACTACATTTAGTCACGCCGTAATTTAAAGAATATCCAGGTGTATATTTTTTTGGTAAAATGTGGGTGGTAATATTAGTTTTATCAAATAATGAAATTACTTTTTCAGAATCATCTGTAGAATTATCATCAATAATTACTATTTCGGGGTTATCAAAATAATCTATACAAGATTGTATAGCAAGTCCTATAAAATCAGCTTCGTCTTTATTTCTTATTATGATACTAATCATTAAATATAGTTTTTAGAGTTTTATAATCAATTGCCTGGTCTGGGTCGCTTATAGATTTTTGTGGTTCAGGGTGACATTCAATTATAAGCCCATCAGCCCCAGCAGCCATAGCTGCTTTAGATATGGGTTTAACAAAATTTCTATATCCTGTTGAGTGACTAGGATCGTATATAATAGGTATGTTTGTTAGTTCTTTTAAAGCTGGGATCATCATTAAATCAGGTGCCCATCTTGTACTAGGAAATACGTGGCGGTAACTTGGCATTCCAACAACTCCTCGTAAACAGATTGCTATGTTTTCATTCCCACCAACTAAAATACGCTCACATGCTCCTAATATTTCATCTATAGTTCCCCAAGTGCCTCTTTTAAGTAATATGGGGGTGTCGCATTTACCAAGTGCATCTAATAGAGTGTAATTTTGAAAGTTTCGGGTACCAATTTGAAATACATCAGCTACTTCAGCAACTTTATCTATCATACTAGCATCCATAACTTCAGTTACAATAGGCAATCCAGTTTCTTCTTTTACTTGATGGAGTAATTCAAGTCCTTTTAACCTTAATCCTTCTTTCCATCCATTCTTTTCTTTTAAAATTGGGAATGTACAAGGTTTGTAAGCACCTGCTCTAAATGCATTAGCTCCTAAAGCTTTTATATTTTTAGCAATTTCAACAATTTCAGGTCCTTCTACAGAACATGGTCCTGCTATTTTTGTATATTCCCAACTAAATGTTTTTGATTTGTCAATGGAAATATTTAACTTATTTTGGTTTTTTAGGGATTTAATGTAATCGTTCATATATATTTTTTTCAGCATTTAATAAATCCTTATCATTATGAATATTAGTACAATTATCAGCCATACTTCCTACTCTTCTACTCATATAACCTGATCTTACATGCTCTGATTTGGTTATTCTTATAGATCCATTTCTAGTACCATCTGGGTCTACTGTGAATAAATCATCATATTTATTTTTTATAAAATATTCTAACATTCCATCTAAAGGTAAAGTTCTATCTGGGTGGTCAGGTTGGACTCCCACAACATGGGTGAAACTTTCATCTCCATATTCTTGAAATATTTTTATATAAACATCAGCAACTTCTCTCTCTCCCATAAAATTCTTCTCTCGACCAACTACAGTTACCCCATAAGATTCAGCAATAGCTTTTGTTTCTTCATCTTCAGTTGATATTATTATAGTTCCAGGTATGTTTGATTCTTGGGCGTATATAATTGAATGTTCGAGTAGGGTTTTACCTGCTATAATTTTTTTATTTTTTCCTACTAATCTTTTTGAATCCCCTTTTGCTGGAATTATTATAAACGCTTTTATCATAATTTTTTTATTGACCATTCGTATGCTTTTGTTTGTCCTTCAATTGTCATTCCTCCTATATGGGGAGTAATTATAATATTATTCCCCTCATTCATTGCTTTTATTATGGGGGATGTTGTGATATCACCAAATTCATCTTCAACCACATCTGTTCCATAACCTGCTAATTTATTTTCTTGTAGAGCATCTACAACATCTTTTTCAAAAACTATTTCACCCCTACTTGTGTTTATAAGATATAAATCTTTTTTCACTAAGCCAAATAATTTTTTATTTATCATATGTTTAGTTTCATCTGTGACATGAACATGAAGTGAGATAACATCACATATTTGGAACATCTGTTCTAAAGAAATTTGATGGGAATCCACATAAGGATCATAAATAAAAGTTTCAGCATTAAATGCTTTACAATATCCCTCCATCATCTTCCCTAGACGCCCATAACCAATAATTCCTACTTTTAGATCTTTAACTTGCCTCCCCATAAATTGAGTATAGTCCCAACCATATTTAGAAACATGGTTAATACAATCAGGAATATTTCTAAGTAGAGAAAGCATTAAACCAAATGCTAATTCTGATGTGGATGGGAGTTGGTTAATTAATTCATAGTCATTTTTATGACATTGGATTTCAATATTTTGAGATTGGCAATAATCTAGATCAATATGGTTTAACCCTGTTGAACATGAGTTAATAGTTTTTATTTTAGTATTTTCTAATAAATGTTTATCAATTTTAAAAGATTGTTGGTTTGGGTTACAAATAATAGTATCTATTTTCTTGTTCTTTATTAATTCTTTTACTTTTGATTTATTTGGATTATTTTCTAAGTAAAATACATCCCCCTTAGATTCGAGTAAATCATTTATTCCTTTTAAATGGGATGTTGGAGTGATGACTGCTATTCTTCTCATTATAATTTAATTAAAGAGTTCTGATTTTCAATCATGTGAATTATATGAAGTTTAAGGTTACCTAATTCAAATTCCCCAGTGGTTCCACTGTCTTTAATAATAGACCCCATTTGTTGAATTAAATTAAAGTCTTCATTAGTAAATTTAGTACCTATTATCTCAATTAATATATTATTGTTTTTTTCATCTTCATATCCTCTCAATTTATATTTTAAATCTTCAAAAGAACTTGGATTTTCCTCCTTATAATAGGGGGTGGTATCACAGTCTACATATAAATCTGAACACCAGGGTTCCAAGGCTCTTAGAAGATTAATATTACATTCTTTAATTATTAGCCCAATGTCATATTTAGGGACAACTATAGGTTTCATTAATGGAGTATGTTGGACATTCGCCCCCCACTTTCGAATGAACTCCTTTGTAGAATTATTCATCTGTTTCTTCCAAGCCTGGTGTCTTTCAGGGTCACCATCAAAGCTACCTGCTCCTCTACCGGTTAAATGATATACTAAACTATTCCATGGCTGTACAAAACTAAACTCAGATAACAACATTCTATTAAATACATCTGAGTCTTCTCTACATGAATGCATTCTAGGATCATGCCCACCCATTTCCTGAAATTCAGATTTATACATCATCCAAGGTGCGAAAATACCTTCAGTTACTTTATCAGAGCTTGATTGGGATTCAACATAGTTATTGAATTCTTCTTCCTTAAATTCCTCTGGGTACATCCCAAAATCTATTAATATTTTTTCACCTCCATTTGGATGAAGCGGGGGCTCTATTCTTGTGGCACATACTACGGTTTTTGGTTCTAGACGTGAGTACGCGTGTAAATCCGCATCTTTCCCCAACATCATATCGGCATGAAATATCATAAAAATATCTGTTGTAGACTTCTCCACACAATAATCATAGGCCATCCCAATACCATATAATTCTTCTCCTAATTTAGGATTCACATAATAAACTAGGTTATATTCATCCTTTACTTGGTCCAACCACTCAACAGTTCCATCTTCATCGGAATCAACAAATATAATGATTTCATGGTCATCTCTATAAGAATTTTTTCTAATTGAGGGGATGCAGGTTTTAAGATATCTTAAATTTGATTTGCTTGGTATACAAAATGTTATTTTATCCATTACTTAATAATTTAATATCATTATCAATCATTTTCTTAACTAAATCTATAAAATTTGTTTTAGGAGCCCAACCTAAATTTTCTTTAGCTTTTGAGTAATCACCTCTTAAAACATCTACTTCTGCGGGTCTCATAAATTGGGGATCTTGTTTAATGTATGAGCCCCAATCCTTAATCCCAACGTAGTTAAATGCTATATCTAAAAACTCTTTAATTGAGTAAGTATTACCTGTGGCTATAACATAATCATCAGGATTTTCTTGCTGTAACATTAACCACATAGCTTCTACATAATCCGGAGCGTACCCCCAATCTCTTTTAGCTTCTAAATTACCTAATGAGATATGATCTTCTAATCCTAGCTTAATTCGAACTACTCCATCAGATATTTTTCTAGTCACAAATTCAATTCCTCTTTTTTCTGATTCGTGGTTGAATAAAATACCACTGCAAGCAAACATACTATATGATTCTCTATAATTTTTAGTTATCCAATGCCCATACAGTTTTGATACTCCATATGGACTTCTTGGGTAGAAGGGTGTGGTTTCACTAGCTGGGTTTTCAACCATTCTACCAAACATTTCAGAGGAACTTGCTTGATAAAATTTAATTTTAGTATTAAATTCTCTAATGGCTTCTAATATTCTTAATACACCTAATCCTGTTACCTCACTTGTATGTTCAGGAGTGTTCCAACTTTCTCCAACAAAGGATTGAGCTGCTAAGTTATATACTTCATCAGGATTTGATTCTTTAAGACATCTTAATAGTGAATTTTGATCAGTTAAGTCTCCCTGTAGGAAAGTTACTTTATTTTCTAAATGGGAGGTGTTAATTCTATTTCTTGATGAGGATCTTCTCTCCATACCAAAAACTTTATAATTTTTGGATAAAAGTAAATCTGCTAGATGGCTACCATCCATTCCATTTATTCCTGTTATAAGTGCTATTTTCATTTTAAAAATATGTTTTTATCTTATTAATAATATAATAAACTTTATATAAAAAACCAAATAATTTTAGGACTATTTAATTATATTTATCAAAGCTTCACAAATCCTATTAATATCTTCAGTTGTGATGTTTAAATGTATTGGGAGAGTTATTAATTCTTCAGAATATTGGTGAGCCTTAGGACAAGTTCCAAAAGCATAGTTATACATTTTGTATGTTGTATTATCAATATAGTGAACCCCTGGGTATATTGAATTTTCATATAAATGTTCAATAATGGTATCTCTTTTATTTTTATCTACCCTAATTTGGAATAAATGTTTTGAGGATTTTTCAATTAGGGGGGAATCATATATTATTTTAATTCCTTTAATATCCTTAAGGTTTGTAATATATTGTTTTGCTATGTGGTTTCTATAATTATTATCTTCATCTAGATATTTAAGTTGGACTAAACCAATAGAGGCCATAATAGAATTTCCATGGTATTTAAATCCTACCTCATCAACATCATACTTCCATTTATAAGATCCTTGAACACTTCGGTTAAATGTATCTTTATTAATACCTAACCAACTTAATTTTCTAGCTAATTTATCATCTTTTTTATCTTTAAAACATATCATTCCACTATCAGCAGTAGGGAGATTTTTAACTGCTTGAAAGCTAAAAATAGTGACATCTGCTTCTTGTCCTACATGATTAGTAGTATACCCAACCCCATGGAATGTATTTTTAATTTTAGTACCTGCCATATGAGCAGCATCTAAGATTAATTTGAGGTTATGTTTTTTACAAATACGTTTTATTTCAAGTAATTCTCCTGTATTGCCTCCTATCCCTACAAACATTACTGCTTTTGTATTAGGTGTAATTTTAGATTCAACTGACTTAGGGTCTAAACATAATGAATCATCTACATCCGCAAATACAGGTTTTAAATTTTCATACATTATAGCATGATTAGTAGAAATAAATGTTAAGGGAGTTGTAATAATTTCACTATTACCATCCCAATTGTATTTATTTTTAAACAAATTTAATGCTAAATGTAACCCTACAGTATTGGATGAAATAAAATGTGCATTAGGTAATTTAGTATATTCCTTCCATGCTGTTTCAAATTCTTCTGTTTTAAAACCCATTCCTGTCCATCCTTTATCTAGACATTCTTCTATTACAGTTAGGATTTCTTTAGTTCTAAATTTTGGCTTAAGTACGTTTATCTTCTTCATATTCTTGTCCATCTATTAAAAATTGTTTGGGTATGTCAAATGGTTTAGTTTCTATGTCTTGAGGTAAATCTACATTTCCTCTTCCACATTCAACCATCCATTTTGATTTTCTATAAGTGTTGGATAGCCATTTAAATGAATTAGGCCCAAAATATTTTGTAAATTTATAAGCATTTAAATAAAGAGAAGTATTACCAAATGGGTCTATTAATACAAATTCAGTACCATCTTCTTTTATTCCATTACTTAAAGGTGCATTTACATATTCAAAACCATTTATCAATTTTATATGTTTCCATCTAGTTGCTAAAAAACTTCCTCTAATAGATAAACATTGTATAGTTTCTTTAAACATATGTTGATTTTCAGGTCTTACATAATCTACCCATTTATCATTAGTTTTTAACCAAAAGCTTAACCTAGCTTCTTCTAAAGGATTCATATCATAAGGATAATTAAATCCATTACCTATGATTTTAACTTCATCATTTATTAAAGTTTTTTGACAGACTTCAATAAATCCCCAATCTTTTATCACTATATCATCTTGCATGCAAAATACAAAATCATCATCTTTAAATTCTAAATCATTAAAAGCTTTATTATACACCCCCCATTCTAAACCTACATTTTTATATAGTTTCCAGTTAAAATTATTTTTTACTAAATCTATAGGTTCTTTATGGCACGCCCAAAATACTTCAATATTTTCGTTATTATCATTAATGAATTTAAGTTGTTCAATAAAGTCAGTTTGATTTTCTTGGTTGTCAAATTTATCAAACCACCAACCACATACTATTATTTTTGAATTATGCTTCATTTGTTTTTAATTGATTAATTCTGTTAGGTGTTCCATCTATTATTTGTAAAGGAATATAAAAATCGTGTTCGTCTCTTTCAGGTAGTCTACCATATTTTTCTGCAAATCTTTGGGTGCTTTTTTGTTCAATTTCTGCTAAGTTAGCAGGTCTAGTAGTTAAATTATCATCTGGGAATCTACTAGCCCTTGAAGCAAAATGAAAAACAACAGATTTAGATGTTAATACAAATTTATAATTTTCATTTATCATACGAATAAATAAATCAGCATCCTCCCAATATGCAGGAGCAAATCTATCATCATTACCCCCTATATAATCCCAATCTTTTTTTCTGATTAATCCTGACACGCCTTCACTTTTTCTTATTTCAAAGTCATTTATTTTAGAAAATTCATCAGCCCAATCTAAGAAATACTTTTCATTAAAGTTATAGTGATATTCTCCAAATTCATCCATTGGTACAATTAAAGTACCTGATCTGCTATCTTCTTTAAAGATATTAGGTTGGATTCTATGACTAAATACTATCATTCGTTGATTAGGATATTTCTCAAATTTCTTTAATAATTCCATATCCCAATTTTTAGCAACGTAGAAATCAGCATGGAGAAAATTAATAAATTCAGTTTGTACCTTACTAGCACAAAAATTCATCCCACCACCTATACCCCTAGGTATTTCATTTTTTTCTATATAATATTTAAAATTATATTCTTCTTGATTTTCAACCAACCATTCATCAGTTCCATCTTGACAATTTTCGGCATGGATTATTAATAGTGAATCTTTATAAAAACTATTTTCCCTAACTGATTTGACTGCCAGTTTTAAATAGTTTAAATTGTTAAATGATGATATACAATGTGTTATTTTAGTCATAATTCTACTCTGGGTATTGATTTATGTGAGGGATTTCTGTCTGATATTATGTTTAGTTCAACTCCTTTAGATAGTAACCAAGTATTTAAATATTCTGTAGAGTTTACTACTGTATTTACTTCATGAAAGTTCATAGGTGTTGGGGCATAAGCCATTTTATCTGAAGTATCTTTATAGCAATGGTCTTGCCATACATCTTCATATTTGTCTCCATTAAATTTACTAGTATCTCCTATGTCCCAACCTAAGGTCACAATTTTTTTAACTCCTAAATAAAGAGCTAAATGAATAACTGTTTCATACATTATACCTGGACCATACATTCTATTTATGGTTTTATCTAAAGTAAAATCATCAAAACTTAGTTTCCCAGCTTGGGATTCATCAATTCTTTTAACTATATCAGATTCATAATTTCCTATAACTGGGAGCATTAATTCACATTTAAAATTATTTTTAAGAATCATTTCCGGGTGGTATTGTTCAAAAACTTCCCACACTACTATGTTATTACTATCCCCATAATTGTAGGGTTGAAAATTAGTAAAATTTAATACATGAAAGTCTGCAACTTCTTTTAGGATGTTAAAGGATTGTTTAACACTAATTACTAGCTTATCTTTGAGTTTTTCTTTAAGGTATTCAGATGTATAATTATTTAAAGACGGACCTGCTGATACTATATAGCAAACTTCATCTTTATATGAATTCTCTAAAAGTTTTAATCTATTGGGTATATCTTCATATTGAAGAATTTCATTCCTTAGATTAGAAGTATTTTTATGCATTATTTAAAAATTTTAAGGTTGAATTCCAATCATTAAATCTATACCCTTTATCATCTATATAAATTACTGATCTTGGTTTTTCACAGGTTATATTATGTATATAAGATAATAAATTATATTTAGATAGCCAATCTTCTATTAATTCAGTCCCGGATTTCCCATTAATATAAGGCCTATCAGGCTTTGCCTTACAAGTAAAAATTATTATTTTATATTTTTTACTTAATTGTTTTAAAGCTTCTTCAGTACCTGGTAGTGGGGGATCATAAATAGTACCATCATGGTAACCTTTAGAATTTGAGTGAATCACCCCATCAAAATCAATAGCGATTTGATGATTATTTTCATTTTCTTGCTTTTTATTATAACTTATCAAATCCATTTTTCTCAATTATTTTAATATCCTCAGGATTGTCTACAGCATATGATACCTTATCAACTTCCATCATTTTCACTTTAATTCCCTTTTCAATACAACGTACAATTTCAATGTCCTCATAACTTTCATGGGGTGTCTTTTTAGTATCATAGAATTGATGGAGTTGGTTTTTACTAAAAACATAAATACATACTTGTTTCATAATATCACTTGATGTGGTTCCCTTAGAACCTGGTATCACATTTCTACTTGAGTATATCAAATTGTTTTGTAAATCACAAATAATTTTAGGAATTTTTTTGTTTGTTGGGTCCTCATCTTTATGTAATTTAGACATACAGTTAATAACATATTCCGGATGGTTTTGTTTTAATTGAATAGCTTTCTTGATGTCTTTAGGATCTATCATAGGCTCATCACCCTGAACATTAACAAATATATCAGCCTTTATTTCATACGAGGCTTCTGCTACCCGATCAGTACCTGTTAGGCAGGAGTCTGATGTTATTATCACATTAAATCCTTTACTTTTAACTACATTTGCTATTTCGAAATTTTCGGTAGCTATATAAACATTTTCTTTACTTACGGCCTGTTCCGCTTTTTCAGCTACATGCAAAATCATTTCTTTACCATTTATTTTAGCTAAGGGTTTACCTGGGAATCTTGATGATTTATATCTAGCAGGAATAACAACAACTGCACGTTGGTGTTTTAGACTTTCTAATTTGGATTTATCATAAAGATGGCATTCTGATAGACTATCAGTGACTTCAACTAACTGTTTACTAGATAGATTAGATTTGTTTAAATCTTGCATATATAGAGGGTGGATATGCTCTTTACCGGCCTTATGATATATTGGGTTTGTACCCCACCCATAATGGGTTTTCATTTTGTTGAAAGTGGATATAGTATCTAATAGATCAGAATTAATTCCATTTCTATGAGTTAATAACTGTTCTGTAGTGACATTACCTACCCCTCTTCCCATTCCAGTTAAAGTTCCATCTATGTAAGTAGCTCCTCCTTCAAGGGCTTCTAAACAATTAGCAAATGCTAATCCCATATTATCATGAGTATGTATTCCACTTATGGATTTATTTTGGAAAATTTGTTTAACATCTTTTGGGTATAAAGCACCATAACTATCAGCTACATATATAGATAAGAGATTGAGGCATTTTGTTATATTAATATATTCTTCTATTTCTTTATTTAAGATTTTAGAAACAGCCATTAGATTACATATTACCTTATACCCTAAATCTTGTAAAATTTTCACCATCTCTGGTATGTGATGAATTTCATTGTACTTAGAGGCCACCCTGCATATTTTGAATACGGTTGAGGGTTTTATTATGTCTTTAATTAGGAGTTCATTTACTTTACCACCAACAATATAATCCTTTACATCAATCATAAAAGCCAAATCGGCTTTGACTTTAAAATTAATAATGGAATTTATAAATCCATCATTACATTTTCTGTAAGGTCCACCAATTATTGGGGATTTATAACCTAATTCTATTATATCTACATTATTACTATCTAAGGATTTAACTAATTGACGTACTAATTCAGTATCAAACTTCCAATCTGTATAATAACCTCCATCTCTTAGAGTGCAATCTAAAATTTTATATGACATTATATTCTATTTTTAAAACTTACTATTTCATTTTGATAATTTAGGGATGAATTATCTCTCATACGGTTTTGATTCTTATTCATATGAAAAAAACTATCCATACTATAAGATCTATAAACCCTATCTTCTTTCACAATAATATCATTCAAAACATATTGTTGGATGTCATATTTACTTTCTCTCAAAATGTTTGAGGCATCGGAGATGAAAGTATCATCTAATCCATAATGACCTAAACTGTCAGGTATATCTATTAATTTAAGAAGATTTTTACTAAAAACGTTAAACCACCCACCCCCAAATTTAATGTAAGGGGTTTTCAATAATTTAATATCTATAGGATCATGTTCAAATACCTGGTATGGATTTTGCAACCATTGTTTATTTTCTCGAGGTACATTTCTATAAGATGGGTGAGAGATTATATCCCAACTTGAATCCCACAGTTGGAAGAGTTGAGGTGTTATTATATAATACTCAGAATCTACTTCGTTTATAGATTGCTCTATATAATATAAAATAATTTCAGGAAATATTATATCTGTATCTAAATAAACTATATGTGTAGTTTCATCTATATTTCTAATTGCATTTCTTCTTACAGTATTACACCCTGTTTGTTTTTCTGATATCTTATGTTGGTTATTAAATGGGCTTTTTTTAAAGAGTAAATTAAATTTGTCTATACAATGATCTTTAGTTAAAGTAGATTTACTCCAATTGATATCTTCTGGGGATACATTTAAAGTAAAATCTAATATAAAATTATTAGGATCTACAAAGCGAGAAGATCTTTTAAGTTGGTCTATTATCCAAGCAACTTGATCTAGCTCATTAGGTAAACAATGTAAAACTATTTTTATCATAAAAAACTATACAATTCATTATAAGTTATTATGTAACTTATTTATTTTCCTCTTTATTAATATTTTCTACTATTTTAAGATAATGATCTCTTATAGCTCTTCCAAGCTCTTGATCATTTGGATATTTTTTCACATATTCTTTTATATTTACCTTAAAACCTTGTGTCAACTTTAAAGCTCTAATCCAATTATCCTCAACTTGTTCTCGTTTTGTCATAACGTCTCGTAAAAGTTATTTTGCTTTTCTTGTCTTTCTATTTCTTTTGGGTGATATAAACAATACTCTTCTAGAGCCTCTAAATCACCCATTATCTTAAACCCAGTTATAATCTCATGAACTTTACCAACCCATTTGATATTCTTTGAGTTGCGGTAGAGTCGATGTTGCCTGTCGGGAAAATTAACCCAACCCTTATCACTTACATGCCACCCCCATTTTTGGATATGCTCTGGTGTAAGTCCCTCTACTGTGTTTATTCTAGGTACTCTATATAAGTCTACGTCTGGGTTTAGTTCTAGGAGTGTGTGTAGATTTTGAATTAAATACTCATGGGGTATCTCATCTGCATCTATTTGGAAGATGTAATCTCCTGAGCATTGTGAGTTAAGATTGTTCTTGAATGATGCAAAGTCTTTGTTTAAAGCTACTTTACATTCAAACACAATTTTCCCTTCATCACCTAAATTACCACAATATAAATTAACTTCCATTTCTGGAGTGAGTGGTGTGTGAGTAGCTGTTTGTTTATAATCAGCATCTTGCTGCACAACAATCTCATCCTCATCTCGTTTATGTTCTAAGAGGAATGGTATAAGATGTTTTATTTCTTCAATCTCATTACAGACTGTAATTGCGTAACTTATTTTCATAACATATATTTGATATAATATAACATCTTTTTATGGGAAAAACAAGTTATCCTTGTAAAAGTCCAAGATACTCTAAAGCTTCTATATAATCTCTTTCATGGTACTTTTTCATAGTATTCATATCCGTTTTATATTTGAGGAATTCACCTTCTTTACCTATTACGGGGTGGTTTACTCTATCTTCTTCTGGTATTTCTACAGCTTTAACTGCTGCCCATTCCCAATTTGAAGAATTATTCCCCATTGCAAAAATCATACCTTTAGATGGTTCATTTATTGTGTTTGGAATCCATATTAATCCAGTTTTTTCATCTTTCCATGCTAAATCTTTAAAAAGTTCAGGCAAAGATTCCATCTGCTGTTCGTAAAATTCTTCTCCATCTTTCATAAGTGAGTTAGTCCAGAAACCACATGACATACTCATGTAGTTAGTGATTTCTGGTGATATTCTTACTTTGTAGCATAAATCTCCTCCGGATTTAGGGCAATCAATTATTTCTTCATGTTCCATTATTGTTCTACTTTTTTAAGTTTTGGTAATTTTAATTTTGGTAATTCAAGTGGTTTATTTTCACCTCCTATCTTTTTAAGTTTTGGGAGTGTAAGCTGAACATGTTTTGGAAATTCTGGTATTTTGTTGTTTAGGATTTTATCTAAAAGTGCTTTCATTGCGTCAAATGAGAAGTTAGTTCTACTTCGGTAACCTTGACGTTTAGCTTTCTCAGAATATCCTTTATAATTTTTAAACACATCTTTAAGATAGTGCCCTACATTTCCATGATCTACACTAAACCATTGTGCCTCTTTCATTAACATATTATTAGCGGCAGATGGGTGTATATTTGTCATAGTACCTGGTAGTAACGTCGTAAATTCTGGGTTTAGATAATCTATATGCCCACTCCAATTGGTTGTAATAATTGGCTTGTTTACTAAACTAAATTCCAACATTGGTCTTCCAAATCCCTCACCTTTAGTTAAACAAACCATTGCTTTTACTTTTGAATGGTTGTATATTTCATTCATTTCCCCATCTGAGAATTCACCATGTAGTAAGTAGATGTTTGGGAGAGTTTTAGCTGGTGATGATGATTTAATTGCTTTGATCTTTTTAAGGATGCTATTTCTATCTTTATAAGATGGACCTACTGATGTTGTTTTTAATATAAGTGCAGGTGCGTTCTTTGTATTTTTAAAGGTTTCATAAAATGCTTTAATAAGCAATCCAACATTTTTTCTATCTTCATTCATCTGCCCTTGCATCCAATGTCCTACAAATAAGTAAGCAAACTTCTCAGGAATAGAATCAATTGATTTATGTAGGATATCATTAGTCAGTGGTTCTTTAAGAGGCTTATATACATCTAAATCTGCACCTTCAAATAATACTTCACTATCACCTACCCATTCTAAATTTCCTGCAGATT
>Ga0307489_10001430_pt1 | contig 15720 bp, 10 predicted proteins | sample SB12metaG_FD_202247 | JGI IMG/M metagenome (GOLD analysis project Ga0307489, IMG submission 202247) | Sea-ice brine microbial communities from Beaufort Sea near Barrow, Alaska, United States - SB 1.2 | ecosystem: Environmental > Aquatic > Marine > Coastal | place: USA: Alaska | collected... | reverse complement strand
AGAAAATATCCACCTGCTCAAGCGCTTCCGCAGCCTCAGGCAGGTCCGGATAAAAGATCGGCCAGACATGGGGCACGTTGTCCCACAACATCAGGCGGGCATCAGTACCCGCCTCAACCGCCTTATTCACATAACGGCGTCCATCATCCCGCAGAATCTCACAGTCACTGGCCAACACCAATATCGGCGGCAAACCAGCCAAATCCCCCAGCAGTGGAGAAACCACTGGATCTGAAGCGTTGTGCCCAGCCATATAGCGTCCCGCGAGACCAATCAAAAACCCAGGCACCCAAGCTAAGCGCTTGGCCAAAGGTCGAAGAATCACATCAGATTCAAGATTGCCACGGATACTGGGACTGACAAAGCGCGCATCAGTCACCGGCGACAGTGCCAAAGCAGCATTGGGAGCCGCACGCTGAGTATCACGAATCCAAGCCAGTAATACCAAAGTAAGATTGCCACCCGCCGAATCACCGGCCACAAAGACCGCGCTAGGTGCAGTAGCATCTGGACCCTGGGGACCATTTTCAAGCATCCAATCGTAGCTAGTACGACAGTCTTCAACACAATCTAGACGCTTGTTTTCAGGCATCAAACGATAATCAACCGCCAGCACAGCACTGTTGGTTATTTCAGATAATTTGTCGGTGAGAACACGATAGCCCTTGGGGCTGCCCGCCATAAAGGCACCGCCATGAATATACAGAAACCGGCGACTGCTATCCGCACCGGGAGCAACAACCCATTCAGCGGGAACACCAGCAGCATCCACTGGAGTCACAACACTAGACGTTTCGGCACCAGCAAAAAAAGTATCCATGGTTTCGCGCATCGAGTGAATACGCTCTGACCAAGGCATTTTTTCAAGAGGACCACTGGCACCGCGAAGACGCTTGTTCAGCGCCTTAACGGCCGCCGCAGAAGCTGCGACGGCAGTGGCATCCGCGGGGCTAAAACGCTGCCCCTCCGGAAGATCATATTTGCTGAGACTATCGCGCGTAAACATATAGGCCAGCAACACAAGCACCAGCCCTACCAATACAGCCCCAGCAAAGATAATCACGACGCTGAGTAGCTCAGCTGATTAAACTTCTTCTGATGGAAATCGCGATCACCAAGAGTGACGTTGATGGTCATCAGACGTTTAACAAAGTGGCCAATATTCAACTCGTCGGTCAAACCAATACCGCCGTGCAATTGAATCGCCTCTTCACCAATCTGCTTGCCCGCTTTCGCCATAGTGACCTTCAGGGCATGCACTGACTTCATAAACTCAGTGGTATCAACAGCGGCATCCGCTGCACATTCGTTAGCCTGACAGAGGCTGCGATAAAGCATCGACTTAGCCTGCTCGCAAGCCATAAAGGTGTCGACCATACGGTGCTGCAAAACCTGGAAAGACCCAATTGGCGCACCAAACTGCTGACGGGTTTTTGAGTAGTCCACAGTAATGCTATTCAGAGTCGACATAATACCCAGGGCCTCAGCACTCAGGGCCATCAAAATCGACGGCATAACCTGATCCACTAGATCCATACCTTCGCCAACCGCGTTGAGCAGCTGATCTTCAGCGACTACTACATTGGCCAGAGTGACTGTGGCGGCACGCTGCCCATCCATAGTCTTGTAGCTCTTAACCGACACACCATCAGCAGCTGCGTCGACCAAAAACAGGCTCACGCCCTGGTGATCAAACTGACCACCGCTAGTGCGCGCACTAACAACAAACTTATTGGCGCTGCCGCCATTGATCACAACGGTCTTTTCACCATTGAGAAGGTAACCGCCATCAGCAGACACCGCAGTGGTGGCCACATCGGCCAACTCGTAACGTGACTGACGCTCAGCAAAGGCAAAAGAGCCCATGCAGCTGCCATCGATCACAGTTGGAATAATCGCTTCTTTAAGGGCGCTGTTCGTGGATGCCGCCAGCAGACCGCCAAACATTACAACAGTCGATACATAAGGCTCGACGACTACGCCTTTACCCAGCTCTTCCATTACCGCGGCCAAATCTTCTACTGTGCCACCAAAACCGCCGTACTCTTCAGCGAAAGGGACTGACAACCAACCCAATTCGGCAAAGGTATTCCAGAAATCACGGCTGATGCCCTCTTCTGAATTGATAATTTTGCGGCGTGTATCCATGTCATACTCGTCGCGCACAAAACGCGCAACGCTGTCTTTGATCATGGTTTGTTCTTCTGTAAATTCAAAATTCATTACTGTTACTCCGGAAATCGGTTGGGGCCTAAAGGCCGAGCACGGCTTTGGCAATCACGTTGCGCTGCACTTCATTGGAACCACCATAGATGGTTGCTGCGCGGCCATACATGTACTTGCCGCGGGCTTCGTGGGCATAGTTGTGACCAAGCTCGTCGCTGCTCAGGTCGCCCTGCACACCTTGGAGAGCGCCGCCGTAACTACCAGCCAGCTGTAACTGCAACTCGTGAATCGCCTGAGAGATTTCAGTGCCTTTAATTTTCAGCAGTGAAGACTCGGGTCCCGGCATACCGCCGCCAGCCATAGAGGCAAATACGCGCAGCTCGGTGTACTCAAGCGCCATCAGCTCCATCTCGATATCCGACAGACGCAATTGGAAGACCGGATCATTGATCATCGCTTCGCCGCCGTTAACTTCTTCAGTGGCGCGCTGCTTAAGCGTGCGCAGCATACGCTTGGAATCAGCCACTTCGGCCATACCAGTACGCTCGTGAGCCAGCAGTGCTTTGGCGTAAGTCCAGCCCTTGTCCTGCTCGCCGATCAAGTTATCTGTAGGCACCAATACATTTTCAAAATGCACTTCGTTAAGACTGTGCTTGCCATCGATAGTAACGATTGGCTTGACCGTGATACCCGGGGTTTTCATATCGATCAGCAAGAAGCTAATACCCTGCTGCTTGCGCATATCTTTAGTGGTGCGAACCAGACAGAAAATCCAGTCTGCGTACTGGGCAAAGGTGGTCCAAATCTTGGCACCGTTAACCAGGTAGTTGTCGCCAGCGTACTCAGCAGAAGTGCTCAGTGCGGCCAGATCCGATCCAGCGCCCGGCTCAGAATAACCCTGACACCACCAGTCGTCGCTGGACAGAATGCCTGGTAAAAAGCGTGCTTTCTGCTCTTCGGTACCAAAGGTGAAAATCACTGGGGCAACCATCTTCAAACCAAATGGCACTACATCGGGAATACCAGCGGCGCCGCGCTCAGTTTCATAGATAAACTTCTGCGTCGCACTCCAGCCAGTGCCGCCGTACTCTTTCGGCCAGCCCGGTGCGATCCAGCCCTTGGCATTGAGTTTCTTCTGCCATTTGACGATCCCTGGCTTGTAGCTTTCAGTCTGCACGCCGCTCAACTGCTTAGCAGTTTCTGCGTCGAACTCTGTGGCGAAAAAATCACGCACCTCATCTCTGAAGGCAAGATCTTCTGCTGAAAAATTAATGTCCATCTGTGTTACTCCCACTATTGTTATTTTGGCCACAGCTTAGGTTGTGGCATTTATTGTGTCAATTAAAACCATGCTTTGTAGGGAGCCTAAACTGCCTCTACAGAGCCACTAATTCGAAATAATTTTGCCCTTTACTACAGGCTTATACGCGATTGCTGCCAATGCAGTTTAAACAGCCGCTGCCAAATAGCTGGCCTGCTTAATCGCCGCCTTGGCATCCAGCTCCGAGGCCTCGAAAGCACCGCCAATCAAACTGGTGGCAATACCGCTGTCACTGAGCTCATCGTAGAGGTCGCGCTTGGGTACCTGTCCGGCACAGACAATCACTGTATCCACTTCAAACAGCTGTGGCACACCAGCAACAGTCACATGCAATCCCTGATCATCGACCTTTTCATAATCGATGCCATTGATCATTTGCACACCGCGCTTGTCCAGTGACATACGGTGGGTCCAACCGGTGGTTTTACCCAGGCCGCGCCCTACTCGTGTCGACTTCCTCTGCATCAGATAAACTTGTCGGCCAGACTCTTCCACCTGAGGCGTTACACCGGTGACACCACCGCGAGGATGGTTTTTAAAATCAATGCCCCACTCGCGAGCAAAGACGTCTTTGTCCAGTGCCCCAGAGACACCGACATGGGTAATAAACTCCGAGACATCAAAACCAATACCGCCCGCGCCCATCACCGCCACACGCTTGCCCACTTCAACATTGCCGCGCAGCACATCCACATAGCTCACCACCGAGGGATGATCTATCCCCTCAAGCTGAGGCATTCGCGGCGTAATACCGGTGGCCACCACCACATGTTCAAAACCACCGAGCTTTAACTCAGCAGCTGTGACCTTGCGATTAAGCTGCAGATCCACATGATTCACATCCATCATGCGACGGTAATAACGCAGGGTTTCATAAAATTCTTCTTTGCCAGGAATCTGCTTGGCCAGATTAAACTGCCCGCCGATCTCAGATCCCGCATCAAACAAGGTCACCGAATGACCGCGTCCAGATGCCACGGTGGCATAGGCCAGACCCGCTGGTCCGGCACCGACTACGGCAATTTTCTTCGGTGCCTCAGTCGGCTCGTAATTTAAAAGGGTTTCGTTAAGGGCTCGCGGGTTAACCAGACAGCTAATTTCCTTGCCTTCAAAACCATGATCTAAACAGGCCTGATTACAACCGATGCAGGTGTTAATTTCGTCTTCACGGCCTTCAAAAGCCTTTAATACCAGTTCCGCATCCGCCAGCATGGGTCGCGCCATTGAGACTATATCGGCATCTCCATCAGCCAGAACCTGCTCTGCCACATCGGGCATATTAATCCGGTTACTGGTAATCGTCGGTATATTCAGTTCTTTGCGCAGACGCCCAGTGACACCAGAGAATGCAGCGCGGGGCACCATGGTCGCGATAGTCGGAACCGCAGACTCATGCCAGGTAAAGTGGGTGCTAATAATAGTGGCGCCGGCTTTTTCCATCTCTTTAGCCAGCAGCACCACCTCATCCCAAGACATGCCACCCTGCAACATATCCATGGCGGCGATACGGAAAATCAAAATGAAGTTTTCACCAACCTCGGCACGACAGCGGCGCATAATTTCTAATGGGAAGCGCATCCGATTTTCATAGTCGCCGCCCCACTGATCTTGACGCTGATTGGTTTTCTCGACCAAAAAAGTACTCAGTAAATAACCCGCTGAACCAATAATTTCGACACCGTCATAACCTGCTAACTTGGCCATTTTGGCGCAGTTAACATGATCATTAATTTGCTTCTGTACACCGGCTTCGTCCAGTTCATTGGGCACCATTCGCGAAAGCCGCGAAGGCACAGCTGAAGGCGCAACCATGGTTGGCGTGTGTGCCAGTGGGCCAGCATGGAGTATCTGCATACACATTTTAATATCGGGATCCACAGCGTGAACCGCGTCTGTGACCTGACGATGGCCCTCGGCATGCTCAGGGGTGGACATCTCAGAGCCCATGCTGCCCTCTTCGTTGGGACTGATACCACCAGTGATCATCATGCCAACACCACCGCGAGCACGTTCGGCGAAATAAGCGGCCAGACGTTCGAAACCGCCTTCCACCTCTTCTAAGGCAGTGTGCATGGAACCCATCAGGGCACGGTTCTTAAGCTGCGTAAAACCCAGATCTAAGGGTGAAAAGAGTTTTGGGTATTTTGCGTGAAGCGCCATGCTTAGAGACCTTCCAATATATTTTGTGAACCGTTGTTGGCAATGGCCTTGTGGAAATTGGGACGCTCTTTCAGGCGTTCGTAGTAGGCCAATGTATGGGGCTTAAAGCCGCCTTTAAGGCTCAGCAAGTCGGCAAAATGCAGGGCAAAGCCCACGGAAATGTCTGCCAGAGTAAAGCGATCGGCACAGAGGTATTCGCGGCCATCGGAGAGCGCCAGCTCAACCGAGCGCAGACGTGAGAAGAACCACTTGGTGTAGTCTTCAGCCACTTTCGGCAAGCGCGTGGCTTCAGGCTCAAGTACGGTATAACGCAGCACCAATGTCTGGGGGAAGGTCAGGGTCGCATCGCTGCGGTGCAGCCAATTCAGATAGTCCGCATAGGCAGGCTCGCTGGGCAGTACCGCAAGATCTGTGGGACCGTATTTGTCCACCAGAAACTGACTGATACCAGTGGATTCGGTCATGGTCACCAGATGATCTGGATCACTGCTGTCGGTAAAAAACGGCACAGTGCCAATGGGATTCAGTTCGGTGTAACCGGGGTGCACAAAGCGTGGCGGAAACTGCATAGTCTCCAGCTCAAAATCCAGCCCCATCTCCAGTAATGTCCAGAGCGGGCGAATCGAGCGTGAACCGGCACAGTGCCAGAGTTTAAGAGCCATTAGGCTGCCTCATATTGTCTATTTTTCGTTGTCTTTAGATTCAGGTTCTGCAATCTCGATTAACAGATCATCAGTGGCTACCTGATTACCGGTGACGGCACTGACCTCGATCACGGTGCCATCGATCTCGGCAGTAATTTCGTAGTGCATTTTCATCGCTTCTAACACAGCCAGAACCTGACCCTTAACCACTAAATCTCCAGGAACAACCAGCACATCTAACAGCAGACCGTGCATAGGTGAGATCACGCGACCGCCGCCAACCGCTTCATCAGCCAGCCCGTCGAGAATAATCAGGTCCTTATAAAAGGCGCTGCGCCCTTCAATGGAGCAATACAGTTGGCCCTTTTTCGGCGACATATAGGTTGCGGTGATGTGCTTGCCATCTACCAGCAACTGGGCGCCAGTATCTTGTAACTGACTCAAAGTGACCACAACCGTCGGCGACTCGCCAGTATCCATGGCCGCAACCAAGCCAGCTATTCTGTAGCTGTCTTTGCCCTCAGGGCTGATGGCAAGATCATAAATCAACTCATCAAACTGATACTGTTTTCGCGACACCAAGCAACTGGCACTGGCCCAGTCTCTGAGGTTATGGCTGACGCCCAGGGCCCGCTGAAATAGCCGATTATGTTCCAGGCGCAGCTCCAATACAGCCGCCACTGCGGCGTCGGCAAACGCCGGTAATGGGTTGGCAAGATCCGCCTCGGAGAACTCTTCTGCGATAAACGCAGTAGTGGCGAGACCATCAATAAACTGTTGTTTTTCAAGGCACTGTATAAGAAACCTCATGTTGTTTGTAGTCCCGAATAGCACCGTATCTTTAAGCCCTGCGATCAGTCTCTGGCGCGCCACCTCGCGGTTGGGACCATAGCCAATCACCTTGGCCACCATGGGATCGTAAAACGGTGAAATGCCCTGACCGCTGCAGATACCACTGTCGATACGCAGACCCACAGCGCTGGCTGGCTGCCATAATTCCACCGGTCCAGAGGCGGGTAAAAAGTCCTGGCTGGGATCTTCGGTATAGAGCCGCACTTCAATAGCGTGCCCTTCAAGTTGAATATCAGCCTGCTCTAATCCCAGCTGTTCCCCTTGGGCCACAGCAATCTGCAGCGCCACCAGATCCAGACCTGTGATCAGCTCAGTCACCGGATGCTCAACCTGCAAGCGTGTGTTCATCTCGAGAAAGTAAAACGCGGCACTTTTACCACTATCGAGTAAAAACTCAACGGTGCCCGCACCGCGGTAGTTCACCGACTTGGCCGCACTAATAGCCGCCTGACCCATCTGCTCGCGCAGCTCAGGGGTCATAATCGGGCATGGGGCTTCTTCTATGACCTTCTGGTGACGCCGCTGAACCGAACAGTCGCGCTCGCCCAGATGCACTGTATTACCGAAGGTATCGGCAAATACCTGAATTTCCACATGGCGCGGCTTAATAATCGCTTGCTCAAGAATCAACTCACCGGATCCAAAGGCGCTCTCGGCCTCGGCTCGGGCCAGTTTGATGGCATTGGCCAGATCAGCTTGATCATGAACCAGACGCATACCGCGACCACCGCCGCCAGCAGCGGCTTTGACCATAAGTGGCAGAGGGATTTTGGCGCCTTCAACTAATAAGGTTTCATCTGACTGGTCATGGCCTTCATAGCCAGGCACACAGGGAACACCAGCCGCAATCATGCGGCGCTTGGACTCTGCTTTATTGCCCATCACCTCAATGGCTTCAGCGCTGGGGCCAATAAACACCAGCCCTGCCGCCTCAACCGCTTGAGCAAAAGCTGCATTTTCACTGAGAAAGCCGTAACCAGGATGAATGGCTTCAGCACCGCTAGTGGCAGCTGCCTCAAGAATTCGTTCAGCCAATAGATAGGACTCGCCCACAGGTCCAGGACCAATACGCACAGCCTCATCAGCCAGCTGCACATGCGGCGCGCCAGCATCTGCATCGGAATAGACCGCAACGGTTCTGTAACCCAACTCTTTGGCAGTGCGAATAACCCGACAGGCAATCTCGCCGCGGTTGGCAATTAAAATACTGTTAAAGCGCTTCATAGAGCTATATCCCAACTAATTATTCTTTCGATTGACCTGCCCATGAGGGCTTGCGCTTCTCGACAAAGGCCGCGATGCCCTCAAGCCCTTCAGGACTGAGCATGCACTGGGCAAAGCCCTGAGAGGCAAAGTCCAGCGCCTCCGCACGTGGTCGGCGCAGGCTTTCAAAGAGAATGCCTTTGGTCACTGCATTGGCGCCAGGCGCGCAGGCATTGATATGGCCGAGAATTTCTTCACATTGAGCGTCCAGATCAGCGGTGTCAGTGGCTACTTGATGGCCAATACCTAGGCGTACAGCCTCTTCGCCATTAAAGCGCGCACCGGTGAGCATTAAGCGCCGCGCCTGTGTCAGACCCACTCGCTCGGCAACAAAGGGCGCTATCTGAGCCGGTGGAATACCGAGACTGGTCTCACTGAGCCGGAACCTTGCATCAGCGGTGACCAGGGTCACATCGGCCACACAGGCCAGACCCAGACCGCCGCCAATGGCAGCGCCCTCAACCAGCATAATCACCACCTGGGGCTGTTCATTTATCTTGATCATCAGATCGCCAAAGCCGCGATTGCTCTTCGCCACCTGCGCGGCGCTCACCGCCTGCATATCCGATTTAAAGCCTTTGATATCGCCACCGGCGCAGAACACCCCGCCCTTGCCTCGCAGCACAATGGTGCGAATAGAGCGGTCGTCACGAACGGCGTCGAGGACTTGATGTAGCTCGTCAGTCATTTCCTCTGACAGAGCATTTTTTGATTCTGGACGGTTAAGCCAGATTTTTAACACTGAACCACGATGCTCAAGGATCAGTGATTGAGTCTCGGGAAGTTCTACTTTAGACAGATCGCCCATGTGTACTCCTTTTTTATTATTAAAAGCCGCTCAAGGCTGCCTACTAAAAGCCTTCTATTACTATTACAAGCTGAGTTTACAAACGCGCGACGCCAAAACTATTGGGTCGCACCTTTCTATTACAGCCGCGCGACGCCAAAACTATTGGCTCGCACTGTGCGATTACGCCCTTCCCGAACCGTTTCCAGCAACATGCCCAGGGTGCTGCGCATATTCCGTGGATCGATCATGCCGTCATCCATCATATGACCAGAGGTGTAGAAGGCATCGGACTGGGAATCGAAGATATGGGCCATCATCTGCTCTTGCTGGGCCAGCTGTTCTTCATCAGGCTCCACACCCATGGCTGCAGCCTTACCCCGCGCCACAATCGACATGGTCTTGGCCGCCTGCTCGCCGCCCATCACACCCATGCGGGCATTGGGAAAGGTATAGAGAAAATCCGGATCGTAGCCACGGCCACACATGCCGTAGTTGCCAGCACCAAAGCTGGCCCCGGTCATAAAGGTGATGCGCGGTATATCCACATTGCGCACCGCCTGAATCATCTTCGAGCCGTGCTTGATCATGCCCGCCTGTTCCGATTGAGTGCCAACGATATAGCCGGTGGTATTTTGGAAAAACAGCGCCGGGATATTGGCCTGATCCAGTAGCTGTAAAAACTGCGTGACCTTATTGGCGCCCTGGGGATCTATGGGGCCGTTATTGCCGATAATGCCCACCGCCTGACCGTAGATCTCCGCCTGAATACAGACCGTGGAGACACCAAAGCGCGGTTTAAAGTCGAGAAAGTCCGAGCCGTCGACCACTCGGGCCACCAGCTCACGCATATCGTAGGGAGTTCGGTAATCCGTCGGGATCACACCGGCCAGCTCATCCGGATCATAAATAGGTTCGGCGAAACTCCGCTGCGGTGGCAGTTTGCAGTTGTCATTCCACTGCAAGCGGTCGATCAATTCACGGCAGATTTGGATACCCTGACCATCGTTCTCGGCGAGATATTCTGCCAGACCGGAAATAGTTGCATGCATTTCAGCACCACCAAGTTCTTCTTCGCTGGCGATCTCTCCGGTGGCGGCTTTTAATAATGGCGGTCCAGCCAAGAACGCGCGGCCCTTGCCCTTGATGGCAATCACATAGTCGCTGAGACCGGGCATATAAGCGCCGCCAGCCGTAGACGAACCATGCAAAATAGAGATCACCGGAATGCCCGCTTTACTCAGCTGAGCCAAGGCACCAAACAATGCGCCACCAGCACTAAAGCCTTCCACGGTGTAGTTCATTAGATCGCCACCGGCGCTCTCCACCAGATGCACAAAAGGTAGTTTTTGTTCCAGCGATATCTGCTCGGCCCGACGCAGACGGTAGCCACCAGCGGTCGTCATAGAACCCGCCATAATGCCGCTGTCATCCACCACGACCACGCAGCGCACCCCTGATATAAAGCCTATTCCGGCAATCACTGTAGAACCGGGAATCGACTTGGCAGGATTTTTTGTGTCCACCAGATAACCGGCGAGATTGCCGATTTCAAGAAAGGGCATACCAGGATCTAACAGTCGCGCCAGACGCTCCCGGGGTGTCAGCTGACCCCGCTTATCAAAGCGCGGCTTGCGCTGCTCAGAAATGATGCGGCCGCGGCCATTGAGTTCATTGAGCTTGTCCACCAACTCGAGCATCTCGGCGCGCTGGCGCAAAAAGGTCTCGGAACTGGTATTTATCTTTGAGGCAAATACTGCCATTGGGCTGTCTCCCTATTATTATTTTTTACAGCGACTTTTCTTCTAAAGAGGCTGTTAAAGAGGCTGTTAAAGGCGCTGTTAAAGGCGCAGCCATTTCGGCGCTCACCGGAATCTGCGCATCCAACAGCAACTGGCCATAGCCTTTGCCCTGAGAGTCATTGCGCAGACTGGCCATACCGCCGCCGCCCAGAACATCGTCAATCAAAAAGTTAATTCCGTCGCAGCCTGGCATCAGGTAGCGCTGAACCGATGCAGCGGCTGAGGATTGGATAAAGTGGGCAAAGCGTTGGGCCACTGCCTGCTCGGTTAGCGCCGCGTAAATGTACGGCAGATATTCTGGCTTGCGAGCGATGATGCCGATATTGGCTTTGTTGCCCTTGTCGCCACTGCGCGCATAGGCCAGAGCAACCAAAGGCACCTCCACTAAATTGCCTGAGCTTGGCAGCGCAGGCACAGCTGGACGGACAATGGATTGAACATCAAGTGCTGTGCCCTGAGTATCGGGACAGTCGATCAGCTGACCATTGATTTCCACCTGGGGAGTCACAGCCCCTTTTGGCAACTCAAAGGAAAACAGTCTGACTATAGGAGAAGGCTTCGGCCGCCCTCCGGCAAAACCGCAGAGCCCAGGCGGTGTCGCCAGACCCAGACCAGTCATCTCTTTCAGTAGAATGCCAATACCCGCAGCATCAGCGTGCTTGGCCGCAACTTTGAGCGCCACTTCACGATAGCGACCAGATTGAGCCGCAGCACCGTACTGAGATTCCGCGCCAATCACCTCAACACTGGTCTCACTAAAATCTGGCAGCCCATAAAGCTTGAGCGTGCGTCGCGATGCAACAAAGATTGCCGCCGCCAGCTTCTCAGCCTTTTTACTGGCGTCAATTCCATAGAGACTCAGCAGATGCCCGCCGCGCCATTGATCGCCATAGGTGCTGCAGACTTTATAGGTATTGGGTGCCGGCAAACCGGTTGCCCCGCTCACCGCCACCAGGTCGACCCCAATCTGTTCAAGCTTCACCTGAGAAAAATCACAGACCACATCCGGCAAAATATACGCCTGAGGATCACCAATTTCATAAACCATCTGCTCAGCGATAGTGCCCACCGAGACTAGCCCGCCAGTGTCTACGGGTTTTGAACAGACAAAACTACCATCCGCACTAATCTCAGCAATCGGGTAACCAATAGTTTCAAGGCTCTCAACCAGCTCCCAATCGGTAAAATTACCGCCGGTAGCCTGAGGCCCACATTCGAGAATATGCCCGGCCAGAGAACCCATGGCCAGCTGATCTAGATCATCGCGACCCCAACCAAAGTGATTGATACAGGCACCCAATGTCACGGCACTGTCGACACAGCGACCGGTGATAACAATATCTGCGCCCTGCTCCAGGGCCAGAGCCACGGGAAAGGCGCCCAGGTAAGCATTGATACTGGCGATCTTGTCCACCGCAGGAAAGGGCTCAGCACTAAACATTTCACTGTGGTGCTGTTGGGCCAACTGCTCTCCCTGATCGATAAGATCGTCGCCAATAATACAGGCCACCTGCAGATCCAAACCCTGCTCGGCAATCACCGCGCGCAGCGCATTGGCACAGGCTTGAGGATTAACCCCGCCAGCATTGGAGACAATTTTGACCCCCTGACGGGCGATCTGTTTAAGGTTGGGTTTCATTGCCGCGCTGACAAAATCCAGGGCATAGCCGGTTTCAGGCTTCTTAGCCCGGGCTCGGGCCATAATTGACATGGTAATTTCGGCGAGATAGTCGTAGACAATAAAGTCGACCTTGCCCTCAGGAGAACTATCCCTCAGTAACTGCGAGGTGGAGTGTGAGGCATCGCCCCAAAATCCACTGGCACCGGCTATTCGTAGTGTTTTTTTCGACATCTAACAACTCCCTGAGCGACTTGTGCGCAGTGCTACTTTCATCAAAACGATGAATAAAATAGTACTATCGCAGCGTCGCCTTCTCTTTGGATAGGGCGCCATCTATATAAGGGTCGATGACATTCCGCTGCTATCAGCTCTTAGGCTACAGCAGCGCCTTTTATTGCAGTGGCAGCCGCTGTCGCAGCAGCAGCCCGTCGATTTCGCTCCAGATAGATCGACGCCATAATAAAGCTCGGCGCAGCAAAGAAGCCGAACCCATCACCCACTAACAGCGCCTTGGTCAAAGGCTCAAACACCTGAGCAGCGGCTAACAGATCACTGATAAAGCCAGTCATCAACGCACCTATACCCATGCCCACCAGATTACAGGCAACCAACAACAAAGCCGTCATCAGACCGCGCAAGCGCACCGGGGTAAGATCCTGCACCGTGGAAAAAGCCGGGCCATAAAACGAGCTAACACTAAACAGAGCGAAAGCCAGCGCGATAAAGAACATCGGTGATTCTGGCGAGGCAAAACGAAAGGCCAGAGTCAGTGGTGCAACCAGCAACATCAGGATGGCGAGAAAACGAATCCGCCCACCCTTCCAGCGAGACTGATACCAGTCACTGAGAAAACCGCCCAAAAAGGTCCCTGCGGTGCCGAAAATAATATAGATCAGGCCATAGAGCGATTGAATTTCTGCCAGCTCAAAGCCCCGCTCCCGCTCCATCCACACCATAACGAAGTTGCCGGCACCCAGTGGAATATGCAGAAAAATGGCGCCGAGCATAGTCCAGGCTAGAGCTGGATTCGCTTTAATCACTGCGAAGATCTCAGGTAGAGTTTCACGCCAGCCGCTAGGCTCTTTCACCTTGGGTGCGTCTTGATCCACAGCAGGCTCCATGGCACCGCGCAAGGGATCTTTGACCATATAAAGCACGCCCGCCAGCACAATACCTATGCCACCGAGCAGATAGAAACAGTTGCGCCAGCCAATCATAGGCCCGAGAACACCGGCCACAATAAAGGCACCGCCAGCACCCAGAGGAACGCCTAAATAGTACAGCCCCGCCGCCGTGCCGCGCTGGCGCTGGGGGAATAGATCAGAAATCATCGACATAGCTGAGGGAGTCATGGTGGACTCGCCTACACCGATAAATAATCGCGCCAAACCAATCTGCACAAAGGTTTTTGTCGCCCCGGAGACCGCCGTCAGCACACTCCACAGCAGCAGGCCCGCGGCGATTAATCGAGGCCGATGCAAACGGTCCGCCAAGGCCCCCATAAACAGGCCCATAATCGCGTAGAAGAAAACAAAGATAAAACCGGTCAGAGCGCCAAACTGGGAGTCAGTCAAATTCAGATCAGCAATAATTTGCGGTCCAAAGCTGGCGATCAGGGTGCGGTCGACCATATTGAGAATATTGAGCACCGTGAGAAACAACAGAAGCCCCATCGCTCTTGGTGATGCTTTCAGCTGATCCGTTGCTTTTACCTGATTCATAGGGACTCTTCTTATTATTGTTATTGTTTTTAATAGGCGGGCTGGAGTCTAATGTATCAGCAGCATAAATGTCATTATCCATTTCCGAGCACTGACGCTGAACCTGTGTAGCAACAGACATTGGCATTGCGTACTGATCGAACCTTAGCCAAGGTTATTATATTTTGGCATTGATTATGCCTTGATTTATCAGTCAGACATTTTTACAGTGCAGACTCAACAGTGAGTAACGAGCTGACATACTAGCTTCAAATAATTTATAACAAGATAAATGGTGGGGAGAAATATATGTCTTTGGATGCAGTAAAAGCAGGCTTAAAAGAAAAAATTGGCGAAGATTGTGGTCTAGGCGCGATCCTCAAATTTGATTTCGGCGATGACGGCCATATAGTTCTCGACGCAACTCAGGTTCCTAACCTAATCAGCAGCGACGATATTGAAGCCCAGTGCACCATGGCTCTAAGCCTAGAAAACTTTATGTTAATGGCCGACGGCAAACTCGACGGCACCATGGCATTTATGTCTGGCAAGCTAAAGATTCAAGGCGACATGGGCATTGCCATGAAGCTCGGACCACTGCTCGCGTAAAAGCTCAGCAAAGCGTTATGAGTTTTCTGTGAATATAAAAATACCCCGCTCACTTCTGTGATTCGGGGTATTTTTTTGTCTGCAACTTTTTATCTACAACTTTTTATCTACAACTTTTCATCTACAGCTTTTCATCTACAGCAAAGCCTTCTAGACAGGCTTAGAGTCCATACTGGCGCGCCGCCAGATCCCGCATAATTTCCTCAGAGCCACCGCCGATGGCATTCACCCGCACCTCGCGATAAATCCGCTCCACACGACTGCCACGCATATAGCCCATGCCCCCAAGAATCTGCATCGCCTCACGGGCGCAGAACTCCATAGTCTGACTCGACTGCACCTTTAACAGGGCAATATCCCCAGCATGTTCACGACCGGCCTCTACCTCCGCCGATATATGATTGAGATAGCACTGAGTCGAATTAATCCGCTGCTTCATCTCAGCGATTTTATGGCGAATCACCTGATGATCTGCCAGCCGTTTACCAAAGGTTTTACGCTCCCGAGCCCAGTTCACTGCATCCTCCAAACAGACCCGTGAAAAAGCCTCCATCGCCACCGACATAGCCAGTCGCTCAAAGTTAAAGTTAGCCATAATCACACCAAACCCGCGATTCTCCTGACCCACAAGATTGCCCACCGGCACAAGCACATTATCAAAGTAAATCGTCGCCGTATCTGAACACCACCAACCCTGCTTTTTATCCAGAGCAGTCCGCGAAACACCCTCTAAATCCGCCGGAATCAGCAAGGCCGAAACGCCCCCCGCCCCTTCACCACCAGTGCGCACAGCCG
>Ga0307489_10001429_pt1 | contig 15721 bp, 24 predicted proteins | sample SB12metaG_FD_202247 | JGI IMG/M metagenome (GOLD analysis project Ga0307489, IMG submission 202247) | Sea-ice brine microbial communities from Beaufort Sea near Barrow, Alaska, United States - SB 1.2 | ecosystem: Environmental > Aquatic > Marine > Coastal | place: USA: Alaska | collected... | reverse complement strand
CTGTCTAGGGCCAGGCATACTTTGCTCGCCGCGTCATAGGATGTCAGACTACATTTCTTGCCGCGTCATACTCGCAGGATGTCATGTGGCCGGATAGATGACGAGAGGGACAAGACAAGAATATGAGGGTTCAAAGCGCGTATCAATGGCGTGGCGGGTGTGGGCAAGAGAGAGGTGTTCCCTACGATGACGACGGGGCGGAAGTCGAAGGGCTGCTCGTAGCGGGTGCCGGGCGCGGGGGGGCGCTTGCCGGTGTTCAGCAGTGTCATGCCGCACCGCAGGGCCGTGCAGCACCGGTCGGTTCGCTTACACGAACAGTGGTAACGGTTTGGTTGCGAGTTCGAGTGATTAGTACGGTTGGGTTGTGAGTCGTGGGAACGGGTTTGCGGTTTGTTGACTGGTGTAGTGAGAACGGTACGATAACGAGCAGTGAGATAGCGCAGGGCCGCGGAACGCCGTGCAACACCAGTGACTACGTGGTTGGTGGCGCTGCGAGCGCTGGCAGCACCACCGGTGCAGAACCTGTAATTACAAAACGACCGTGGCTCGACGGAAGCACGCAAGCATGTTCGAGTTCGAGGTAGCAACATCACGCACAAGGTATTGAGAGAGAGACACTTCCGCGTGTATGAGGAGGCACCAGGCTTTTGCCTGGCCCACGCACAACACGAGCTCCCGCGGCAGCTCCACGGGTGGTAGCCGAGGTAATGTGCGTGGGGTGACAGCCAGTGCTAGTCGTGTATCAAGCCGGTGGATTCAGTGACTAAACAGCGCGAGCTTCGCGAGTCGCCAGGAGGTGTCAGTGGAAGCTAAACGCTTCAGTTCCTCAAGGGTTGAAAGAAACGCGTCAGCGTGACTGTATGAGGAGGCACCAGGTTTCCGCCTTGGCCCCCGTCAGAAAGTGGTGGACAAATTAATGCTGGTGAAGGTCCTTGCCGTCGGCGTGCGCCATGGGGGCACCCATCATGATGAGCGCGGCAGCGGCGCCCGCAGCCTTCGCCGCGAAGTTGTTGGTGCTACTGCGCGACACGACACAAGGGGGGAAGGGGGAACGCGTCAGCGAGCGCTCCAAGACTACCGGGGGAAGCCGGCAGGAGTAACGAACCGCGTCGCGCCGCGCCCCGACCGTCGCCAGCGTCTGACCACCGACTGCATTCCACCTGACGGCATCACCGATATCGTGTTCCGTGTTTGGCGCGTCCCGCCACCGCCGCCGCCGCCGCCGTGTCCCCAAACCACGTCCCACACAACCCCCTGGACACACGTCCACACGTTTTACTGTGGGAAAAACCGTTCGTCGCGCCGCGCCCGACCGCCTCCGGCGTCCAACCGCCGATTGCGCGCCCTCCATTCGGCATCCCCCGTATGGTGTCCCTTATTTAGCGCGTGCCGCCGCCGCTGCCGCGTCCCCACCACACCCACCGCGCCCCCACCAGCCCCGGACCCGACACGTTTCTTGGCTTTTCATCGGAAAACGCCGAAAGGGCTTGAGTGGTCCTGGTCACTCACACAGCCTTCTGCTTCTTGACGGCCGGCTTGCTCGCCTTGGAGGTGGCGGAGCACAGGATGACGGGCTTGGCGACGATGGCGAACATGGTGCTGAGGAGTGGAGGTGGTGGGGCAGGCGGGGGCGTGCTGGAATGAGCGCGTGGAGCGTCCTCCTGGAGATAAAGACGCGTTTCTCTGACTCCACATAATCGATGCTGACGAGGACAGGACGACGAGGAAATGTGTACCTCAGATTCAAACACCAATCAGGTCCTGCGCTGTCAACTGGAGCGAGCTGGGAGTCTACAATGGTTTAGGGTGTTACGCGGGTCAGCTCTGCTCTAACAGGATGTACCGCAGGGTTTTAGCTTTTTGTATTTTTCACAAGGAACTGCGACGTACTGGTGCTCGCCGCGACATCCACCGCATCGTGTACCAGCGTTTACCACGTCATTCATCACCTGCAATGATAGCAGTAGCCCGTCGACGCAACCAGTGACAACCACACGGGGACACCGCTGGGCGTGGCACAGAGGCCAAGAGGGAATATCGCCATGCTGCGGCAAGCGTCAAGAATGCCACACGTCTAAAGTAGTATCCGCGAGCGCAGTGCGTCGCAAGAGCTAAACAGGCCAACAGCATTTACATAACTTGTGTGCCCGCTCGCTCGGATGAGTGCGTGCTCGTCGGCAACACAATGTGCCGATCAGAGTCTCGTCGCGTACGCGCTTATTGCAACAATCTCATTGTACATATATTTCCATTTCAAGTCTACAATTCAAACACACGCAATGAAAAGATAACGTAATGATCCCAGTCTTGTCCCCCAGCAGTAGCCCAATATAACTTACTGCGTGGTGATGTTGTAGGAGCCCTCGCACGGCGAGCCGGTGATGGTCTTGCAGTTCTTCGTGCCAACCTGCTTGTTGGACGTCCAGAAGGGTCCTGCCGCACAAATTCTTGCCTCGTCATTCACCGCGTTTTTTACCCTGGCTTATTGAGGTATGACATCATGTGGCGTGGCAGCAGGGTCTGCCGCAACCCGGCAACATGCTGCCGAAGACGGAGGCGGACGCGGCGAGTGTGTACAGGTGCACGGGGAGGAAGCAATTAGGCAGCGACTGGCCGGGCTGGGGAGGAGGACGTGGTTAGTGTGTACGGGCACTCTGATGCGCTTTGAGCAAACAGTAGGGGAACGAGAGGCCAGATCAGAGGGAAGGATGCAGCGAGTGTGGACGGGCACAAGCAGGCACACAGGACCTCTATGCGTAGCACATGGCTATAAATTACTTTTAGAGGAGCCATCCCCGTTCGATCTCGCATCGGGAGGCGGAGGAGAAGCAATCGCACAAAGGCTCCCGCAGCTCAGCAACGTGGGGTGTTCAAAGGGACATAATCTGGGTGTTCTTGCCGCAGCCCTACCGAAACGCGCGACGCCTCCGTGCCGGTGTCGGCGCTGGAGGGCTCCTGCTCCGTCCGCGTCTAGGGCCGGGCATACACTGCTCGCCGCGTCACAAGATGCAGTGCAATTCCATCGTGAGCTGATGATGTGGCGGGAAAGGGGCCTGAAATACACTGCTTGCCGCGTCATAGGATGTCATGTGGCACCTAGGGCCGAACACACATGATTGCCCGCCGCATCATAGGATGCCGTGTCACTGAAACGAGTGTCGGAAACGTGGAGGGCAACGGGCCTGGCATACATTGCACGCCGCGTCATAGGATGTCAGGATAGGATGTGCCGCGGCGCAACGTTGACAGGGACGCGTCACAGGATGCCGTGTAACTCCCTGGTCCCTACGATGACGACGGGGCGGAAGTCGAAGGGCTGCTCGTAGCGGGTGCCGGGGGCGGCGGGGCGCGGGCCCGTGTTCAGCAGAGTCATGCCGTACCGCAGGGCCGCGCAGCACCGGTGACTACGTGGTTGACGACGCGGCGAGCACTAGCAGCGCGGCACCGGTACAACCGTGCTGGCTCCGATGCTCAACGCGAGCGTCTTCGAGTTCCAAAGGTCAGATGCAACGATAGCTTTACGGCAGCGAGGTTCCCGAGGTAGCTTTACGGCAGCGACTCCCAGGCAACTAGTCTTGGATGACTGCCAGTACCATGCCAGTGGCTACCAGTGGCTTGACGGACGAGGCAGTGCGAGTGCCTCGCCAGGAGGGTGAGTGGACTTTCCTCTTCCTCACAAGATAAATGGACCAAGGATGTTCGTGCAGGTCCCTGCCATCGGCGTGCGCCATGGGGGCACCCATCATGATGAGCGCGGCGGCGGCGCCCGCAGCCTTCGACGCGATGGTGTTGGTGCGCCTGCGGGACACAGGACGAGGGCGAATGCGTCAGCGAGCGCTCCAAGCCTGCCGGAAGCCGGCACGGTAACGAACAATGCCGCAATACTCAACTCAAACTCAAGAGCGGTCCACGCAAGCCCCGCGATTGCGTTCCGCGAATGCGTTCGTCGCGCCGCACCCGAACGCCACGAGCGTCTTGACCGACGACAGCGCGCACCACGACGGCACCCACGATAGTATCTGCCTTATGTAGCGCGTCCCGCTGCCTCCGCTGCCTCCGCTGCCGCCGGGTTCCTCCACGCGTCCACCCTCGGAGACCAAGGGCCAGACAACAGTTTCATTTTTTCACGAAAACGCGACAGGGTTTGGTGGTTCCCGGGCACTTACACAGCCTTCTGCTGCTTGGCCGGCTTGCTCGCCTTAGAGGCGGAGCACATGACGACGGGCTTGGCGGCGATAGCGAACATGGTGCTGGTGGTGAGGTGGTGACGGAGGCGGGGGCGGGTGCTGGAATGGGGCGCTTCGACGCGGATTCCGGACAACTTTATCCCACTTGACGCGGACGCGTTCCATTGACCAATCAGGAGGCTGCGTTGGCATCCGGAGCGCCCAGCGGATCTACCGAGGTTTAGGTTTCATCAGGGTTTATAGGGTTTAGGGTTAGGGTTCGGACGTCAGCGCTGATCGATCGATGACGACTACGACTTGGTCGGCCGTTTTCCCGCCACCTGCCCATACCCGCACACACCCCACGCCTCCACCCACCCACCAACCGCTCACCCGCACACCATGGCCTCCGCCATGACGATGGCGTCGGGCGCCGCCTCCTTGCGGTCCTCCTCCGCGCGCCCGCAGCTCCCGGCCCGCGCCGCGCGGTCCTCAGTGACGATCGCGGAGGCCCCCAAGGTCAGCATTCGGACTGTGAAGCGCGTCGCCGTCGCCGCCGCCTCGCCCGCACCCGGCCGCTGCACCCGCTCCCTCAGCACCAAGCGCGCGGCGACCCTGGCAGGGGTTTACACTCGTTCACATTAGAGCTCAACTTGAGCAACTCCTGGACACATTCATGGATCAAGGTGGGTTATATGGTGGACAGAAGAGCTCAAGTTGAGCTGAAAAGGGAACGAGTGTAAGCCCCTGGAGCCTGGTCCCCACCGCCGCGCGTGGCCCCGCGCCCATCGTCCTCAGCACCGCCGCCATGGCGCCCGAGCCGGCGGAGCCGGATGGACTTTCCGAAAAGGTGTACGACGCTCTGGACAACGGGTTCGGTTCCATCCTGCTGCTGGCCGCCACCGCGGTAGGGCGGTGCGAGTTGACCCCCGGTTCACCGTGCTTGGTTTCAGCGCGTGATGCTCGGAAAGACGCTTCCGCGTGTATGAGGAGGCACCAGGCTTTCGTCCTCGCTGGCCCCAGTCAGCGCTTGAGGTTAAATTATGAGGAACTGCTTTCAACATTTGCTTCTAACTTGAACACGCGCCGCTACATTGCGGCGAGCCTGATCCTGGCCAACAGCGCTATGAGCGGCGAGTACCTGCACTTCTGGCACGTGCACATCGGGCCCGCAGCCGCCGGACTGAGCATGTCCATACACGAGTGGGTCAACGAGGGCCTCATGGTGGGGCGGTGCAGCTTGCCAGTATCAATAGTTCATAACCCGTGTTGAAAGCGCCTACGAGTCCTCTGTGCACGGGCACCACCAGGGGCTTACACTCGTCCACTTCTCAGCTCAACTGAGCCATGTCTGACACAAGAGAACACCCTACACACCCTACACATCCCCTAACACCCCCTTGACACGGGCTACATAACCCCTACGCGCACCCCCTATCCCATACAAAGCTCTCAAGTTGAGCTGAAATGCGGACGAGTGCAAACCCCTGCGCACCACCCCGCGTCGTCGTCCTTGTCGCGCGCCGCGCGCCGGTGTCTTCATCGCCGCTGTCGACGACAAGCTATGGCTGCCCCCCGGGTACTACCACGTCGGCGGCGTCGGGTTTCAGCGCTTGAAACTAACATTGTCATGAACTGCTTTCAAAGCTTCAGCTTTCAATTTTTCAACTTGCGCCGCTACATCATGGCGCTATTCTTCTTTCATGTGGGGCTGGAGATCAAGCGCGAGATCGCGTTCGGCTCGCTCTCCAACATCAAGGTGAGGCGGTTTGACCCCAGGTTGACCCCAGTTTGACCCCAAATTGCCCCCCGGTTGACCCCAGGTTCACCCCGGGTTGACCCCAGATTGGCCCCAGGTTGACCCTAGGTTGAACCCAGGTTGACCCCAGGTTGACCCCAGGTTGACCCCAGGTTGACCCAGGCTTGACCGCGCCTGGTTCCAGCGCTTGAAGCTGAAATATGATGAAATGCTTTCAAACTTTGCTTTCAATTTCAACCTGCGGCGCTACATGATGGCGGCGCTGCTGCCCTGCCTGGGCGCCCTCGGGGGCATGATCGTGCCTATGGCAGGGGCTTACACTCCTCCACTTTTCAGCTCAACCTGAGCCGTTTCTGACACACAACACACTGTGCACACCCCCTAATACCCTCAACACCTCCTAAACACCCTCTAAACAACCCTAAACGCACCCCCTATCCCTCAAAAAGCGCTTTTAGCTCAACCTGATCCACTTCTGACACAAAATACACCCTAAACACCCCCTGATACCACCTGATACCTCAATAGCACCCCTTAAACAACCCTGAACGCACCCCCTGTGCCACAGAAAGCGCCGACGTTGAGCTGAAATGTGAACGGATGTAAGCCTCTGGCACATGGGTGTGTACGCGGCCTGCAACGCGGCCGGCCGCGTGGGCGCGGTGGGCGCGGGCTGGGCGATCCCCATGGCCACGGACATCGCCTTCGCCATGGCAGGGCAGTGCAGGTTGACCACGGGGCCCAGGACGGAAGCCTGGTGCCTCCTGATACACGAGGAAGCACATCCTCTCTCTCACCTCAGGGTGATCCCGGGTTCACCGCGCCTGGTTTCAGCGCTTGAAGCTGGAATGTGATGAAGCGCTTTTAAACGTTGCTTTCAATTGCAATTCGCGCCTCTGCGCCATGGGTATCTACAACTTCTTCAAGAGCCGGTTTCCCCCGGGCGTCGCCGCCTTCCTCCTCACCCTGGCCACCGTAGGGCGGCGCAGCTTGACAGCCGTATTTGCACACACGGAATAAGACTTTGTGGGCGATGGCACGTCTGTCCCAACGCCTGTATGAGTTGCTCTGTAATCGCATCTAGTGCTACTCTCTTGACAGCGCCTGGTTTCAGATCTTGAAACTAAGATATGATGAATCGCTTTCAAATTTTGCTTTCAAATTGAAGCTGCGGCGATACAGCACGGTGGATGACCTGGGCGCCATTGCCGTGATCGCCGTGTTCTTCGCCAAGGGCCTGGTCATCCCCTACATGGTAGGACGGTGCAGGTTGACCCCGGGTTGACCCCGGGTTTACCCCAGTTTGACCCCAGTTTGACCCCAGTTTGACCCCGGGTTGACCCCAGGTTGAACCTAGGTTGACCCCAGACCGACCCCGGGCCGACCCCGGGTGGTCCTGTTGACCGCGCATGGTTTCAGCGCTTGAAGCTAATATATTATGAACCACTTTCACAATTTGCTTTCAATGTCAACTTGCGCCGCTACAACATGGCGGGTGCCGCGGCGACCATGGCGGGCCTGGCCGTGGCGGGCAAGACCAAGGTAGGGGGATGCAGGTTGACCCCCAGGCTTACCCAAGGTTGACCCAGGTTGACCCAGGTTGACCCCAGGTTGATTAGGTTGACCCCAGGTTGACGCCAGGTTGACCCCAGGTTGACACCAGGTTAACCCTCAGGCTGACCCCAGGTTGATTAGGTTGACCCCAAGTTGACGCCAGGTTGACCCCAGGTTGACACCAGGTTGACCCTCAGGCTGACCCCAGGTTGACCCCAGGTTGACTCCAGGTTGACCACAGGTTGACGCCAGGTTGACCCCAGGTTGGCACCAGGCTGACCATAAGTTGATCCTGGTTTGCCCGCACTTGGTCTCCGCGCTTGAAGCTGAGATGTGATCAACCGCTTTCAAAGTTAGCTTCCAATTAAAATTTGCGCCGCTACAGCAAGGTGACAAACATGGGGGTGTACGGCGCGCTGGGCGCCGCGCTGTGGTTCTGCCTGCTCAAGGGCGGCATCAACGCCGACATTGCGGGTGTCATCGCCGCCTTTGCCATCCCGGTAGGGCGGTGCTGCTTGAAACCTGTGTTTGCAAGCACGGATTAAGACGTAGTTGGCGTGTATAACTTATTGAATGTCGGTGTGTGATCTCATTGATCTTACCACATGCTGCTCTATTGAAAGCGCCTGGTTTGAGAGCTTGAAAATAAGAAAAGACAAACTCTTTCTTTTTCAACTTGCGGCGCTACATCCCGGCGGCGGCTATGGCGCCCTCGGGGAGCAAGGCGCCGCCGGAGCACGCGGGGGAGCCCCCCACGCTGCTGGACCACTTGATCCACGTCTTCACCCCGCTCTCGGCAGGGCGGTGCAGGTTGACAGTATCAGAACCGTGTTCAAAGCGCCTGTATCCAAGCGCTTGAAGCTAGAACAGGAGAAATCGCTTTCGAACTTTGCTTTCGATGTCAGCTTGCGCCGCTACATGTCGGCGATCATCATCATGCCCATGTTCGCGCTGGCCAACACGGCCGTGCCCCTGGACGTGTCCGTGCTCGGCGGCAGGGCGGTGCAAGATTGACTCTAGTGCCTGGTCTGTTCGTAGTACGGGATCCTAACTTGTAGTACAGGCCAAATCACCAAAATGCATCTGACTTTGGGCCAGATCACCAAACTCCACCGTACAGACCACAAGTACAGCTTACAGACCACCGCATTAGGTTGATGGCCTAATGTCTGCGCTTGAAGCCAAATAGTGATGAACAGCCTTCAAACTTTGCTTTCTATTTCAACTTGCGCCCCTACACAGCGGCCTCCTCACCGCACCCGTCAGCCAGGGCATCATGTTCGGCCTGCTGCTGGGCAAACCCATCGGCATCGCGGGGTTGTCGATGCTCGGCATCAAGATGGTGGGGCGGTGCAGGTTGAACACAGGAAACCCACTTTGCAAGCGCCTGGACTCAAGCGCTTGATGCTATAATATAATAGACTGGTTTCAAGTTGTGCTTTCAATTTCAACTTGCGCCGCTACAAGATGGGGTGGGCATCGTTCCCCACCGGGATGAACATTAAGCACCTCGGCGTGGTCGGCCTCCTTGGGGGCATCGGTAGGGCGGTGCAGGTTGACCCTATGAGAGCCACGTTGAAAGCGCCTGGAACTAAGGGCTTGAAACTAAATATGATAAACTGAGTTCAATTTCGTTACAATTTTGCTTTCGAGTTCAACTTGCGGCGCTACACATCGGCTTCACCATGAGTCTGTTCCTCATCGAGATCGCCCTCGTGGGCCAGCCCAACGCCGCGCAGGCCGCCAAGCTCGCCATCCTGGCAGGGAAGTGCAAGTTGAATTCAGTTGAAGCCCATTTTGAAAGGGTCTGCTATATCGCTTGAAACTGAAATTCGTTATGAATAGCGTTTAAGTCTTGCCGTATTCAACTTGCGGCACTACAACCTGGTGTCATCCGGCGTGGCCGCCGCCCTCGGCGGTTTCCTCATGACTCGCTTCCCGGTCTACGTGCCCGAAGACAAGCCCAAGCTCGCTTAACTTGTGCCTCTGTCGCTGCGAGTATCTTCGACGATGGCTGCAGATTCTTTATTCTTTACATTCTATAGGGATCTCTGATCCAACGATAGCCGCAAATGTCTGTACTAGTACATTGTGGAACTGTACGCCTTAGCCTAGCTAGCTAGCTAGCTAGACTATAATATAACAACAGACCTCTGAGGCTTAACTTATATGGCCCCTCGTATCCCGCCCACACGGTCCTCTCCGGCTTGGCCAATCTATTACACCCACGTTTGGGCACCTTGGCATCCAAGCGGACTTCTGATTGAGCACCTTGGCACGCTCATGGATACCTGCCTGGGCACCTTGGCCAATACTATCTCGCCCACACGGTCTTCTCCTGCTTCGGAGCCTTGGCCTCGCCGCCCCCCCGGCCCCGCCACCCGCCGCGCCCGGCAGGAGGGTCATTGAGGTAGGGTTTAGTGTTTAGGGTTTAACGAGCACTCGAACCGAGGTTAGAGCACGACTTACCTGCAGGGTGAACGTTCATATGTACGCACAGAGGAGGAAAAGGATTTTCAACGTCGATGGAGTGCTTTATCTCAACAAACCCCCTGCCCGGCGCCGGCACCGCGCACGTGATGCTTCTTGGTCCCCACGTGGTGCGTCGGCTCAGAGGACACGGGCCGCTCCGGCCCCTCACGCGGCACCATATCGTACGGCCAGCTGGAACACGCTTGCCACGTCATTGGATGCCATTTCGTTTATTAAACGAGGGTATCCAAAGCGCTGGATGACGAGGCGGACACAGATATTGCTTCACGAAGTCATTGAACGCAATAAGCGTCCTAGTTTGGTCACCGTGATGGTGACTTGGCAGGTATACTCCAGCGAGTGACAAGCCCTACCACCCAGCCGAGGCCGCTATCGTGCAGCCGCGCCATTTGCTCCTCGTGCGCCTTCTGCTTCGCCTTGGTGGGCAGCAGCTTCAGCGCATCCGCACTCTTCCGCGGACCGCTCAGCGACTTGCTCCAGGGCCTAGCAGTCATTCCTTAACACGTCTGTCAACAGATTTGCTAGACCACGTCTATTGAGTAAAACGCCACCTTATGATGTTTCGAGCAGTTTCTGCCGGCCCCTGAAGCTCAGCAGGGTCAGGCTGAAAGTACTCAAAATGTCAGCCAACCCATTTGCCAAACATATGTATTGGATTAAACGCAACCTCATAATGTCTTAAGCCCAGTTTTTGCCGGCCCTACCTTGCCACCGGTGCCCTTGACCACGCGGGAGGCCACGGCGCCCACCCTCTTCCTCAAACCCGTCTTGACGTCCTGCTCCACCGCCGCCAGCTCCTGCGCCGTCATCGCTTCCATGCGCACCTCCAGCGAGCCCGGAAGCAGAGCCTTACCTCAGTACGGTTTACAGCTTAACTTTAAGCTTTTTGTCCCTGAAAGCAGATAAGTTATTTGTGGGTACTGACATTAGTACCTGACAAATATGATGAGCGGACCTACCGTGAACAGAACAGCTTAATTTCAAATTTCAATTGCCAGCTAGAAATCATACTGAGGTCAAGGCCCTGCCAGGCCGTGCGCCTTTGACCTGCTCCGACACCACCTTATGCCGCACGAACTTCTTATTGGCCAGGTTTTTCTTCTCCAGCGCCCTCTTGGCCTTGAGGATGGCCTCTCCGCGCTCCTTGGTCAGCGACACGGCCATGCCCCCGGGCAGCAGGGTCACTGCGAACAATCACTCGATCCGAAATTGGAGCGTGACTTGATTTCGAGATGAGTGGGCAGGAGCGAGGAGGATCCTGGAGAACAAGCACTGGATCCGAGATTGGAGCGTGACTTACTTTCAGGGTGAATGGGCAGGAGAGTCATTGAGGACAAGCACTCGAACCGAGATTCGAGCGTGACTTACTTTCAGGGTGAATGGGCAGGAGGGTCATTGAGAACAAGCACTGGAAGCGAGATTGGAGCGTGACTTACCTGCAGGGTGATTGCTCATACAGACGTGCGGACTCCGCCGGTCGAGTGCTACTTCTGAATGAACCCCCTGCCTGGCGCCACGTCCTCGTCCTCCGTCCAGTCCAACCGGTGCCGCGACCCCAGGTCCCCGCTGTAGGGCCTGGCTGACATAGCTCGCCACGTCAAGGCAAGCCAATCAACTCAAGAAATGAGGGTCTTAAACGTGTAGGACGACGTGGCAGGCAGTATCAGCCAGGCCTTACCCCGTTGGCAAGCACCGCGGCCTCCTCCCCCCGGAGCTTGTGCTTCCCCCCGACGCCCTCAAACTCGGGCCCCCGCGCCTCCTCCTTCGCCCCTTTGCTCCGCACCTTCACCTCGGTGTAGCAGCGCAAGTTGTAGCAAAACCTCGAAGTGGTTTATCACATTAACTAGAAATGGCGGAGGGGGTTGGTTGATGCTCGCCATGTGAGCGCCTTGGGGCTCGATGAACGATAGTACACGAATATCGTTTCAACCACGATTTTCAAAACAGGATCACCCTGGATTCAACCTGGGGTCAACCTGCACAGCCGTACCTCGTCCTTGAGCTGCTTGTGCACATCGCGGTACTTCTCACCCTTGATCGACCGAGGCAACGGGACGAACTCCTGGCCCCCCTCCAGCTAGGGCCTGGCATATCTTGCTCGCCACGTCATCCAACGCATTTTCAACCCTCGTTTGTTGAATTGAATGGCATCCTATGAGGTGGCGAGCAAAATCTGCCAGGCCCCACCTCGAGCTCAGCCACCTCGCCGGGCGACTCGTGGATGGGGACGTAAGTTCGCTCCGTTTTACCCAGTGGTCGGCCACCCGGGATGGTGAAGGCGTAGCTCCCATTGGCTAGGGGCTTGACATGTAATACAAACCAAGTCATCCAGCGCATTTTGAACCCTCGTTTCGGAATTTGAGCGGCATCATGTGACGTGACCCTGACAGACTTTAGTGTTTGTCCGCTTTGAAATTGCAGAGGGGGCAGGTCAATGCTCACCATGTGATGCGCCCTGGAGATCGATGGGCGTGAACAAAAGACGTGGCGAGCAGCATCTGCCTGGCCCTGCCGTTAGCGCAGGTGGCGGCGTCGGGCGCAGGCTTCACGGTACCGTTCCACGCGCGCCCCGCGTCGCGCGCCGCCACCAGCCGCGTGTAGTACCGGCTGCGAGGTCCCGCGCCGTTGTTGTTGTTGCCGAACATGGCGTGCCAGTCGTGCTGCGCCTCGATTGAGGGCCTGGTAGATGTTGCCCGCCACGTCATTTCCGTATCATTGCCATGCGTTGATAATTCTCGTTTCGTGAAGTAAATGATAACATGTGACGTGGCGAGCAATATTGGCGAGACTCATTGCCCGTCACGTTATTGACACGCATGTAGATTCCACGGTTCATGAGGTATATGGAATCCTAAGACTTGGCGAGCAATATGGACCAGGCCCGTCGCCCGCCACGTTAATGACACGCAACTTTTGACCCTCGTTTTATAAGTCAAATGGCATCATATGACGTGAAGATAAAGATCTGCCGGGCGCTACCTCGAACATGTTGACGCTCATGTGAAGCGCGTACCACGGCTTCTGACCCGAGTCGGCCTGGGGGAGGTCCATCAGGAACTTCCGACGGAGGTGCTCCTTGCAGGAGGGTCATTCAGAACAACGTCTCGGACGGCGTTCGGAGCATGACTTACCAGGATGAATGCTCTAATAGACGCGTGGATACGGTACGTGATGGGCGTTTACTCATGTCCCGAATGCAGTATTTCGTCGATCCAACGTCGGTCCTTGTTAGTTCTTAGGTTTTGAGCGTTAGGATTGCAATATAAGACGGAATTATGTCCAACATCCGCTCGGTGCTTGTTTTCAGAAGCCTCCCTACTTTGAGGCTCTTGAGGCCGTCGCGCTCCTCGTGCAGCTCGTACCGCTGGTCCTTTGGCAGCTTCGCACCGTTCGCATACGAGTGACCCACCACCTCGCGCCCGTGCTGCGTGAACGCAGGCATGGAACAGTTCACCGCCACCGCCGCCACCTGTGACAGGATGTCAAGTTGATCAAGGTGTAGTGTTAGTACGATTAAACGTTCAAATATATACTATTAGGATGTTAATACAGCTCGGGTTCACGTCGATAGGTTGTCGAGTTGTGGTTGATAGGATGCGGGGCTGGAGTCGATATGTCTCCTATAGTGAATCGCCCGGAGCCATCAAGTCCGGGTGCAAATTGATAGGCTGTCAGGTGGTAGTTGAAAGGATGTGATGTTGGAGTGGCTGGGCATCTCACGGTGAACGGTCCGGTGCCCTTGCGCGCGGTGGACTCGGGCAGCATCTCGGGTATCAGCATGTGCCCCTTGGCGGCGTCGTGGAAGCGCGCGGCGTAGTACAGCGCGTGGCACTGCGCCCAGTTCCACGACCCCCAAAGGCCAGAGACTAACGCATATTGCCCGCCCGGTCATAGGACGCCATTTCACGAAGGAGACGAGGGGTCGAAGCGCCTTCGATGACGTGGCGAGACATGACGTGCGCGGCGAGCACAAGAGACGAGGGTTCAAAGTGCGCTCGATGACATGACATGACGTGGCGAGCAACATCTGCCGGGCCCTACTGCGGCCATCGCACGTGCCGCACCTCCAGCACCCGCACGCCCTTGGTACCCGCCAGGTATGCCAGCACCTAGGGCCTTGTAGATATTGCTTGCCACGTCTTATTATGCCGTTTGACTCAAGAAACAAGGGTTCATAATCCGTGTCGATGACTTGGCGGGCGATGGACCTGGAAGATATTGCTCGCCACGTCATAGGGTGCCCGTTAACTCAAGAACCGAGGGTTTGAAACGCGTGTGTATGACTTGGCGGGCTACATGTGCCAGGCCTTACCAGCACCTGCCCTTGCACCGGCTGCGGCATGCTGGCCCACATCACTAGCTGAACCACCGGGCAGTCCGGTGGGTACGGCTTGGGCTCCAGTTGTGCCGCCAGCTGTGCGGCGCCCGAGCTGTGCCGCAGTGTAGTGGTGCAAGTTGAAATTATAAGCGAAGTGTTCAGGGGTTCATCATAATGCAGCTACAAGCGCTGACACCAAGCATGGCCTCGCCGGGGTCAACCTGCACCGCCCTACCGCAGGGGGTTGCGCCAGAACTGGTGGAACACGCCGTCGGCCGGACACGCCGGATGTGTGCCGCCAGCGCCCACCGCCTCCTAGGGTCTGCCACATATTGCCTGCCACGTCATCTACACGCATTTTGAACCCTCGGTTCTTGAGTCGTGATTGACATGGCATCTTATGACGTGGCGAGCCGAGTCTGCCAGGCTAATTTCCAGCGCCACGTCATCGACATGCATTCTGAACCTTCGGTTCTGGAGTTAAATGGCATCCGGTGATGTGGCGAGCCCTGCCGCCTCCATCACAGCCTTTAGCTGCATCCACGCCGGGCCCGCGGGTACCTGGTACTGCAGCATTCCGTCGGCCTTGCGGATAAAGTGCTTGCGCGCGATGACATCGTTGTGGTTCACGCGCCCGTCGCCGCACACCCAGTTGTAGTGGCGCAAGTTGAGGATGAAAGCAACCTTTGAAAGCAATTCATCATATTGTAGCTTCAAGCACGGAACCATAGGCGGTTTCAACACGGGTCCTAATACTGTCAACCTCCGCTGCCCTACCCAGTGCCTGGCGTCGCAGGTGGTGTCGCGGCGCGCGGACATGAACACACAGGTCGGTCGACACCTGTGGAACCACTGCCCCGCGCCCGCATAGCTCGCCGCGTCCCAGGGCCGCACCTCAAACACTTGGGTTTTCAGCATGATGCACGAGTAAGCATCTTCCTAGAACCGAGTTAGAGTGCAGAGCTCGAATAGCTCACACAAGTCAGCACCCACAGTAGAGCTCGCACAGCTCACACAGGTTTCACTTCTCCCACGGCAGCTCCCACAGCCCACAACCACAGACAGAGGTCACGGAAACCACACCTACCACACGTGCCACAACTGCCACATCTACACACTTGTGGACGGCTGACATTTGAGCTGAAAAGGGGACGCCGTGGGACACCATGTTGGCCCCACCGGAAGGTACGAGAGCTGCGACAGCTGCGACAGCGGCATGTCGGCGATCTCCGCGCCCTCCAGCCACACGTCTGGGTCGTGCCCGACGCCTAGCACGAGGGTCACTGTGAACAAGCGCTCAACCAACATCGGAGCAAGCCTTGCCTTCTCCTGTCTTCAGGGTGAATGCTCATGCGAGGAAGAGGAGGAGAAGGAGGAGGAGGAGGAGGAGGAGGAGGAGGAGGAGGAGGAGGAGGAGGAGGAGGAGGAGGA
>Ga0307489_10001428_pt1 | contig 15724 bp, 24 predicted proteins | sample SB12metaG_FD_202247 | JGI IMG/M metagenome (GOLD analysis project Ga0307489, IMG submission 202247) | Sea-ice brine microbial communities from Beaufort Sea near Barrow, Alaska, United States - SB 1.2 | ecosystem: Environmental > Aquatic > Marine > Coastal | place: USA: Alaska | collected... | reverse complement strand
TGGATGGAGTACAGGACCGGCGCGAGACGGAATGAGGCTCTGACAGGCCGTGACGTGACGTGTGCTGTACGTCGAGATGTAAATTCCCTTCGATGAAGGACAGGAGGGAGGGTCGGCGCATATCCGATTGGGGGGGCGTCCCGAGGATCCGCTCAAACGAACGGCACTGAGTTGGTCAGCAATTCCTGCCACGGAGTTACCGGAGCGGCCCACTCTTGTGTCGCGCGCGGGGTGCGCGTGTTCCACGCTCAACTCGCGACTTCTGCCTGACTCCACTGCGGAGGGCCACGCCTGCTGGCGTTGGCGCCCGGGACGCTTCCTGTCGCGCGTCGCCGCAACAGTGTCGGCAACCAAGCTTGCATTGCAAGGGGGAAATATTCGTTGCTCGTTGCATCCCAACACTCGACAGGAGCCGGAGCTCTGTGGGTGCTGCCCGCAACGTTCGGTGTCCCCGATTGAGGTCGCGCGCACGCCTCGAGGCCACAAGATGCACTCGATGCCCGCCGCTGGATCCGCGCACGCGCTGCTCCAGGACGCGGCGGGCAACGGCGGCACGGTGAGCGTGGGCGCGGTGTTCGTGCTCACGCTGCTCATGGCCGGCGCCTCGGGCAGGGGTCAAGGGGCTTACACTCGTTCACTTCTCAGCTCAACTTGAGCGCCTTACATGGGATCGGGGGTGCGCGTAGGGATTGTGTAGCCCGTATTAAGGGGGTGTTAGGGGGCGTTTAGGGTGTGTAGGGTGCTTTTGTGCGTCAGACACGGCTCAAGTTGAGCTGAATAGTGGACGAGTGTAAGCCCCTGGCCTCGGGCCTCGGCGCGCTGCCCTTCTTCTTCGTCGGCCGCCTCAGCCCCAAGCTCGCGGGCATCGCCAACGCGCTCGCGTGCGGCAGGGCCTCACTGTTCGCACCGCCGCCACGTCCCTCGCTCCTGAATCCCTCGGCTCCGCCACCGCCGCCGCCCTGAGCGCCGCCGCGTTCACTCCCACCCGAGTTCAGTTCCCCCATCTCCAACTCCAACACTCAATGGTGCATCTGTGCACCTCTTGCCCCCCGACTACTGCCATCGCCCTGCTTATCGCCGCCGTCCAGGGCCTGACACGGCGTCCCCTTCGCAGCTCAACGTACGCCGACTAAGCTGTGGAAGCCGTGGTGCTGTCCCTGAACCCGCTCTTAAGTCATTCCCTCTCGGTACCTTGAATAAGTACCCACTCAGTAACGTACCTCAGAAACGCTGATAGTGAAGCTGCCAAGGGAACCATGGGCTTACACTCGTCCACTTTTCGGCTCAGCGTAAGCGCTCTCTGTGGGATAGGGGACATAGTTAGGGTTTGTTTAGGGGGTGTTGAGGAGGAGTCAGGGGGTCTGAGGGGGTTGTTTAGGGTGTATTTGGTGTCAGAACTGGCTCAGGTTGAGCTGAAAAGTGGACGAGTGTAAGCCCCTGAGGGGAATCAGTGCGAGGCCCTGTACAGCGGCGTGATGCTCGCGGCGTCCTTCGACCTGATACACGAGGGCGAGCCCTACGGCGGCGGGTACGTCATCGCCGGCGTCGGCGTCGGCGCCTTGTTCATCGCGTTCATGCAGCGCCTGCTCCACGACTGCGAGGATGTCAAATTCGCGGCGCTCGAGGCGGGGTCTTACACGGCATTGAGTGAAGCTGTCACAGGGTACGAGTGCACTCCTTAAATAATGTTCCGAGCCCGGTGCGCACCGTGGTTGTTCCAAAGTTCCAGGCTCGCGAGGCAACTTTCGGCTATTTTGGGCGGTTTTGTTCAAATTTCGGCGATTTTAGCTAACGCTCAGCTACGCAACGCTCCCAAAATACACCTAGTTTCCAGGTTCCTGGGTCGGTACGAAGCATTATTTAAAGGGTGCACTCGTAATCGTCTGAGGCTAATGAGGGAAGTGCGGCAGGTGTGCACGGGTACGCCAGAACACTATGAGCAAACAGTTGCGGCACGAGTGTGGGGGCCCCGGGTGGAGGGGGCGGATGCGCGGAAGACTTTGCTCATGGTCGGGATCATGACGGCGCACTCGCTGGGGGAGGGCTCCGGCGTGGTAGGGCCCACTCAACACTGCACCCTAAACCCTAAACCCTAAACCCTAAACACCCTAAACCCTATATCCAGTCAACACTACTTGCCGCGTCATCCATCACATAGTGTACCGGTGCTCGTCACCTCATCCGCCGCGTGTTATACCCTCGTGTACTGCTGTCCATCGTGCCCGGTGACATGGCGAGCGTTATTCTTACCCCTGCGCATGCATGATTTTGTTGATTGACTTTTTGGGGGGTCGCGGTGCTGACGAGGACGACGAACGTCTCAGTGGCCCCTACGGTGCGGGCGTGTCGTTCAGCGGCGGCAAGGTATGGCGGTGCAGCTTGACCCTATCAAACCCCAGTTGAAACCGCCTGGAACTAAGCGTGTTGAAACCATGGTGTGATATATTGCTTTGAAATTTTGCTTTCAAATGCAACTTGCGCCGCTACGGCAAGGGGTGGGCGCAGGGGCAGCTGGTGACGCTGGCCATCGGCGTGCACAACATCCCCGAGGTAGGGTGGTGCAGGTTGACCCTATCAAACCCACGTTGAAAGCTCCTGGAACTACGCACTTGACAATGAAACATTGTTTAACTGCTTTCAACTTTTGCTTTCAAGTTCAACTTGCGCCGCTTCACCGAGGGCATGGCGGTGGCCACCGTGCTGGCGGCACGCGGCGTGCCCGCCTGGAAATGCGCGGCAGGGGCCCTAAACCCTAAATCTGAACCCTAAACCCTAAACCCTAAACCCTAAATCCTAAACCTGGGAGTGCGTGGCAGAGGCCGCACCACTGTGTGCTACACACCTCACACAGCGCTCATACTGCACCACTACACCACTGCCGCCGCCGCTGCCGCCGCCGCCGCCGCTGCCGCCGCCTCGGGCCTTGCTGGCAGTATCCTTCTCAGCTGGCACCACAAGGCGTTTGTCCCTCAGACTGTTTGTCTGTGAAACCTCAAAGGTGCTCAATAGGCCGATTTCGGTATATCGCTTCCCGCGCGGAGCGCTGACGCTCTGCCCGCAACTCTGTATGGACATTTCACCCAGGCGATGTCCCGAAATCGGCCAATTCAAGCTGGAAGAGGCAGTGGGTGTGCGGCCCTGGGGTTTCGGGTTTAGGCTTTAGGGTTTAGGGTTTCAGCTGGAAGAGGCAGTGGGTGTGTGGCCCTGGAGCGCGGTGTGGAGCATCTTCACCTCGCTGCCGCAGCCGCTGGTCGCCGTGCCCGCCTTCATGTTCGTGGAGGCGTTCCAGGCAGGCGCTTACACTCATCCACTTTTCGGCTCAACCGAAGCACATTTTGTGGAATACGTTGGGTGCATCATCTTCCCCCAGTCTATGAAAACATGGGGACACGGGGAGGTGTGACCAAAACGGCTTACGTTGAGCCGAAAAATGGACGAGTATAAGCCCCTGGTTCGAGGTGATGCTGCCGTTCGGCATGGGGTTCGCGGCGGGGTGCATGGTGTGGATCGTGGTGGCGGAGCTGCTGCCCGACGCGCTGGAGGCAGGGACTTACACTCGTCCACTTTTCAGCTCAACCTGAGCCATTTCTGGCACAAAATACATCCTAGACACCTCCTCATGCCCCATCATACCCTCTAAACACCCCCTCATCAACCTCTGAATGCACCCCCTGTCCCACTCAAAGCGCTTCCGTTGAGCTGAAAAGTGGACGAGTGTAAGCCCCTGGCTGCAGGGCGCGGCGGCGGAGACGGTGGCCACGGCGGCCGTGATGTCCGCCGCCGCGCTCGAGGCCTTCCGCATGTTCATGTCGGCGCTCGAGAACGAGGTGGGGCGGTGCAGGTTGACCCTATCAAAACCAAGTTGACACTGCCCGGAGCTAAGCGCTTGAAACTAAAATGTGATGAACCACTTTCAAATTTTGCTTTCAGTTTCAACTTGCGCCACTACAACAAGGACGGCACGTTCGAGTCGCCGTTTAGGTTGGCGGCGGCGAAGGACCCGGCTGCGGTGGGCGGCGTGGGGGGGGGAGTTGCGGCGGCGACGGAGCCGGGGGCATTGAAGGTAGCAGCGGGGACGGGGACGGGGGGGCAATGGGGAGGCTTCGGTGGGTACGATAGTAATGGGGGTGCGGGTGCTAGCGGCGGCGGCGGTGGCGGCGGCGGCGGCGGCGGTGTGGTTGGGGCTAGGGTTGGGGCTGGGGTTGGGGCGGGGGCCGACCTTCAGTTACTGCCGGCCGCGTTTGCGTCTATGGCGGTGCCGCTATTGTGCTTTCTTTTGGCCGCTGTGCTTCCCACATTACTCGGCGGCAACAGCGGCGGCGGCGGCGGCGGCAGTAAGAACAGTGGGGGGCGGGGCCGCGATGTAACGAGCGGGTTTAGTACTTCGTTTGGGTTTGGAGCCGCGGAGGTTCTCGGGTTGGCGGCGGGCGCCGGTGGCATGACGGGCGTCGCGCGCTTGGCGGGCGCATTGCGGCGGTGCCGGTTCGGGCAGGCGCCCTGGGGCCCCGCGCTAGTGGTAGGGTGGTGCAGGTTGACCTTATCAAGCCCATGTTGAAAGCGCCTGGAACTAATCGCTTGAAACCATAATATGATGGACCGCTTTCAAACTTTGCTTTCAAATTCAACTCGCGCCACTACATGGTGGGTGCCGCCGTGGGTCACGTGCTCTACGTGCTGTCCTCTGAATACTTCCTGGTGGGAACCTCCTCATAACGCTCGCCACGTCATCCCCTACATTCGAAACCCTCGGTGCTTAAATCCAGTCTTCGCTTTTGGAACAGGAGGGTCTAAAGGCCCTCATATGATTGAGCGAGGATACCGGTAAGCTCTCGACCATTCATATGACGGCCTTGAGACCCTCCTTTACCAAAGCGGAGACTGGGTTTAGAACAAACGTTGTCCTTGACGTGGCAAGCATGGTTACCTGCCCCTGTTTCCTGGCACAAGCAGCGGATGCACAGTTCAACGCATCTTCGAAGAAACATGAGAAGGACGGTGGCCGGTCTGATAATGAGGAGGACGACGACACGGACAGCTTTGAGCGGGTCAGCGACGACAGCGTGGGTGACGGGGGTGTCGGGGGTGGGGGCGGGCGCAAGCGGGATAGACGGCTGGGGCTGGGAGGAGGGGGCGGTGGCGGGGGCGGGGGCGGGGGCGGGGGCGGGAGTGGGTATGATCCAGAAGCTGGCGGGGGTGGCGGGGGTAGCGGGGGCGGGGTTAGCGGGGCCGCAGGGAGTGGGGGTGCGGCGAAGGTGGATGGCGAGAGTCGCGTGATGATTCTGGCGTCGGCGGTGTTCGCCGCGGCCGAGGGAGCGGCGCTCGCGGCGGCGGTGGGCACCTTCGGCGGGCACGTGGCGCTCCCAGCGGTCATCCGCGGAGGCCCAAGGTAGGCCGGTGCAGGTTGACCCTATCAAACCCAAGTTGAAACCGCCTGGAAGTAAGCGCTTGAAACTACAGTGTGATATGCTGCTTTCAAATTGTGCTTTCAAATTCAACTTGCGCCGCTACACCCAGGGCGCTTGCTGCCGCCGCCCCCGTGCTCGCTGCTGGTGGGTCCCGCCAGATATGAATCGCCACGTCATAGGGTGCCATGCCTGGTGATACACGAGGGTGAAGAAGTCGTTGGATGATGCGGCGCGCAATATCTGGCAGACCCTAGGCGGTGGGGGCAGCCCCCGGCGCGCCGCCGCGGCCGCCGCGCTCGCCGCGCTCGCCGAGCCCCTGGTACTGTTGGCGTGCGCTCGCAGCCCCCTGCTCCCGGCGGCGAGCGTGGGGCAGGGGCTTAAACTCGTCCACTTCTCAGCTCAACCTGAGCCGTTTCTGACACCGAATACACCCTGAACACCCCCTGATGCTCCTTAGTACCCCCTGACACCTCTTAAACACCCCCTAAACGACCCCTAAGTGCACCCCTATCCCACAGAATGCGCTTAAGTCGAGTTGAAAAGTGAACGAGTGTAAGCTCCTGGCGTGGGACTGGACGCCGCCGCCGCCGCGTTCCTGGCCGCCGCGTCGCTGCGCATGGTGCTGCCCCGCGCGCGGCAGCTCAACTCGGATGGCGCTCACGCGGGGTTCGCCGTGGGGGTGGGCGCGGCGGCAGCGGCGCTGGCGGCGCTGGGGGCGCTGTGTTGGCAGACTCCTTACTGTGACCGCCGCTGGTGAGCGGGGTGCAGGGGGGAGTGGTTAACAACCGGTGACAGGGGTCGCTGTGCAAAGGCCGGAGGGATATACGGGGATGGCGATTTGAGGGGCCTAGCGTCTTGTAATGTTACGATGAATCTGAGTAGTGAATGTGTTGCTTGGTCAAAAACATGATAGCACCTGAACGTTAGCTGGATGACTTGTCATTGATGATGCGAGCGTGACGTTCGACAAGTATGTATCGTATCCCTGTGGTGTCATACCGTACTTCTGACTCCGCTCAATCGGCAATACTGCAGGCTTGAAGGCTGGCTGGCCCTTGCGATGATAGACCCCACCGTGTACGAGAGTCTAGGGTTTAGGGTCGGAAGCGGAAGGAGCCGTTTGTGAAAAAGTAGGCACGCCCGCACGGGCGGGGCGCGCCCGGCGCGGCCGCGGCCCGGTTCTGCTCAAGAAGTAGCTCTACTCACTCGTCACTGCTGTCAAACTGTACACCAAGCGAGAAGGCCCGCCTCACTCTTTCAGCGCGCGTCGGCGCGGAGCATACATACCACGCTTCCGACGACGACGACGACGAAGCGAGAGGCGGCGGTCGCGCCAGTCCTTGGGCGTCTCCGAAAAGCGAATCGCAGTCACGTTTTTTTCCGCTGCGCTTGGAAGTGTAGAATAGATGGGCAACGCGTGCTGCAAGCTCTCGGGCGCGGACCGCTACGCCGGCGCCGCCGCCGATACCTCGGGCGGGTACCTGGACGGTCGAGGTGCGGGCGGCGGGTACGCGCTGCCGCCCGTGCACGCGGGCGAGGGCGTCAGCGACCTGTGCAGCGGCGGGCCGGGCATCGTCATAACAGGCGGGCAGGATGGCAGTGCGGCAATGTGGAGATGGGCGGGAGAGAACAAAGGCACCGTATTGCATCGGTGGGATGCGCACCCTAAACCGGTAGGGCCGCGCAGACACTACTCGTGCTCGCCACGTCATAGCGTACCATGTACGTCAACAAACGAGGGTTGAAAATTTGTGTCGTTGACGTGGCGGGCAGGTGCCAGGCAGGTATTGCTGCCCTCGCCACGTCATAGGATGCCATGAAACTCAATAATCGAGAGTTCAAGGCGCTTGTCGATGACGTGGCGGGCGATATGATTGTCCCTGGGAGCTGGTGACGCGCGTGGCGCACCTGCCCGGCGCGGAGCGCGTGATGACGGCGTGCCGCGACGGGTTGGTGCGTGCGTGGTCCACGGCAGGGGCTTACACTCGTCCACTTCAGAGCTCAACTTGAGGACCTCCGGGACACATCGCTCACGTCAGAGCTCAACTTGAGCACCTCTGGGACACATTCACGGGTCAATTTGGGTTACATGGGGACAAGTAAGCTTCAGTTGAGCGGAAAGGGGCAAAGTAAGCTCAAGTTGAGCGGAACTTGGAACAAGTGTAAGCCCCTGGTCCACGGGCGACGGCGCCGCCCCGGCCGCGGAGTTCAAGGGCCACACCCTGACAGTCTCAGGGCTGGATGTGTTGGAGGACCTGGTACGGGCTTTGTTCAGACCAAGCGCTCGACAGACGATGAAACGACCAACCCAGTCCGCGCGTCTGTATGCTGTATATTGTCGGCACTGCATGCCGATACCTGAGGGATGTGATGAGCTGGGTCTTCAGCCCACCACGTGTCTGCCGATCCACCGTCTGTATGCTGTATATGAGCATTCACCGTGAAGTTCATGTCATGCTTGGATATCTCATATCGGTCGAGTGCTTGTTGTGACTGACCATGGTGCCAGGGGTTGGCGTGCAGCGGGTCGAGGGCACGGGCTTACACTCGTCCACTTCTCATCTCAACTTGAGCCGTGTTTGTCATAAGGAAGCACCCCAAACACCCCCTGAACACGGGCTACACGACCCCTACGCGCACCCCCTATCCCATACAAAGCGCTCAAGTTGAGCTGAGAAGTGGACGAGTGTAAGACCCTGGTCGAGGGACTACACGGTGCGGCTGTGGGACCTGGCCCGCGCCCAGTGCATCAGGTCCAACAAGGTCTCGCGCAACGTGGTCACCTTCGTGCGCCGGGTAAGGTCAGACTGCTTGCTCATAGTGCACCAGTGTGTCCCTCGCAATAGGCCGATTTCGGTATATGGCTTCCCGCGCCGAGCGCTGACGCTTTGCCCGCAACTCTGTACTAGTATGGGCATTCAAGATGACGCCCGCTTTCCCGCGCGGAGCGCTGACGCTTTGCCCGCAACTCTTTTTGGGCACCCTGGCGATATACCGAAATCGGCCTATTACGGCATCAGGTCAAACAGGGTGTCGCGCAGCTTGGTGACATTGGTGCGCTGGGTAGGTCCCGGGGTGACGTCCACCGCAGACTGTTTGTTTGCTCATTGTTCTCCAGCGTACGACTACACCCCTTCGAGCGGCGAGTAAATCCCGCGGTATCGTCATCAGCTTCAGATTGGTGGCTCATCGGTGAATCCTCCGCAACTAAGGCTCGGTATCATCCGTGTCAGTATGCCCGTTTCAGATAACTGAAATAACAGGATACCAACAACCGTAATATTGTTAGACGCCTCCGTTTGATAGCGGGCCTGAGCGGCGGGTGCCGGGCGAGCAGGCCGTGGTGCAAGCGGGCGAGGACCTCCAGCTCCGCTTCTGGGCAGGGGCTTACACTCGTCCACTTTTCGGCTCAACGTAAGCGCTTTCTGTGGGATAGGGGGTGCATTTGGGAGTTGTTTAAGGGTGTTTAGGAGGGGATAGGGGGTGTTAGGGGTTTTCAAGGGTGTATTTGTATCAGAAACGGCTCAGGTTGAGCTGAGAAGTGTACGAGTGTAAGCCCCTGCTTCTGGGACGTGCGGGATATGCTGACACCCGTGCAGACGCTGGAGGGGCACGTGAACATCCCACACTGTTGCGACGTCACCGCGGATGGACACTATGTCATCAGCAGCAGCAACGGCAGGGCCCAGGGGTTTACGGATTAGCGTTTAGGGTTCAGGGTACCTTGCAGACATCGCTCGTCACGTCATCCGCATCTGCCGCATGTGCCGCATCGCCGCATCTGATACCTCATTTATTGAGTTGAATGGCATTCATTGACGTGACGAGCGACATCTGCTGGGCCGTAAGCCACGGGTTTCCGGACAGCGGCGGGAACGAGGTGCGGGTGTGGGACCGGCGGACTGGCAAGTGTTTGCACGAAATGTATGGCCATGACATGTCAACCAACTGCTGTGCCATCTTACGGATTGGTGCGGGGGCGGCGGCGGCGGCAGGTGGGGCGGCGGCGGGGGCGGTGGCGGCGGCGGGGGCGGGGGCGGGGGCGGGAGCGGGCGGGGATGACTCTGCCGGGACAGTGAAGGAGCATGGAAAGGAAGGCGGCTTTGACAGTATTGACGCCGACAAGGAAGGCTGCGGAAGCAGCGGCGGCGGGGGCGGCGGTGGTCGAGGACTGGAAGGCATGCTGGTGGTTTCGGGCTCCACCGACCGCACTGTGAAACTCTGGGACGCGGGGGGCAGCCAAGAGTGCCTCCACACCCGGTAGGACCCCGCGAAAAATCCCGCAAAATGTCCTTCGAGTCATGTTCAAGCCTTGTTTCTTACACCCTGTGAGGTTTTGAGCATTTCTGCCGGGCCCTAAGACGCGGCGCTTCGGCGGGTACGAAACGGAGCACGACGCCGGGCCCATCACGTGTTGTGCGGCGCTGGAGGCAGGGGCTTACACTCGTCCACTGTTCAGCTCAACCTGAGCCGTTTCTGATACAAAATACACCCTAGGCACCCCCTGATAACCCCTAACACCTTCTAAACACCCCCTGAACAAGCCCGAAGTGCAACCCCTATCCCATAGAACGCGCTTATGATGAGCTGAAACATGGACGAATGTAAGCCCCTGGCTGGAGGGGGAGGACGGGGGGGAGGGGTACTTCGCGGCGGGTGACTTGGGGGGTAAGGTGCAGGTGTGGCAGGTGGGCGATAGCGGTGGCTCGTGTCGAACCGCGGCGTACACCGAGTGAGGGATCAATATCATTATCATTAACATTATCGAATCCACAACGGTTGTAGTATGACAAACAGACGAAAGCTATAATTTCGGCCCTTGCTCATTCCACTCAAGATTCTTGAGTCGAAAGCCGCCATATCACGCGACAATTTCATATGGTGACGTATGACTCAAGATTCTTGAGTTGAAATTTTTGAGCAAGGGCCCGAAAATTTATAGCTTTCGGCTGTTTGTCATACATCGTGTGTAGGCTCCAGAGCTATTGGATCACGATTTCAGTTTCATTATTGGCATCGTCATTGTCGTTCAATAATCGCGTGCTGGTAGGTATCCGCTTTCAGCATCTGGCTCGTGCGTTCTTTGTCCCATGGCTACTGCCGACCCGCGCGCCTCAGACTTGAAGCCGAAGCCACGCGGGTTTCGATTACATTTTCGTTCCAACGTCTTCAATTAGTCATCACCTGTTGTGCAACGTGCCCCGAGGCGGCGGGAGGCGCTCACATGGCCAGTATGCAACCTACGCAGTTCGGGTAGGGGGGGCAAACGGCAACTTGGATTTGCATGAGTTAATAGACAATCGCTCATATAAATTACAGTGTAGATCAGCCTCCGAGATCCGGGAGGCTGATTTTGTATGGACGAGGGTTTATCAACCCCCACCAGAACTGCGTAGACCGACCCTATCCACCAGAGCTGGTATGGCGTTGTGAGTTAGACATGTTTCAAAGTCCTCATACTTGATCGTGGTCCTCAAAATGACGACGACTCCGCTGACTAGTATGCCCCGAATCTCCCGTCATCTGATCCCCCAGGTACTGAACTCAGCACCCACGAGAACAAGGATGTAGTACAAGAAACCTTTTCATTACAAATGGTCCTATCAGGCGGTGATGGCGGTGAGGTTCTTGGTGCCGATGTTCAGGGTCAAATTACGGATTGCTCGCCACGTCACAGTAACTACGTGTAACTCATTACACGAGGGTTTAAAATGTGTTGGGTATGCCAAAGTGCGTGAGACCACTTAGATACTTAGTGTGACTTAGTGTTAAGTCGTCCCGCTCGACCCATCAGAACGCTCCATTTGGACGACTTAGTACTACTTGTTGCTAAGTGTCCAAGTGGTTTCACGCACTTTGTCACAACGTGGCGAGCGGGTTGTGTCTGACCCTGCCGAGCTCCTCCAACTTCTGGAACGCCGCGGCGAAGTCCGAGTAGAACGTTTTCTGGTCCTTTGCGTAAATGTTCACGTACTGCTTGAAGCCTGCCAATACGGCCGTCGCCCCAAAGTGCAGAAAGCCAGGTTTGTGGTTCAGGGATTCCTAAACCCTATACCCTAGACCCTATACCCTATACCCGGAAAGCTGAGTGGACGCGTGGTGGGCCCATACCCGGAAGTGAAAGTGAAACTGCCGCTGCAGTGCTCGCCCAAAAAGACGCCTTAGTGTCCTTTGGTGGCATTCGAGGAGACACGATAGGGAGTTCAGCCCCAATCTGATATTCATGACACTCTGCTTTATTGGTTCTGAACCCTAAACCCTAAACCCTAAGCCCTAAACCTTAAACCCTTGATACCAGTGCAGAACCTAAACCCAAAACCCCAAAACAGATTCTGCTCTGGTATCAGACGGAGCTCTTTGGTGTCAAAACGACCCTGGGCCTACCCGCGTCCTCGATGAGCACGATGTCCGAGGGCAGCATCATGAGGTTGCCGCTCGGGTCCTTGTATTGGAAGTTCTTCTTGGTGGCGTCGGGCACCCAGGCCAGGCCCTTGATGTGGCGGTGCAAGTTGAAATCCGAAGCAAAGATTGGGTACATCTTGCCAGGTTCAGTGGTAAAGATTGGGTAGATTCGCGAGGTTCAGGAGCGAGGATTGGGTAGACTGACAGGGTTAAGTAATGAAGATTGGGTAGTTTGGCGAATCTACCTGCACCGGCCTACCTTGAGGAGGGCGAAGTAGCTGTTGTTGAAGAGCAGCGGGGTTCCAGTCCAGGGCCCCACGTTGTGGCGGCGCAAGTTGAACTTGAAAGCAAAGTTTGCAGGCGGTTCATCATATTGTAATTTCAAGCGCTTAGTTCCCGGCGCTTTCAACATGGGTTTCATCGGTCCAACCTGCACCGCCCTACCACGTAGCCCGACGCGTCGCCGTGGCACCGCCCCAGTTGTAGCGGCGCAAGTTGAATTTGAAACCAGAAGTTGAAAGCAGATTATTATACTTTAGCTTCAAGCGCTCAGTTCCAGGCGCTTTCAACTTGGGATTGATAGGGTCAACCTGCACCGCCCTACCCAGTGCGTGCGCGCCGCTCAGTGCCACGATTTCACGGTCGTTGAACCCCATCTTGTAAAAGGTGTCGCGCAGGCCCTGCGCGGTAGCCACGGCGTACCGGCGCAAGTTGAAATTGAAAGCAAAACTTGAAAGCAGTCGATCGTTATTTAGTTTCAATCTCTGAAAGCAGGCGCTTTCAACATGGCTTCAAACACGGGTCAACTTGCAGCGGCCCACCATGGGGTCACCCTTGTTGTAGCGGCGCAAGTTGAAATTGGAAGCAACGTTTGACAGCGGTTCATCACATTTTAGGTTCAAGCGCTGAAACCAGACGCGCTTTCAACACGGGTTTTGATACTGTCAAGCTGCACCGCCCTACCTTGTCGGCGGCGGGCAGGCGGCCGTCGGGCGTCACCGCCGCGGGATACATCCCGGAGGGCCTGCCAGACGCTGCCCGCCACGTCATCGAAATGCATTTTGCACCCTTGTGTCTTCAGTTACACATCATGGGCTGACAAAGTGCGTCAAAGTGTTACGAGCAAAGCAAAGCAATTGATCCGAGCCTGTGATTGGTCCATGCTTTGCTTTACTTTGCTTTGCTCGCAATACTTTGACGCACTTTGTCACACTAAGACGTGGCGAGCAATATCAGGCAGGCCCTGCCATCTGATCGACGCGACCGGCCTTGAAGCCGATGCGGGGCCCGCCCATCTCCTCGATATAGCGGCGCAACTTGACTTTGAAAGCAGATGTTGAAAGCAGTATATCACACTTTAGTTTCAAGCGCCTAGTTCCAGGCGGTTTCAACTTGGGTATCGTAGGGTCAACCTGCACTGCCCTACCTCGATGGCCACCTTGCCGGCGAAGGTGTACATGTCGGCGTAGGACACGTCCGGGTGCTTGGCCTTCAGCGGCTCCAGAGCTTTCACCATCTTTTGGAGCCCCGCGTTGCCGCCGTGCGCCAGCTCCTCCGTGAATCAGGGGTTTACACTCGTCCAGTTTTCAGATCAACCTGAGCCGGTCTAACGCAAAATGCACCCTATTCACCCCTTAATACCCCCTAACGCCCCCTAAAGATCCCCTACACAACCCCTAAATGTACCCCCTATCCCACTCAAAGCGCTGACGTTAAGCCGAAAGTGGACGAGTGTAAGCCCCTGCCGTGAAGCGGATGGTAGCGCCGCCGCTGCCGCCAGTGCGGCTCACCTTGTCGTATGTGCCGCTGGACAGGGGCTTACACTCGTCCACTTTTCGGCTCAACAAGGGGTGTTTAGAGGGGAGGGGGTTAGGAGGTATTTCTGGCGGGGGTAGCAGGGGGATTTAGGTGTTTAAGGGATGTTTTGAGTATCGTAAATAGCTCAGTTTGAGCTGAGAAGTGGACGAGTGTAAGCCCCTGCCGCTGGAGTGCCACGCCAGGCGCACCAGGGTGGGGCCCAGGGCGGGGTCCGCCGGAACGCACGGTCATATTCGATGGAAGGGAAGCTTTCAATCACACTCATCTTGGATCAGATGAACACGTTTGTTTGCCGGTACACCAGATGTGGAGTGTGAGGGTACAGTGTAGGGCGAGGACCTCGGATACGGGTCGCCCCGCTGAGGGCTCCTGTAAAGGCCGTGCACTCGTAGTGTTGCTCGTGTCACAGGACAGCGTTTAAGGCAATACTGAGGGTGGATTAGCGGCAGGCATAAAACTCCAGAAGGGTCCTCGAGAACAGTCCCTATATTCGTGAAATCGACGATGTGGCGGCCAACGGTGGACCTGACTGTGTGGTGGATAACGTGGAGAGCACTGGCACACTGTGTGGTGGATGACTTGACTGTTGGTGGATGACCAAATTGACATTCCGTTGCGGTCGCAGAATATCTTCTCGCGTGACGAACCCTATCTTCATGAATTCGATGACATCGCCGCGCAGCGACGCGAAGTCCCCGAGCGCCGCCGCCGCTTCCGAAGCAAGCGGCACCCCGCCGATGGTCAAGGCGACGGCTCCGGCGGCGATGCCGGCGAACAGCTCGCGGCGACGCAGCGCCTTGCCGTTCTCGTCCGCGGGAATGGGAATGTTAGTTCCGGAGCTACAACGAACTGCGGAAACGTTTTTGGTGTGGCGGGGGCCTGGCGCGGCGCTCCGGCGGGGGGCGAGCAGGGGTCTGGCGGTGGTAACGGCGAAGAGGGCCATCTGTGACGGATCGATGAGGGTGGCGGCGCTGGGTGGGCGTGGGTGCGTCGACGAGTGGGAGGCGGCGCGAGGAGTGCCGAAGCCGCTGGTTGTGACAGTTGATATGACACTGCGATGACTCACTAGACGCTCGCGCCGATTCAGTTTATTTAATTGATTAATCTCCGGATCCGATCTACCTTTTGGAAATGGAATCAGCCGACCCAGCCCAGATTGATGACGGATTGACGGTTGACGCGTGTTTGGTGAACCGTCAGCAAGTCGGGGCCCACCTCCCACCACACGGCGAGGGTGCGGCGGCGCTCCCTCAAGACGGCTTGTCCCCAGGCACCCGGCGCCGTGGCCCGGTCTTCCGAGCGGCCCCTGCTCTGACCCTCGGCGGACACTCATCGGAGAAGAGCAGAGAACCCCCTGCACACATTTCCCTAGCCACGGTGGCGAGTACTGTACGATACAGTAGCCCACTGCAAGGGACGGCAACGCTGACGCAGACGCCAGGCGGCTAGTCCCCAGGCACCCGCCGCCGTGGCACGAGCGCCCCCATGCCGGGGCCGCCGCCGGCGTCACCGCCGCAGCCGGCGGCGCACGACGAGGTAGCGGGTTGGGGCCCAACCCACGTCGAGGACAGGCTGACGCGTGCGGGTGCGAGTCCGAGTTCGAGTGCGACTTATCCGACACAACGGCATGCCGGCGGCGATGACGGCGACGGCGGCGGCGGCGGCAGCGACGACACGCGGGCGGGGCCGCTATATCCACAGGCAGGCTGTTTATCGAGCACACACACTCGACCGACGTTGTGTTCCGACGAACCGAGTCCGCGCATCTGTATGAGCACTCAGTTCGTTAACTCACCATTCCACGCTTGATCTCGGTTTCGAGTGCTGTTCTCAACGACCCTCCTGCGAGTCTCCTCGAGGCGGCCGGCTGTCGCCGCACCAGACCGCCGTGGGCCGGTACCGAGCCGCCAGCTCCCAACGACGGTCGCCGACCCATGTTCCGAAGCGGGGAGAGAGCACCGCCGCCGCCGGCGGGTCATCCATGGAACACTGGCGGGGAGTAGCACCGGTAGTTGACGGCAGGGGCTTACACTCGTTCACTTTTCAGCTCAACTTGAGCCGATTCTGACACAAACATACACCCTGCACATCCCCTAATT